>Ga0105244_10000133_pt1 | contig 76114 bp, 59 predicted proteins | sample KBSM44metaG_FD_80423 | JGI IMG/M metagenome (GOLD analysis project Ga0105244, IMG submission 80423) | Miscanthus rhizosphere microbial communities from Kellogg Biological Station, Michigan, USA - KBS M4-4 metaG | ecosystem: Host-associated > Plants > Roots > Rhizosphere > Soil | place...
ATCGATACGTGCAACCTGTGGCGTGATGTCGGCGCGAAAGCCCATCTGCCGGCCCGATTGCGGGTCAATAACCTTGAAGGTACGCAGATCCAGATCCGAACCCGCGCCAGTCAGCAGCGACTCGAGATACTCGATATGCGGGGTGACGACAAACTCATAGCCCCAGCTCTGAAACAGATCCAACACCTGACGGCGCGCTACTTCAATGCGCGCCGCTTCCGGTGGCAGTACTTCTTCGATGCCATCTGGTAGCAGCCAGCGGTCGACCGTTGCCATTACGCCATTCCCCTGTGATCCAGGCGGCCAGCCTACAGGCCGACCTTGAGTGAAGCAGAAAGTGGTGCGCCGTATGACGGGCACGACAAATGCCCGAGACAGGCCTTGCAGACCACTTTCCTCGAAAAATCTTGCCGCGTTCCGATTCAGATACGGCCAATCAATCGTGCAGACGCAAAAAAGCCGGGAATTTCCCGGCTGCCGCATGATACACACGTTTCACCGTACGTTCACCCCACCGGGCGGTTTTGCCGCCCGGCGGGTGATTAATTACGGCTTGGCTTTTTCCATGTAGCGAAAGAATTCGCTGTTCGGATCAAGCACCATCACGTCGCTCTTGTTCGCAAAGCTTTCGCGGTAGGCACGCAGGCTGCGATAGAACGCGTAGAACTCCTGGTCCTGACCATACGCCTTGGAGTAGATCGCGGCAGCCTGGGCATCACCATCACCACGCGCTTCTTCCGACTCGCGATAGGCTTCGGCCAGCAGCACACGACGCTGACGATCGGCGTCGGCACGGATGCCTTCAGCCAGCTCGTTACCCTTGGCACGGTGTTCGCGGGCTTCACGCTCACGCTCAGTGCTCATGCGTTCGAAAACGCTGCGATTCACTTCCTTCGGCAGATCGATGGCCTTGACCCGGACATCGACCACTTCGATACCCAGTTCTTTCTCGGCCATGCGGTTCAGCGAACCGGTGATGTCCGCCATCAGCGCGTCTCGCTCACCCGACACGACTTCGTGCAGAGTGCGCTTGCCGAACTGGTCACGCAGGCCGGATTCCAGACGACGCGAAAGACGCTCGTCGGCAATCTGCTTGAGGCCGGAAGTCGCGGTGTAAAAACGCTCCGCATCCTTCACACGCCACTTGGCGTAGGCATCGACCATGACCGCTTTCTTTTCCAGTGTCAGGAAGCGCTGGGTCGGTGCATCGAGGGTCAGCAAACGACCGTCGAACTTGCGCACCTGGTTCACGTAAGGAACCTTCACATGCAGACCCGGCTGAACGTCAGCCTGGACCACACGACCGAATTGCAGCAGAACCGCGCGCTCGGTCTGGGACACTATGTAAAAGCTGTTCCAGGCGATGACCGCCAGTACCACGCCGACAATAAGGGTGATCAGTGATTTGTTACTCATCAGCGAGTCTCCCTGGTACGTACTTCACCACGCTGCTGAGCTTCATTCGCCCGGGCAGCGGCGGCAGCAGCGGCAGCATCATTGGCCGACTGCGATGGCGTACCTGAATTGGAGCCATTGCCGTTACTGCTGCGGCTGCTCTCGATCATCTTGTCGAGCGGCAGATAAAGCAGATTGTTCTGCCCCTTGTCGCCGGTCACGAGAACCTTGCTGGTGTTGCTGAAGACTTCCTGCATGGTGTCCAGATACAGACGCTGGCGGGTAACTTCAGGAGCCTTGCGGTACTCGGCAACCAGCTTGGTAAAGCGATCCGCCTCACCCTTGGCGCGCGAAACCACTTCATCGCGGTAACCGTTGGCATCTTCGAGAATACGCTGAGCCTGACCACGGGCTTCCGGGATCACACCGTTGGCATAGCTTTCAGCCTGGTTACGCGCACGCTGCTCGTCTTCACGGGCGCGGATCACGTCATCGAAGGCTTCCTGAACTTCACGCGGCGCGGCAGCGCTCTGTACGTTGACCTGAGTGACGGTGATGCCGGTACGGTAGGTATCGAGGAAACGTTGCAGACGCTCCTTGATTTCGCTGGCCATCAGTTCACGGCCTTCAGTCAGCACCTGATCCATGGCCGTGGAACCCACGACATGGCGCAACGCACTTTCAGTCGCGTGCTGCAGGCTGATTTCAGGCTGGTCGACGTTCAGCACGAACGCCTGAAGGTCGCTGATCTTGTACTGCACGGTCAGCGGCACTTCGACGATGTTCTCGTCTTCGGTGAGCATCTGGCCCTGCTTGCTGTAGGCACGCTCGCGAGTCACGTTCTCCATGTACTTGCGATCGAACGGCGGGAAGTAGATGTTAAGGCCCGGGCCCACGGTCTCGTGGTACTGACCGAAACGCAGCACGACAGCCTGCTCTTGCTCGTCAACCACATAGATAGCGCTGTAAAGCCAGAAAGCGACCAGTACGACAAGCCCGATGCCGAGCAGGCCGAAGCCACCGCCCTTGCCTGAGCCGCCACCACTGCCACTGCTGCCGCCATCGCTGCCGCGTTTGTTACCGCCGCCGAACAACCCCTTCAGGCTTTCCTGCAGCTTACGGAAGGCCTCGTCGAGATCAGGTGGTCCCTTGCGGTCGCCGCCACGGCGTTTGCCACCCCAGGGATCTTGATTATTCGAGTTGCCACCCGGCTCATTCCAAGCCATAGCGCTCTCCATCTGATAAAGCAAAGACGCGCCCGCGGCGCGCCGACCAATGCTACAGAATGCTCGCGAAAGCCGTACAACGGCTTTCTCGTGCTTTTATTGCAAAGTGTGTTGCTCGATGAACTCCAGCGGCTGCAATCCTTCGCGACTCACCAGTCGATTGAGTTCAACGCGCGGCAGTCGTACGGCCAACACGCTGGCACCTTCCTCGTCATGCGTTTCGCTCTGCACCGCACCCAGCTCAAAGAACTGGGCACGCAGCCGGGCGAGACTTTGAGGCAGAAGCAGCGTGCCGACAAACAGGTCGTCGCCGAGCAGTTCGGCGATAGCCTGCTTGAGCAGATCAAGCCCTCGACCATCACGGGCAGAAACCCAGACACGCTGCGGCTTGCCGTCGGCATCGCGCTGTATCTGAGGCTCTACGCCTTCAAGCAGATCGAGTTTGTTATAGACCTCGAGGATCGGCAAGCCCTCGGCTCCGATCTCGCCGAGCACGGCCATGACTTGCTCGATCTGCGACATGCGATCCGGCTCGTGGGAGTCGATCACATGCAGCAGCAAATCGGAATTGCTCGATTCTTCAAGCGTCGCGCGAAAAGCCTCGACCAGTTTGTGTGGCAGATGGCGAATGAAGCCCACGGTATCGGCCAGCACGATCGGACCCAGGTCATCGAGCTGCAGACGACGCAGGGTCGGATCGAGCGTGGCGAACAGTTGGTCTGCCGCGAACACGTCCGAATCGGTTACCGAGTTGAACAGGGTCGATTTGCCGGCGTTGGTATAGCCCACCAGTGAAACCGATGGAATATCCGCGCGACGACGCCCCCGACGGGCCTGATCCCGCTGACTGCGAACCTTTTCCAGCCGTCCCTTGATCTGCCGCAGGCGAACCCGCAATAGACGTCGGTCGGTTTCGAGCTGGGTTTCACCCGGACCGCGCAGGCCGATACCACCTTTCTGTCGCTCAAGGTGAGTCCAGCCACGGACCAGACGGGTACTCATGTGCTCAAGCTGGGCCAGTTCGACCTGCAGCGTGCCTTCGTGAGTACGCGCCCGTTGCGCAAAGATATCGAGAATCAGACCGGTACGATCAAGCACACGACACTCGAAAACGCGTTCGAGGTTGCGTTCCTGACTGGGCGTGAGGGTGTGATTGAAGATGACCAGATCGGCCTGCTCGGCCTTGACCTGATCGCGAAGCTCCTCGACCTTGCCAGAGCCGATCAGGTACTTGGCCGAAGGCCGATGACGCGGCACGTTGATAAACGCAACGGTATCGGCACCGGCCGAGATGGCCAATTCCTGAAACTCCTGCGGATCTTCGCGCGCCTCAGGGTCCTGACCATCCAGATGAACGAGAATTGCACGTTCACCACCACTGTGGCGCTCAAAGAACAAGGCAGACTCCTATCAGGCGTTACCTGGCTCGGCGTCCGCGCCGTCAGCGTCTGTAGCGCTTGGCAGGCGGATCGGGCGAACCGGTACGACGGTGGAAATAGCGTGTTTGTAGACCATCTGGCTGACCGTGTTCTTCAGCAAAATGACGAACTGGTCGAAAGACTCGATCGTACCCTGCAGCTTGATACCGTTGACCAGATAGATCGATACCCCGACCTTCTCTTTACGCAAGGTATTCAGGTAAGGGTCTTGTAGCGAATGCCCTTTTGACATGTGCCGCACTCCTTTAAGGATCAATAAAATAATAAATCGAATTCGATTGGCTTACCGGCCACCCCCCAAGGATAGACGGCTATTGCAGGGACTCAGCTCAATATGGAGACCGATCCCAGGTATTTCAAGGCGCGCGACAGATTGTCGCTGGCCAGGCTGTCCAGCCAGTGCAAGTCGTCCCAGCTACGTAGCCAGGTGAACTGCCTTTTGGCCAGCTGGCGCGTCGCAATGATGCCGCGCTCCTGCATTTCATCCCGCGTCAGTTTCCCATCCAGGTGATCCCAGACCTGGCGATAACCGACAGCTCTTATCGATGGCAACCCTGAATGCAGATCACCTCTTGAGCGCAATGCCAGTACTTCGTCCAGAAACCCCTGATCCAGCATTTGCTCGAAACGTAGCGCGATGCGTTGGTGCAGCACCTTGCGATCAGCCGGAGCGATGGCAAGGTTCGCAACAGTATAGGGCAATTGCTGGCGCCCTGATGCGGCTGCTTCGGTACTTTGCGCAGTTTGTTGCTCGCGGTGTGCCGTCATGCTCATTCCGCTGACGCGATACACCTCGAGTGCCCTGATCAGCCGTTGCGGATCATTGGGGTGAATACGTGCCGCCGAAACGGGATCGACCACCGCCAGTTGATCGTGCAATGACTGCCAGCCGAAGGCCTGTGCATCCGCCTCAAGCTGCGCCCTGACCTGCGCATCGGCCGCCGGCATATCCGCCAGCCCGTCCAATAGAGCCTTGAAATACAACATAGTGCCGCCGACCAGCAAAGGAATATTTCCGCGCGCAGTAATTTCCGCCATGGCCGCCAGGGCATCACTGCGAAAATCGGCGGCGGAGTAGCTTTGCGCCGGGTCGAGAATGTCGATCAGACGGTGAGGATATTCAGCCAGCTGAGCCTTCGACGGTTTGGCGGTACCGATGTCCATGCCGCGATAGACCAGCGCAGAGTCGACGCTGATCAGCTCGCAGGGCAGCACTTTGGTCAGTTCTATCGCAAGGTCGGTCTTGCCTGCAGCGGTAGGCCCCATGAGAAAGATGGCCGGAGGTAAAGCGTTCATTCATTGACCGCGCAGGAATAATTTATCCAGATCATTGAGACCCATCTGGGTCCAGGTAGGACGACCGTGGTTGCATTGCCCGCTGCGCTCGGTGTTTTCCATGTCGCGCAGCAGGCCGTTCATTTCCGGGATGGCCAGACGCCGATTGGCGCGAATCGCGCCGTGGCAGGCCATGGTCCCGAGCAACTCGTTCATGTGCGCCTGCACCCGGTCGCTGGTGCCGTATTCCATGAGGTCGGCCAGCACATCGCTGACCAGCCGGTTGGCTTCGGCCTGCTTGAGCAACGCGGGGATCTGGCGGATCGCCAGGGTTTCCGGGCCGAGCCGTTGAAGCTCGAAGCCCAGGCGCTGGAAGGTCGCAAGATGCTCTTCGGCGCAGTCCGCTTCACGCTGGCTGACCGCAATGGACTCGGGCACCAGCAATGGCTGGCCGCTCAAACCTTCGTTGGCCATGGCTATTTTCAGGCGCTCGTACATGATCCGCTCGTGAGCGGCGTGCATGTCCACCAGCACCAGGCCGTGAGCGTTTTCAGCAAGGATGTAGATACCCTTGAGCTGCGCCAGCGCATAACCCAGCGGCGGAATATCCCCGGGCGACTCAGGCAGCGACGCGGGCGCAGCACTGGGCAGCGGCGCGAAGAATTCACGATAAGCACTTTGCGCTTCGGCCACCGGCACGCCAGCGGTGGGCCGAGGCGTGTATTGATACTGATAACCGCTGCCAGCGCCGCCACCGGCAGCAGGCCGGGCAAACGACTCGCCCTGGGGCTGCTCCAGCACATTGTTGGCCAGACGCATTTCACCCTGCGGCCCGAATTCGCCCGCTTCAGGCCCGCTCGGGCGTGTCTCGGCGACAACCGGCACGCTGCCACCCAGCTGATTTTCAGGGCGCACATCGCCCAGCGCGCGGTAGAGGGTGCCATACAGAAAGTCGTGCACCATGCGCCCGTCGCGGAAGCGCACTTCGTGTTTGGTCGGGTGAACGTTGACGTCCACAGCGGCCGGATCGACCTCGAAGAACAGCACGAAGGTCGGATGACGGCCATTGAACAGCACGTCGCGATACGCTTGACGCACTGCGTGGGCGACCAGCTTGTCGCGCACTGCGCGGCCATTCACGAAGAAATATTGCAGGTCGGCCTGGCTGCGCGAAAAGGTCGGCAGCCCGACCCAGCCCCACAGATGCAGACCATTGCGCTCGATCTCGATGGGCAGCGCCTGCTCCAGAAAGCCAGGCCCGCAGATTGCCGAGACACGTCGCGCCCTGGCGGTGTCGTCATGCGCTTCATGCAGGCTCAGCACGGTCTTGCCGTTGTGACGCAGGTGGAAGGCCACGTCGAAACGCGCCAGCGCCATGCGCTTGATGACTTCCTGCAAATGATCGAATTCGGTTTTTTCGGCTTTCAGAAACTTGCGCCGGGCCGGCGTGTTGAAGAACAGGTCGCGCACTTCAACGGAGGTGCCTACCGGATGCGCGGCTGGCTGCACGCGCGGCGCCATGTCCCGACCTTCGGTTTCGACCTGCCATGCCTGATCGGCGTCGCGGGTGCGGGAGGTCAGCGTCAGGCGCGCTACGGAACTGATCGAAGCCAGCGCTTCGCCGCGAAACCCAAGGCTCATGACCCGCTCGAGGTCTTCCAGGTCGCGAATCTTGCTGGTCGCGTGACGTGCCAGCGCCAATGGCAGATCGTCCGAAGAGATACCGCTGCCATCGTCACGCACTTTCAACAATTTGATGCCGGCCTGCTCGACGTCGACATCAATGCGCCGCGCGCCGGAATCGAGGCTGTTTTCCAGCAGTTCCTTGATCACCGAAGCCGGGCGCTCGACGACTTCGCCCGCCGCAATCTGGTTGGCCAGACGCGGACTGAGCAGTTCAATGCGCGCTGCGTTCAGGGCAGTCTGAGCGTTTTCGGCTTCGGCGCCGTCGAGCAGGAGATCGGTCATTACTGAGTCGCCACCTCGGAACTTGGGATACGCAGGTCCTGGCCGATCTTCAATTCATCCGACTTCAGATTGTTAGCGCTGCGCAAGGTGGCGATGCTCATGTCATAGCGCGCAGCGAGCATGGCCAGGGTTTCGCCGGAACGAACGACATGATTGCGCGGCCCCTGGGCCAGCTTGCCGTTGTCACGCAGCCAAGCGATATAAGTGCCCTGCGGCGGGTTCTGCTGGAAGAACTGCTTGACGCCCGACGTGATCGAACGCGCCAACGCCTGTTGATGCGACGCCGAACCGAGCTTGTTGGCCTCGTTGGCATTGGAGATAAAGCCGGTTTCCACCAGAATCGACGGGATATCCGGCGACTTGAGCACCATGAAGCCCGCCTGCTCGACACGTGACTTGTGCAGCGAGGTGACGCGGCCAATATTGCTCAATACCTTCTGACCAACGTTCAGGCTCGACGACAGCGAAGCGGTCATGGACAAGTCCAGCAACACACCCGCGAGCATGCGGTCCTTGTCATCCAGGCTGACAGCGCCAGCACCACCGATAAGGTCGGAACGGTTTTCACTGTCCGCCAGCCAGCGTGCGGTTTCGGAAGTGGCACCGCGATCGGACAGGGCGAACACCGATGCGCCGAACGCCGCAGAGGATGGCGCGGCGTCGGCGTGGATCGACACGAACAGGTCGGCCCCCTTCGAACGGGCGATCTCGGTCCGTTTGCGCAGCGGAATAAAGTAGTCGCCGGTCCGCGTCAGTTCGGCGCGGTAGCCTTTCTCGGCATTGACCTGGCGCTGCAACTCCTTGGCAATCGACAGCACCACGTTTTTCTCTTTCTGACCGGCACCGCCCGAGGCACCGGGGTCTTCCCCGCCGTGCCCGGCATCGATCACCACGACGATGTCGCGCTTGCCGTTCGGCACCGGGGTCAGCTTGATTTCAGGCTTGGCCGGGCTGACCGGGACAGCAGGCGCGGTGTTGGCGGCGGTATCCGGAATGACCGGTGTCGGATTGGCATCGGCGGCGTTGTCGTACAGGTCGACCACCAGACGGTTGCCGTATTGCTGATTCGGCGCCAACGTGAAGCTCTTCGGGGTCACACCCTTTTTCAGGTCGATGACCACGCGCAGGTCGGTAGGCGTGCGCTGCGCAGAACGCATGCTGCTGATCGGCGTATTGGCCGTCGGTACGTTCAAGGGGCCGCCAAGCGTCGCACCATTGATATCGATCACCAGACGGTCAGGCGAAGTCAGGGTAAACAGGCTGTGCTGGACTGGCCCGGACAGGTCGAATACCAGACGCGTGTTGTCCGGTGCTCGCCATAAGCGGACACTTCGTACTTGCGTAGCGGCAACCGCCTCGACAGCCAGGGCCATCAACAGCAGACCAACTACAGTAACCAGCGCGCGCATGCGCATACCTAACCCCATATCTATTTGAATTCCAAAGCCAAAGTGGCACACCAACGTTCGCCACGCGAGCCCAGCGGGCTCAATATCACGGAACGACCTTCTCCGTGCGGCCCAATGGTAATGGTCAGGTCGGGCTTTGGCAAAAAGCCTGCACCACGCTGGGGCCATTCAATCAGACAAAGTGCGTCGCCGTCGAAGTAATCACGCACACCCATGTACTCGAGCTCTTCCGGATCCACCAACCGATAAAGGTCAAAGTGGAACACCTTTATCGCGCCGATTTCGTATGGTTCGACCAGCGTGAAAGTAGGACTCTTGACGGCCCCGACATGCCCGAAGCCGCGAATCAATCCCCGCGAAAGCGTGGTTTTTCCAGCGCCCAGATCGCCATCCAGAAAGATGACGCCAAGGCCCTCTGTCACCCTGGCAAGGCGTGCACCAAAATCCATCATTGCCTCTTCGCCAACTACATGCAGCGTTAAATCAGACACGGTTGCAGCTCCTCCAGTAACTGACGAATGGCAGGAATAATATCGCTGGCAGCCAGCCCGCGACCGCCCTCTCCAACTTTCTGACCGGCGCTTGCATGCAGCCACACGGCAAGACAGGCCGCGTCGAAAGGTTTGAGGTGCTGCGCCATCAACGCGCCGATCAATCCGGCCAGCACATCACCCAGTCCTGCGGTGGCCATGGCCGGATGGCCACGGTCGCACAACGCCAGTTGCCCGTGTGCATCGGCAATCAGACTGCCAGAGCCCTTGAGCACACAAACCGTGTCGAATTTACGCGCCAACGCCCGCACCGCAGCGGCCCGGTCAGCCTGAACGTCCTTGATGCCCACACCCAGCAAGCGTGCCGCTTCGCCAGGATGCGGGGTGATGACACTGCCTTTGGGCAGGCTGACCAGCCCGGCGGACAGCATATTCAGCGCATCGGCGTCCCACACCTGCGGACGATCCGCGTTGGCGGCCGCCGACAGCAGGCTGCGCCCCCAGGCCGCCTGCCCCAGGCCGGGGCCGACCACCAACACGCTGGCCGGCTCGATCAAGCCCATCAGTTGGTTGGCCGAGTGGATCGCCGCGCTCATGATTTCCGGCATACGCGTCAGAGCGGCCGGAACATGCTCGGGCCGCGTTGCCAGCGTCAGCATGCCTGCACCGCTGCGCAGGGCGCTTTCGGCGCTGAGCAACGCTGCGCCGCCAAAACCGTGATCGCCACCGATAACCAGAACCCGGCCAAACATGCCTTTATGGGCGGTTCGCGGGCGTGCTGCCAGTTGCGGCAGGTTGTGCTTATCGAGGCGCTTCGCGCTGAACGGCGCCTGCGCCACCAGCACCGGGGCTGCGCGCAGGTCGTCGAACATCAGCTCACCCACCAGATCTGCCGCGTCGCCCGTCAACAAACCCAGTTTGAGGCCAATGAACGTAACGGTCACTTCGGCACGCACCGCGACACCCAGCGTCTGGCCAGTATCTGCGCTCAAGCCGGATGGAATATCCACCGCAACGACGGGCAGACCGCTATCGTTGATAGCGTTGATGGCCGAGACGTAGGGCTCGCGCACCTCGCCATCGAGACCGGTGCCCAGCAAGGCATCCAGTACGATACCGGCCAGCGGCTGTCCGGCCCATGCCTGAATATGAATACCGAAAGCCGCAGCATGCGCCGCAGCAGCATCACCGGTCAGTGCGGCCGGATCGCCGACGGCCAGCACCCTGACCTGCCAGCCGGCCTTGTGCGCCATGGCAGCCACCAGATACCCGTCACCGGCGTTGTTGCCCCGCCCGGTCAATACGGTCAGTTCATTCGCCTCCGGCCAGCGCCGAAGTATCGTATGCCATAACGCCTGCGCAGCGCGCAGCATCAATTCCAGGCCGGGTGTGCCGGCAGCAACCAGCCGTGCATCGAGGTCGCGGACCTGCGCAGCACTGTACAGCGCGTCGGGTAAATGAGGTTTAGTGTCGAACATGCGTCTATGGGCTCCGATGTCTGGCAGAATTATACGCACCTTGGTCCCGGTTTCTCTCTGCGCATGTCCGCTATTACTGCTGTACTTCCTAGTCCCGATGATCTCGCCGCCCTTGCCGTCTCAATCAAGGCGTGGGGGCGTGAGCTGGGCTTTCAGGAAGTCGGGATCAGCGGCCTGGACCTGGCAGAGCACGAACAGCATCTGCAACGCTGGCTCGATGCAGGCTATCACGGGGAAATGGACTATATGGCAGCCCATGGCAGCAAACGTTCCCACCCCGATGAGCTGGTCCCGGGAACGTTGCGCGTGGTGTCGCTGCGCATGGATTATCTGCCGGGCGACACCGAAATGGCGCAGCGCCTGACCGAGCCGGAAAAAGCTTACGTCTCACGTTACGCGCTGGGCCGTGATTATCACAAACTCATCCGCAAGCGCCTGCAGCAACTGGCCGAGCGTATTCAGCAGGCCATAGGGCCGTTTGGCTTTCGAGCCTTCGTGGACAGCGCGCCAGTGCTGGAAAAAGCCATCGCCGAACAGGCCGGGCTCGGCTGGATCGGCAAAAACACGCTGGTGCTCAACCGTAAGGCGGGCAGTTTCTTCTTTCTTGGCGAGCTGTTTGTCGATATCCCGTTGCCGGTCGACGCACCTCATGCAACCGAGCATTGCGGGCGCTGCACGGCCTGCCTGGACATCTGTCCGACGGCGGCGTTTATCGGGCCTTATGTGCTGGACGCGCGCCGCTGCATTTCTTATCTGACCATCGAGCTGAAGACCGCGATCCCAGAAGAGCTGCGGCCACTGATCGGCAACCGGGTGTTCGGTTGCGACGATTGCCAGATCGTCTGCCCGTGGAACCGCTTCGCCCGGCCAACCGAGCAGAGCGACTTTCAGCCGCGCCACAATCTGGACAATGCAGGGCTGGCCGAACTGTTCCTGTGGGACGAAGAGAAATTCCTCGGCAGCACCGAAGGTTCACCACTGCGCCGGGCGGGTTATGAGCGCTGGCTACGCAACCTGGCCGTGGGGCTGGGCAACGCGCCCTCCACCATCCCGGTGATCGAAGCCCTGCACGCACGGCGCGACTATCCCTCGGAACTGGTCAGGGAGCATGTGGAATGGGCGCTGCAGAGGCATGGCGTGGCGCCGCTTTAAACCTGCAGGCGTGTGACGCGGAGCGTCACGAAAGGCATTCCCACGCTGGAGCGTGAGGAACGATAATTTTTCAACTATTGTGCCTGCGCCCTGCGTACGCCTCAGGGCTCGTCCTTGTAGACAAACTTGGGCATTTCCCAGCGGAAACGAATCGCCAGCAGGCGCAGCAGCAGGCCGCCGAAAAGGGTGATCAGCACCGCTTGTTCGTTGGGCAGTTGCAGGTACTGACACAGCAGAAAACACCACGCAGCCAGAAAAGACACACTGGCGTACAGCTCGCGGCGGAAGATCAGCGGGATGTCGTTGCAAAAGATGTCGCGCAGGATGCCACCGAAGACCCCGGTGATCACGCCGCACACTGACGCGATCAGCAGACCGTGCCCGGCCTCGAGCGCAGTCATGCAGCCGATCAGGGTAAAGGCCACCAGCCCCAGTGCGTCGAGCACCAGAAACAGTGAGCGCAGGTGGCGCATCAGTGGCGCAATGAAGATCGTCACCAGCGCCGCCACACTGGTCAGGACCAGGTATTCCGGGTGCTTGACCCAGGTCAGCGGGTAATGACCGATCAGCACGTCGCGCACCGACCCGCCACCCAGTGCCGTGACGCAGGCGATCAGCACCACACCGAACCAGTCCATCCCGCGCCGCCCCGCAGACAGGGCTCCCGTCATGGCTTCAGCAGTGATAGCGATCAGATAAAGCATCAGCAACATGGCGGCGACTCTGCGACAAAGGCGCGCAGTCTAACCAGCCGACCAACGCACTGAAAGAGTGCAGCGAAGATTATTCACTGCACGCGCGTCTCGATCAGGCCTTGATGAAGTGCTCACGATAAAAGCGCAGCTCGGCAATCGACTCGCGGATGTCATCGAGCGCCAGGTGGGTGCTGCCTTTCTTGAATTTCAGCTCGGGGGACCAGCGCGCCGCCAGTTCCTTGAGGGTCGAGACATCCAGATTGCGGTAGTGGAAGTAGTTTTCCAGCGTCGGCATGTGGCGGTACAGGAAGCGGCGATCCTGGCAGATGCTGTTGCCGCAGATCGGCGAACTGCGCTCGGGGACCCACAGCTTGATGAAATCAAGGGTCTGCGTCTCGGCTTCAGCCATGCTGACGGTACTTTCCCGCACGCGCTGGGTCAGGCCCGAACCGCCGTGCTGGCGAGTGTTCCACTCATCCATTTTCGCCAACGTCTCGTCGCTCTGATGCACAGCGATCACCGGGCCTTCAGCCAGGGTGTTCAGCTCGCTATCGGTGATGATCGTGGCCATTTCGATAATGACATCGGTATCAGGGTCCAGACCGGTCATTTCCAGATCGATCCAGATCAGGTTCTGCTTGTTCTGCATGTGTCGACTCCTCAGCGTAGGCGCGCAGTTTAGCTCACCCTGCCGTGCTAGACTCCTGCCGATCCACCGTACTGCCTAATTCATCGGTTACATCACATCGGAACACCCATGGCCAAACGCCAACTCAATCGTCGTCAAAACTGGCGCATCGAAAAAATTCAGGGCGAGCGTGCTGCCCGCGCGGCAAAACGCGAGTCCGCTACGCTTGAAACACTCGAGGGTGGCGACCTCGGCCCCGAGCAGACGGGGCTGGTCATCGCTCACTTCGGCGTGCAAGTCGAAGTCGAGGCCCAGGAAGGCGAAGTGACCGGTCAGGTCTTCCGTTGCCACCTGCGCGCCAACCTGCCTGCACTGGTGACCGGTGATCGCGTCGTATGGCGCGCCGGCAATCAGGGCATTGGCGTCATCGTCGCGCAACTGCCCCGCACCACCGAACTGCGCCGCCCGGATTCACGCGGCCAGCTCAAGCCTGTGGCTGCCAACGTCGACCTGATCGTGATCGTCTTCGCGCCGATGCCCGAGCCGCATGCCAACCTGATCGACCGTTATCTGGTGGCCGCCGAGCATGCCGGGATTCGTCCTTTGCTGCTGCTCAACAAGGCAGACCTGATCGACGAACAGAATGCGCCCGCGCTCAACGCCCTGCTGGCGGTCTACCGCACGCTGGGTTATCCGGTGCTGGAAGTGTCCGCGCACCACGGTGACGGCATGCAGAGCCTGCAAAGTCAGCTTGACGGGCACATCAGCGTGTTCGTCGGCCAGTCCGGCGTCGGCAAGTCCTCGCTGGTCAACAGCCTGTTGCCGGAAACCGACACTCGGGTCGGCCCGCTGTCCGAAGTTTCCGGTCAGGGCACGCATACCACGACCACCGCACGCCTGTTCCACTTCCCGCGTGGCGGCGATCTGATCGACTCGCCGGGTATCCGTGAGTTCGGCCTGGGGCACGTCAGTCGTGCTGACGTAGAGGCAGGCTTCATCGAGTTCAACGACCTGATCGGCACCTGCCGCTTTCGTGACTGCAAGCATGACCGCGAACCGGGCTGCGCCCTGCTCAAGGGGCTTGAGGACGGCCGCGTGCAACAGCAGCGCATGAACAGCTATCGCTCGATCATTGCCAGCCTGCCGCAAGACAGTTACTGAGCACCGAACGCCACACGCAAAAACGCCGCGATGATCGCGGCGTTTTTGTATCGGTTGCAGCTCAGTTCTGGGCTGGCTCGACCCGCAACTTGCCATCGTCAAAGATATTCAGCTTCTGCCGGATCTCGCGCGGCTGGGCGTAGGCCTGCGGGTCTGGCGGCGCCGCTGTCGAAGCCCCCGGAGCAGCGGGCACGGCCGGTGCCGCCGGAGCTGGTGCGGGTGCTGCCGGCGCGCCAGGCGTGGCTGGCGCGCCGCCGGAGTTCTGATCGCCCTCGATACGCTGCTGGGCTTTTTTGGTCAGCACCACGATATCGATGCGGCGATTGACCGGGTTGGTCGGGTTCTGGTGATCATAAAGAGCAGACGACGCGTACCCTACCACCCTGGCCACCTGTGAGTCCGGATAGGTCCCCGCTACCAGTGCGCGGCGTGCAGCATTGGCACGGTTGGCCGACAGCTCCCAGTTGCCGAACCCGCCGCTGCCCACGAAAGGCGTTGCATCGGTATGGCCGCTGATGCTGATCTTGTTCGGCACACTTTTGATGGTGTCAGCCAGAGCCAGCAGAATGTCTTCGAAATAAGGCTTGAGACGCGCGCTGCCCGAGTCGAACATCGGTCGATTTTCCGCATCCATGATCTGGATACGCAAGCCGTCCTGAGTGATCTCGAACAGAATCTGGTCCTTGAATTTTTGCAGTTGCGGGTTTTCCTCGACCTTGTTCTGCAATTCCTGGAGCAGCATCTCCAGACGCTCCTGCTCTACCTCTTCAGCCTTGGTCTCGGCAGTTTCCGCCTCAAGCGGCACGGTGTCCGGCGAAGGCGTGGTCTTTACCTCGGGGTTCAGCGTCTGGTTCGGCGACATCTCCGGCGAACCGCCCAGATCGATCACATACGGCGAACCGCTGTCCGAAAAGCCGACAGGGTCCTTGAAATAACCGGCGACCGCGATCAATTGCTCGGGGGTGGCGGACGACATCAGCCACAGCACCAGAAAGAACGCCATCATCGCCGTCGCGAAGTCGGCAAACGCGATTTTCCAGGCACCGCCATGATGTCCGCCACCAAAGCGCTTTACGCGCTTGATGATAATCGGCTGATTATTTTCCATGACTTAGCGACCGCGAACCGCTTGTTCCAGCTCGCTGAAGCTGGGGCGATGCAGCGGATAGAGAACCTTGCGGCCGAACTCGACAGCCAGCGAAGGCGGCATGCCGGAGGCCGAGGCCACCAGGGACGCCTTGATGGCCTCGTAAACGTTCATTTCTTCCTTGGCATCATGCGCAAGGCTGGTGGCCAGAGGACCGAAGAAACCGTAAGCCGCGAGAATACCGAAGAAGGTACCGACCAGCGCCGCACCTACGTGCATACCGATCGCAGCCTTGTCGCCGGAACCCAGCGACGCCATGGTCACCACGATACCCAGTACCGCAGCCACGATACCGAAGCCGGGCATACCGTCGGCGATACCGGTAATGGCATGGGATGGATGCTCAAGGTCTTCTTTCATGCTCAGCAGTTCCATGTCGAACAGACCTTCCAGCTCGTGGGGAGCCATGTTGCCGGACGACATGATCCGCAGGTAGTCGCAGATGTACGCAGTCATGCGTTCATCCTTGAGGACACCCGGGTATTTGGCGAAGATCGGGCTGGAAGCAGCGTCTTCGATATCCCCTTCAATCGCCATCATGCCTTCACGGCGGCTCTTGTTGAGGATTTCATAAACCAGGCCCAGCACTTCGAGGTAATAGGCATGCGTGAAGCGCGAACCGAACATCTTCAGCGACTTCTTGAACACGTGCATGAACATGTAGCCGGGGTTGGCCTGAAGGAACGCGCCCAGTGCAGCACCGCCGATAATCAAGACCTCGTACGGTTGGAACAGCGCCATGACCTTGCCATGGGACAGCACATATCCGCCGATGACACTTGCGAGAACGACAATGATGCCGATGATTTTAGCCATAGGAAAAAATACTTTACTGAGTCGGGTTCAGGGACAGTCCGGAAGTTGTTGAATCTCTTCTTCTCCTTATCGGCCTAACTGGGCCAGACTATAGCCGGTTCTTTTGAAAAACCCATTTATGCGCCTCCATAAAAGGAGGAAACTGGCCTCAGCGCCCCGTACGCTGGCGGTTTTCCAGCTCAGATAATCAGCAGCACAGGCCCTCGAATGCCGACAGTACACGCAGCACATCACCTCGTTCCGAAGACGCTGGATGCCTGGGTCAAACTGCTTGACGGTATCGCGTTGCCGGTCCCTGCCGTCAATCATGGACACGTCCGCTCCGCCTTGAACGACAGTCGTCGCTCACTGCGTGAAATCGCTGAAATGATGCAGGAAAGTCCTGCGCTGGTGCTGAGCGTGATGCGCGAGGCCAATCACCACACGCACGGTTTGACCGAGCAGGCCGAGAGCCTTGAGATTGCGATCAATCGTCTGGGTCTGGCGCGCACCGAAGTCCTTCTGGGCCGTTTGCCGGCCAAGCCGCCTGAAGAAATTCCTGCGGCCTATCGCCAGCTGATTCTGGTCAGTCAGCACGCCACGCAACAGGCCAACGGCCTGTTTGCCAGCCGCCTTGCGCGACTCTGGCAGGACATCCACATGGGCAGCCTGCTGTTTCTGTCACCGCTCTGGCCGATGGCGTTGGCCTATCCGAAGCTGCTCGAAGAACTGGAACTGCGGGTTATCCACAAGGGCCATTCCAGCGTTGCCGTGGAAAAAGAGCTGTTCGGCGTCAACCTGCTGGAATTATGCCTGGCACTCGCCGAGTTCTGGCGCCTGCCGATCTGGGTCACGCGCGGCTATAAACTGTTGATCAACGAGCGACGCGATCTGGCCAAGGCGCTGCGTATCGCCCGCGAAGAACACAGCCCGCTGCACCAGCAACAACTCATGGACGACGACCCCAACCTGCGGCGCTGGCTGAACCAGCCCGCCAATACCGTGTTGCTGGGCAATGGCCTGGCGCTGGCGGCGCAAAATGCCTGGAACAGCCCGCACTGCCTGCGCTGGGAACGGCTGACCAGCCTTTACCTGCAACAGTCGATCGGCGAAGTACAACAACAGGCGCACCAGAATGCCGCCAGCAGCGCCCGCATCCATGCGGAAAAAGACCTCTGGCACCCGGCCGAATCGCTGATCTGGCCGTGGGACGCACGCCGCGTAAGGCGCGACAATGAACCTGCACCGCCGCCATCGGCAGACGCCCTGCAACTGTGGCGCAAGCAGTGTGCCGAGCTGCTGCAGGATCCCAGCCCGTTCATCAACGCCATGCACCTGACCACGTCGGCGCGCGATGCATTTATCTCGTGTGGCATGGAGCGGGTCATGCTGCTGATGCTGGACAAGACGTCAACGGTACTGCGCGTCAATCAGACTGCCGGACTGCCGAAGGACGCCGCAACCTTGCAGTTGTTCATCAAGGAAAGCACCGTACTGCAGCGCCTGCTCACACAGCCGACACAGTTACGCATGACACCCGCCAACAGTGCGCAATTTGCCGCCCTGCTGCCCCCGCCGCTGAAAACCCTGTTCAGTGGTCAGCACTGGCTGATTCGCTCGCTGAGCAACAACGGCAAAGTCATGCTGCTGGTGGTCGCCGACCAGGGCGGCGGGGCCTTGTCGGAAATTTCCGTCCAGGCATTCGGAAAAACCGCGCAATGTATTGAACGGGCACTGGGCATCTTTAGTCATCGCAAAGCATGAGGCCTGGCGTACAATTCGCCCCTTTCCTTTCATCGGAGGCTGCAAATGTCCGCATTCACTGGCTTGTCGCTGGTCATCGAACCCAACGATCTGCTTGAGCGTCTAGACGCCCCGGAACTGATCCTCGTGGATCTGACCAGCAGCGCTCGCTACGAAGCCGGGCACATTCGCGGTGCCCGCTTCGTCGATCCGAAACGTACGCAACTGGGCAAGCCTCCGGCCCCCGGCCTGCTGCCCGACACTGCCAGCCTTGAGCAATTGTTCGGCGAACTGGGCCACAACCCCGATGCCGTGTATGTCGTCTACGATGACGAAGGCGGCGGCTGGGCCGGGCGTTTCATCTGGTTGCTGGATGTTATCGGCCACAGCCGTTATCACTATCTGGACGGTGGACTGCTGGCCTGGGAAGCGCAATTGCTGCCACTGAGCACCGACGTTCCGCCTGCTGCCGATACCCCGGTAACGCTGACGCTGCACGACGAACCTACCGCCACACTCGAGTACCTGCAAAGCCGTCTGGGCGCCGCCGATCTGGCGATCTGGGATGCTCGTGCACCGACCGAGTATTCGGGCGAAAAAGTGGTCGCGGCCAAAGGCGGGCATATACCCGGCGCCGTCAATTTCGAGTGGACGGCGGGCATGGACAAGGCGCGCAACCTGCGTATTCGCCAGGACATGCCGGAGATCCTTCGCGACCTGGGCATCACGCCCGACAAGGAAATCATCACGCATTGCCAGACCCATCACCGCTCGGGCTTCACCTACCTGGTGGCCAAGGCGCTGGGCTACCCAAGGGTCAAGGCCTATGCCGGCTCGTGGGGTGAATGGGGCAATCACCCGGAGACACCGGTAGAACTTCCGGAAGTGGCCACCGTGCCCGCCGAGTCAGTCGAGGTTGCGCAACCCGTCGCGCCTGCGCAGCCAGCACCAGCCGAAACCGTCGAACCTGTCCGCTCTAGCGAACCGCGACAGGCCTCGCAGAAATATTCAGGACACTCATCCTCAGGACCTTCAATGAAAGACCGCTTGTTCATCATCAGCCAGTACCTGCTGCCGCACCACCTGCTGTCCCGACTGGCAGGCTGCGTTGCCGAATGCCGCGTACGCTGGTTCAAAAACGCTTTCACCGCGTGGTTTGCCCGCCGTTATCAAGTGGACATGTCGCAGGCCCTGGTCGAAGACCTGACGTCCTACGAGCACTTCAATGCGTTCTTCACCCGCGCATTGAAAGCCGACGCCCGCCCGCTCGATACCACGCCGGGCGCGATTCTTTCGCCAGCCGACGGCGCCATCAGCCAGTTGGGCCCTATCGACCACGGCCGGATCTTCCAGGCCAAGGGCCACAGCTTCAGCGTACTGGAACTGCTCGGCGGTGACCCCAAGCTGTCAGCGCCCTTCATGGGCGGCGAGTTCGCAACCGTCTACCTGTCGCCGAAGGACTATCACCGCGTCCACATGCCACTGGCTGGCACGCTGCGTGAAATGGTCTACGTGCCGGGCCGCATCTTCTCGGTCAACCAGACCACGGCTGAAAACGTACCCGAGCTGTTCGCCCGTAACGAGCGAGTGGTCTGCCTGTTCGACACCGAGCGCGGACCAATGGCAGTGGTGCTGGTCGGCGCGATGATCGTGGCGTCTGTCGAAACGGTATGGGCCGGGCTGGTCACACCGCCCAAGCGTGAACTGAAAACGTTCAGCTACGACGAAGCGGCGCGCGCGCCGATCCACCTGGAAAAAGGTGCCGAAATGGGTCGGTTCAAGCTTGGCTCTACCGCCATCGTGCTGTTCGGTCCAGGTCAGGTGAAATGGGCCGAACAACTGACGGCGGGTTCCAAGGTTCAGATGGGACAGTCACTGGCTGTTCCGGCCCAGGCATGATCGCGGCCTGAGCCTCGCTGCATGAGCGTCCAATGATGGATATTGGCGCTCATGCAACGTGCCGCCGGACGGTAATGGCCTGAGGCCATAGTTGCTGCGGGGTGATGTCGATACTGGTAAAGTCGTTACATCGATGCTGTAGGATACTTCTCACTTTCATGGGCGTATGCTCGGCACATCGCGGGTGCGCGATAACCTCGGCCCCCATCTGAAGCCATCGTCCGCGCCAGTGAGTTGTTGGAGCTTGCCTGTCACATGAGTAATTTTAGCCTCCCTCTGCTATTGCGTGCCCCCACGCCGACGCAGTCGAGCCTGACATTCAGTGAAGCCAACCCCCGCGACCTCAAACGCTGGATCTCCAGATTGCCCAAGGCGAACCTCGGAGAAATGGCGCGCCAGCTCTATCAAGGGCTGACCGAGCTGAACCAGTTGATCACCCCGAGCGAGAACCGCCTGCAATTGCTTGAATTGCTGCGGCCCGAGGTGTACTTCGTCTGCAAGCACCTTGAACGTCACTTTCTCAATCAGGCCATTGTGCTGGACGAGCGACCACGCAAGGTGGCCAACCTCTGCCAGGCGCTGCAAAACCATCTCGCAACCGGTTACAAGCAGATCATTCAGCAGGTCGCCCCGCGCTATACCCGAGACCAGGCCGGGCTGTTCAGCACTGCGCTGCAACGCGCACTGCATGGTCTCAACGGGCCACTGATACGCGCCAACCAGCTTTACTGTCCGGTTCAGGACGGCCTGTGGCTCGAGCTGCATCAGATCTACCAGATTGCCCGTCAGTACCAGTTGCACAACACGCCGGTCGAAGAGCCCCTGGCCCATCACAGCAAAGTGCTGAGCGTGGAACAGACCTACGTGATCGCGCTGCTGATGGGTTGCTCACGCTGCAACCAGATGCGTCAGTTGAACATCGGCAAACTGGCCGATGCGCTGGAGGCCTGGAGCCCTCTGGTAAAGCTGCAATTGCCGGTCACTGAAAGCAGCCTCTTCGCCCTGGACCCGACGGTCGACAAACCGCCGCTGTACCGCACCCTGTTCAGCGACGAACAATCTCCTCGGCTGCTGGGTATCAACACCTACGCGCTGGCTGAAGCGATCAATCAGTACCTGGCCCTGCCGGATGACCAGCGCACCCCTTCGCCGTTGCTGATTCCAACCGGTATCAACACCGACCTGCTGCAACATCTGGCGGTCGCCTGGGGTGATGTGGCCGAACGCACCTTTCAACGCACGCCCGGTCAGGGCACGCTGAAACTGTGCATCGGCATGAGCGCGCTGCATTTCTATGTCGCTGGCCAGAAGTCGTTCAGCGAGCTGTTGCAGTTGAACAGCGCCACCAGTGCAGCGAGCTTTTCGTTGAAGATGGCCAATGATGACGCGGACGATCCGTGGGCGTCTGCCTTCGACACTCAGCGCGGCAAGACTTCATCCGTTCTGCTGCCCTACGAAGAGATCGAATACCCGAAAAACGACGGCGACAGCGACTCGCTTTCCAACAACCAGCATACGTTTCCGACCTTCGACCTGAATATTGTCAACCACAGCCCGGGCGGATACTGCCTGGCGTGGCAGAAGGACGTGCCTCAGCAGTTGCAGGCTGGCGAACTGGTGGGTATTCAGGATGACGCCGGCCAGGGCTGGAGCATTGCCATCGTGCGCTGGATCCGCCAGGTACGCAGCGGCGGCACACAGATGGGCATCGAACTGATCGCCCCGTTTGCCCAGCCATGCGGCATGCAGCTGATTCGCGAACAGCAGAACAGCCAGTACCTGCGAACCCTGATGCTGCCCGAAGTACGCGCCATGGAAAAACCGCCCACCGTGCTCGCACCGCGTCTGCCTTTTCAGGAGGGCAACAAGGTGATGATCAACGTCGCCGGTGAAGAACGCCGCGCGTCACTGAGAAACCGGCAGGTCAGTAGCGCCAGTTACAATCAGTTCGAGTATCAGATGTACGACGCCCCGAAAGCGACCGAAACCGAAAAGGCCAGGCCGGATCAGGAATTCGATTCCTTGTGGGGCACGCTGTAGCGATCACTGCGACAGCCGTCGCGATTGGCCCCTCGCCATCAGGGGCAAACCACCACGGCCTGAGCGTCAGCGCTTTCCTTCGCGGTCGCGGAAACCCAGCAGATACAGCACGCCATCGAGTCCCAGCGTCGAAATGGCCTGTTTGGCCGATTGCTTGACCAGCGGTTTGGCACGGAATGCCACACCCAGCCCGGCAATCGCCAGCATCGGCAGGTCATTGGCACCGTCGCCGACCGCGATGGTCTGCTCCAGGCTCAACCCTTCCTTGTGAGCCAGTTCGCGCAACAGGTCGGCCTTGCGCTGCGCATTGACAATCGGCTCGACTGCTACGCCGGTGACCTTGCCGTCAACCACTTCCAGTTCATTGGCAAAGACATAATCGATGCCCAGCTTTGCTTGCAACTGCTTGGCGAAATAGGTGAAGCCACCCGACAGAATCGCCGTCTTGTAACCCAGCCGCTTGAGCTCGGAGAACAGCGTTTCAGCGCCTTCGGTCAGGCGCAGAGACGCGCCGATTTCATCCAGCACGCTCACATCGAGGCCCTTGAGCAGGGCCAGACGCTCTTTGAAGCTTTCGCTGAAATCCAGTTCGCCGCGCATGGCACGCTCGGTAATCTCGGAAACCTGCTCGCCGACGCCTGCAGCCTTGGCCAGTTCATCGATGACTTCGGCCTCGATGAGGGTCGAATCCATGTCGAACACCGCCAGGCGCCGGTTACGACGGAACAGCGAATCCTGCTGGAACGCGATATCGACGTTGAGATCCTGGGCAACCGCGAGAAATTCGGCCTGCATGGCTTTCGGGTCGGCAGGCTCGCCGCGCACGGTGAACTCGATGCAGCCCTTGCCTTTGTCAGCCGGGGTGTCGAGCGGCATACGACCGGACAACCGATCGATCTGATCGATATTCAGCCCATACTTGGCAGTAATGGCGCTGACGCACTGCAATTGCTCGGCCGTGACCTTACGGGTCAGCAGCGTAACAATGTGACGCGCCTTGCCCTGGCCTTCGACCCAGTGTTGATAGTCGGTTTCGGACACCGCAGTGAAACGGACTTGCTGATCCAGTTCGTAGGCGGTGAACAGGATGTCCTTGAGCACCGAGGATCCCTGCACGGTATCCGGAATTTCAACCAGGATGCCGAACGACAGGGTGTCGTGGATCACCGCCTGACCAATATCGAGAATGTTCACGCCACCCTGGGCGAGGACGCCGGTGATGGCTGCAGTGAGACCGGGACGGTCGACACCAGTGATGTTAATCAGGACGATTTCGCGCAAGGCGCACCCCCGCAGTGGAAAAAAACCGCATTCTAACCACATTCAGTGACCACCGGGCACAGGCAGCGCTTTGCCGCCACTGGGTCGCTCGTTATACTGCGCGACAACTTCACCGAAAGAGCCGTGCTCTGTGAACCGGCCCACGCCCGTTAAAACCGATAATTTCTTCCTGCTCATCTTTCGTGCCCTGCGTCATCGCCGTGTACCGATCGCTTTGCGCATTGCCAGCCATAACGTGATCCTGGTCGCTTTGGCGCTGGTGATCTACGCCGGTGTCATGGGCCTGCAGTTCAAGCAGGCCATGCATGAACAGGCCGATGCGCTGGGGCAGGCCCTGACCACCCAGACCGCCACCTCGGCTACCGAGCTGTTGGTGTCCAACGACATCCTCAGTCTCAACGTGCTGCTGGGCAATCTGGTCAAGAACCCGCTGGTAGCGCATGCCGCTATCTACAGTGTGGATAACCGCATCCTCGCGGAGGCCGGCCAGCGTCCGAAAAACGGTCTGCTGGGGGAAGCTCAGGGTCTGTATGAAATCAAGATCACGTTCCAGGACGTGATGGCGGGCCATCTGCGCATCAGCCTCGACATGTCGCAGTTCCAGCAGCCGATGACCATCAGCCTGCAGAGCATGGGCATTCTGGCCGGTATCCTGCTGGCCCTGGCGCTGGCGCTGAGCCTGCGTCTTGGCCGCCACATCTCCACGCCACTGATGCAGATGCGTATCTGGCTGCGGGATATTGACCCGTATACACCAGCCACTGATCGCCAGGATGAAATCGGCGATCTGGCGCGCCAGCTGCGCACCTCGTTCGCGCCGCCGGTGCCGGAGCCAGAACCGCTGCCCGAGCCCGAGTATGACGGCGAGGAAGACGACAGCGAAGATCCTTATCTGGAGCCGGAAGAGAAGCCCGCACCAAAGGTTTCGGCACGCAGCAGCGAAGCAAAACCGCGCCTGCCGGCACCACCGGTGCAGCGCCGCATCGTTGCCGAGGAAGATGAAGACGACGATGAGGAGGATCCGTTCGCCGATCTGCGCGACCACTCGGACAACTCGCCAGCCGTTCGCCCGGCGGCTGCCTCGGTAGCGCCGGTCGAACCGCACAACAGTGCAGTGCTGGCCGTGCAACTGGGCGCGCAGGATCAATTGCGCCGCCTGCCGCGCGCACGCCTGACCGAATTGCTGCAACGCTACCGCGACTGCCTCGATCAGGCCGCCTCGCTGTATGAAAGCGAGCTGCACACGCTGAATGACGGCAGCACGCTGATGCTGTTCCACAGCCACGAAAGCGGTGATGACTACCTGACCAACGCGATCTGCTGCGGTGAGCTGTTGCGCGCACTCAGCCATGCCTTGCAGATCGAGGTGGCCGACAGCGGCATCACCTTGCAACTGCAACTGGGCCTGACGCTGGGCGAAGGCTTGAGCGGTCTGAGCCAGATCGATCTGTTGCTGACCGAAACCGCGCAGGATGCACTGGCGCTGTCTCAGCACAGCCGCAACCTGCTGCTGGTCGAACGCCGCATCAACGACGACCCGTTGATCCGTCAACGCGCCCGCATCCGCCCGATCGCCAGCCCTGAAGGTGCCTGCTGCGTAGAACGCCTGATGGAGCCTTACCCTTCGATGCTCGAACGCCAGTTGGCGCGCATGCACGAATCCAACAAGGCCTAATCTTCTCCTCCGCTCACTCTTCTCTCGTGCCCATGCTCTGCATGGGCACGCCGTTCTGGGCACTCGACGTCCGATCCTGACCGACCTGGTCCGGCGCAATCAGGTGACGCAGAGCGTCACGACCTGCATTCCCACGCGGAGCGTGAGGAACGATAGGTGCCCGCAAGACCACCATCGTACCCCTGCGCCAGCGCAGGTATGCCGTTCCGGAGCGTATGGCGTGATAGGCGTCCGCAAGATCACCATCGTGCCCATGCTCCAGCATGGGAATGCCGTTCTGGACGCTCTGCGTCCTATCCTGACTGTGCAGCGCGTCAGGAACGCCGGGGTGTGAGAACCAGATGAGCGCCCAACAAAAAGCCCGCATCGCTGCGGGCTTTTTGTTGGGCCGACCCTAGAAGCGGAACACTTCAAGATCGGTGCGTATAGGGGACGCCAGTGGAATTCTTGGCTTGTCCGGCTCTTTGGCCTTGGCGACAGGCGTTTTTTTCGGCTCGTCGAGCGCCTGCCAGGAAATCGGTTTGATCGCAGTGCTGACCTGATCAGCCAGGCGCTGCAACAGCATGCCCTGAGCCTTGACCTGATCGGCAGAGCTGCCGGCATGGACTTGTTCCAGGTGCACCAGCCGGCTGTCCCGGACGTGACCCTTGCGGTCCAGGAGTCGCCATTGCGCGTCCAGTACCGCGGGCTGTTTGGCACCGGAGTCCAGGCGGGTGATGGACAGCACGACCTGAACATCGGGCGTGAAGCTGGCCGTCGCAGGCGCCATGACGACGCGCTGGCTGTCCAGCTTCCAGGCCAGCTGACGCAAGAGCAACTGGTCGATATCCGAAGACAGGTTGCCCGCCCAGCGCCCATCGGACGAAGCGGTCAAGGTGCCGTCAGGCTGGCGTTGCAGCAGTGTTTCGCGTTGCAGATAGTCGGCCACCGAAACAGGACCCAGCAATACTGCCAGACCACTACTCTGTTTCGGCTGACCAGGCTCACCACTATCGAGCTGATAAAGCGCGGTCGGCTGGCGCACACTGCAACCAGCCAGACCCAGAACGCCAGTCATCAGCAGGATCAAGGGAAGGCGTAGAAAATTCATCATCCCATCCAGGTGGCCGTCCAGAGACAGGCCACAGTATTAGTACTTTCAAGACCCATGCAGGCACTGAGCCACGCATGCACCCCAAGACCCCATATCATCCGTGAATATGCACCATGACTCCAGCGATTATGCATCGTACTTCATGGCAAAACGAAGAACCTTGGTGCCAGATCAATGTTTTCAGCTATTTTCCACCAATAATGCATCGACCCTCTGGAAGCCCCTTGGCAGTTTATTGCCACGTCTGCCACGCTCGCCCTTGTAATGTTCGAGGTCTTCAGGTTTCAGCGACAGCGTTCGTTTGCCCGCCTGAAGTACCAGCGTAGCGCCTTGCCCGATCACCGCAAGATCAGTCACATACTCTTCACGGCTGGCTACTCGCTCGCCCGGAATACCGATGATCTTGTTGCCCTTGCCTTTGCCCAACTGCGGCAGATCGCTGATCTTGAACACCAGCAGACGGCCTTCGGTGGTTACCGCTGCCAGCCAGTTCTGCTCACGATCAGGCACAGGGCGAGGCAGGATGACTTTCGCCCCGGCCGGCAGGCTCAGCAGCGCCTTGCCCGCCTTGTTCTTGGCTTGCAGGTCTTCGCCTTTGACGACAAAACCATAACCGGCATCCGACGCGATCACGTACAGCGCATCGTCTTCCGGCAACAATACGCACTCGAAGGTCGCACCCGGTGGCGGTTGCAGCTTGCCCGTCAGCGGCTCGCCCTGGCCTCGCGCGGAGGGCAGGGTGTGGGCGGCAACCGAATAGCTGCGCCCGGTCGAGTCGATGAACACGGCGAACTGATTGGAGCGGCCTATGGACGAGGTCTTGAAACCGTCCCCGGCTTTATAGGAAAGCCCGGTCGCATCGATGTCGTGCCCCTTGGCACAGCGTACCCAGCCTTTTTCCGACAGGACGACAGTCACCGGCTCGGTGGGCATTAGTTCATTTTCAGACAGCGCCTTGGCTTCGGCACGGGCAACGATGGGCGAACGACGGTCGTCGCCATAGGTTTCAGCGTCGGCAATCAGTTCGGCACGCACCAGCTTGCGCAGCTTGGACTCGCTGCTCAGCAGCGCCAGAAGCTTGGCCTGCTCTTTGCGCAAGGCATCCTGCTCGCTGCGCAGCTTCATCTCTTCCAGACGCGCCAACTGACGCAAACGGGTGTCGAGGATGTAATCGGCCTGAATTTCCGACAGATCGAAACGCGCGATCAGCTCCGCCTTCGGGTGCTCGGCGGTACGGATGATGTGAATCACTTCATCGAGGTTCAGGTACGCCGTGAGCAAACCGTCCAACAGGTGCAGACGGTGCTCGACCTTGTCCAGACGGAATTGCAGACGGCGACGTACCGTACCGATACGGAACGTCAGCCATTCGCCGAGCAATGTCTTGAGGTTTTTGAGCTGCGGCTTGCCATCCAGGCCGATGATGTTGATGTTCACCCGGTAACTGGATTCCAGCTCGGTGGTCGCGAACAGATGCTGCATCAGCTCGTCCAGCTCAACCCGGTTGGAGCGCGGGATGATCACGATACGGCAAGGGTTCTCGTGGTCCGACTCATCGCGCAGGTCGGCAACCATCGGCAGCTTCTTGGCCTGCATCTGCGCGGCGATCTGTTCCAGCACCTTGGCACCGGATACCTGATGCGGCAATGAAGTGACGATAATGTCGCCATCTTCGATGCGGTAAACCGCGCGCATACGCACCGAGCCACGCCCGGTCTCGTAGATTTTCAGCAGGTCGGCACGCGGCGTGATGATTTCCGCTTCGGTCGGATAGTCCGGCCCCAGAATGTGCTCGCACAGCTCGGGAACCGTGGCCTTGGGGTCGTCCAGCAGACGAACGCAGGCACTGGCGACTTCGCGCAGGTTATGCGGCGGCACATCGGTGGCCATACCGACGGCGATGCCGGTGGTGCCATTGAGCAGGATGTTCGGCAAACGTGCCGGCAACACCGCAGGTTCATCCAGGGTGCCGTCGAAGTTCGGCACCCAGTCAGCAGTGCCCTGGCCCAGCTCGCTGAGCAGGACTTCCGAGTAACGCGACAGGCGCGCCTCGGTGTAGCGCATGGCCGCAAAGGATTTGGGATCATCCGGCGCACCCCAGTTGCCCTGCCCGTCTACCAGCGTGTAGCGGTAGCTGAACGGCTGCGCCATCAGCACCATCGCCTCGTAACAGGCCGAGTCACCGTGCGGGTGGAACTTGCCGAGCACGTCGCCGACGGTACGCGCCGACTTCTTGTGCTTGGCGTCGGCACCCAGGCCCAGTTCGCTCATCGCGTAGATGATACGTCGCTGAACAGGCTTCAGGCCGTCACCGATATGCGGCAAGGCACGGTCCATGATCACGTACATGGAGTAGTTGAGGTAGGCCTGTTCGGTGAAGTCAGCCAATGATCGGCGTTCTACACCATCCAGGCTGAGGTCAAGGGAGTCGCTCATGCGGGCCTCATCATTTCGTTGACTGGCGCAACAGCAAATTGCCGCCACGCTGTGTGAATTCGAGTTGTTTCATTGCACTCATACCGAGCAGCACCTGCTCACCGTCCAGACCGGGTGCCACCAGGGCACGCACATTGGTCAGGACGATATCGCCCAGCTGCAAGCGGTCAAGCGTGGTCCGAAAACCCTGACTGTTGCCATTGGCCGTGCTGACCGTGACCGGATAGCCACGTTTGAGCCCCAGGCGGTCAGCCATGTCACCGGGTACGGCCACATCGGTCGCCCCGGTGTCGATCATGAATTCCACTGTCCGGCCGTTGATCTGGCCGGTCGTGACGAAGTGCCCCTGACGATTGCCTGCCAGTTGCACCTCTATATAGCCGTCACCGTGTTGCGAGGTAACCACGGTGTTGGGGTTCTGCTGCCGGTCTTCCCAATCGCCGAAAAAGCGCGTCGCGAGAAACAAACCGGCCGCCCAGGCCACGATCATCAACACCTTGCCGGCGCGCTTGCCGGGCTGCACGTCGCTCATTGCCCAGCACTCCAGCCCGCCTCAGGTGCAGCGAAGCGCCAGACGATCGGGCGTTTCTCACCGTCGGCGCGTGCACCGAAGTTATTGTCGATGCCGATCCATGCGCCCTTCTCGTCGACCACCAGTGCCTCGGTCAGGCCGTAGGGTTGATCGTAACGACGCGACGGCACCATCGCCTCTTTGGCGAACGACCAGCAACGCTCGACCTGCCCTGTCTCAAGATCACGCCGACAGATGCGGTACACCGCGCGTTCCAGCGTGAACAGCTTGCCGTTGTACAGCGACACATCGGAAAAATCCGTGGACACCTTTTTGCTGCCCTGCTCCGGCGGCAACGCGTCCAGACCGGACTCGGACAGCAGCACGCAGCTTTGCCCGCAGGTCCACTGCTGCTTGTCGCGTTGCACCACCAGCAAGCCACGCTTCTCGCGTTCGGCCGCCAGCCAGAGACGGTCGCCCGCAGGACTCACGGCAATCCCTTCGAAAATCGCGTTGAAGCGCTGCAACATGCCCTGAGCGCGCGCCTGATCCACCAGCGCTTGCGGCAAATCCAGCCAGACCGGTTTACCGCTGACCGGAACCTTGAGCACCGTGCCGTAGGCCTCGCTGACCAGGTAGCGATTGCCCGCGGCGTCACAGCTGACACCTTCGAAATCCAGACTGCCACCGCGTATCAGCGCGGAAAGACCCGCCATGAAACGCAACTTCAACGGCAGATAGCTTTGTGGCGCAGGTGCGTCAATGTGATGTGACTGAGCCTTCCAGGTGTCTTGCGACACATCCAGGCTGTACAGCACATCATCGTCACGGTCGGACACGGTCCACAGTTGGCCGTTGCACATCGCCAGACCTGACAGATTGCCACCGGCCATGTCGTCTACCGGGTGCTCGGATTGCAGCTTCAGGGCCTCGAGTGGCGCAGCGACAACCGGCGTGGCAACCAGGATCAGGGCGGCGAGCCAGGCTCGTATCAAGTCAGAACCTCGGCAAGGTTGCCCTTCGACTCGAGCCAGGACTTGCGATCACCTGCACGCTTCTTCGCCAGCAGCATGTCCATCATTTCCGAGGTGGCGGCGAAATCATCCAGCGTGAGTTGCACCAGACGACGCGTGTTCGGGTCCATGGTGGTTTCGCGCAACTGCGGCGGGTTCATCTCACCCAGGCCCTTGAATCGGGTGACCTGCGGCTTGCCACGTTTCTTTTCAGCGACCAGACGGTCCAGAATCCCGTCACGCTCGGCTTCGTCCAGCGCGTAGTAGATTTCCTTGCCCAGGTCGATCCGGTACAGCGGCGGCATGGCGACATACACATGCCCGGCGTCGACCAGCGGGCGGAAGTGCTGCACAAACAACGCACACAGCAGCGTTGCAATGTGCAGACCGTCCGAGTCAGCGTCAGCCAGGATGCAGATCTTGCCGTAACGCAACTGGCTGATATCGGCTGCGCCCGGGTCAACCCCGATGGCCACGGCAATGTTGTGGACTTCCTGACTGGCAAGCACTTCGCCGCCGTCCACTTCCCAGGTGTTGAGGATTTTGCCGCGCAGCGGCAGGATCGCCTGGAATTCCTTGTCGCGCGCCTGTTTGGCGGAACCACCGGCAGAATCACCCTCGACCAGAAACAGTTCGGAGCGCGCCGGGTCCTGCCCGGCACAGTCGGCCAGCTTGCCCGGCAACGCCGGCCCTTGAGTGATGCGCTTGCGCTCGACCTTTTTGCTCGCCTTGAGGCGCCGACCGGCGTTGTTGATCGCCAGATCGGCCAGTTGCAACCCCAGTTCGGAGTGCGTGTTGAGCCACAGGCTGAATGCGTCCTTGACCACACCGGAGACGAAGGCCGCCGCTTCACGGGACGACAGACGTTCTTTGGTCTGCCCGGAGAACTGCGGCTCCTGCATTTTCATCGACAGGACGAAGGCAATGCGTTCCCAGACATCTTCCGGGGCCAGCTTCACGCCACGCGGTAACAGGTTGCGGAACTCGCAGAACTCGCGCATGGCATCCAGCAGGCCTTGGCGCAAGCCGTTCACGTGGGTGCCGCCCTGCGCAGTCGGGATCAGGTTGACGTAACTTTCCTGAACGCTGTCGCCCCCTTCGGGCAGCCAGAGCAGCGCCCAGTCGACCGCTTCCTTGTTACCGGTGAAGCTGCCGCAGAACGGCTCGTCCGGCAGGCGCAGGAATTCGGTGACCGAGTCCTGCAGGTAGGAGCGCAGGCCGTCTTCGTAATGCCACTCGACTTTCTCGCCGCTGGATTTGTCTTCGAAGCTGACCAGTAGGCCCGGGCACAGAACCGCCTTGGCCTTGAGCACATGCTTGAGACGGCTGACGGAAAACTTCGGCGTATCGAAATACTTCGGATCGGGGGCGAAATAGACGCTGGTCCCGGTGTTGCGCTTGCCGACGGTGCCGACGACCGCCAGCTCGGTGGCCTTGTAGCCGTCAGCGAAGGTCATTTCATATTCGTTGCCATCACGCTTGACCCGCACCCGAACCTGGGTGGACAGCGCGTTGACGACGGAAATGCCCACGCCGTGCAGGCCGCCGGAGAACTGATAGTTCTTGTTGGAGAACTTGCCGCCTGCGTGAAGCTTGGTGAGGATCAGCTCGACGCCGGACACGCCTTCTTCCGGGTGGATGTCCACCGGCATGCCGCGGCCGTCGTCCGACACTTCGAGCGAATTGTCGGCATGAAGGATGACCTGTACCGAACGCGCGTGACCGGCCAGGGCTTCGTCGACGCTGTTGTCGATGACTTCCTGAGCCAGGTGGTTGGGCCGCGAGGTGTCGGTGTACATGCCCGGACGTTTGCGAACCGGATCGAGGCCCGAGAGGACTTCGATGGCGTCTGCGTTATAAGAGCTAGCGCTGGGATTGGCCATGGGTTCTCGTTATCAATCTTTCATGGAATTTCGGGGGTTCAATGTTCTTGCATTCATATGACCGGGCATCCATCACCTGCCGCACTTACAGCGCCGACAGGTCGATCTTCTGCAACAGATCGGGAGCAAATCCGGCAAACGTCAGCAGTGCCGGCATGCGCTCGGCAAAGCCCTGAAAACTGTGGTCGCCGCCCGCCTGAATGCGCAAGGCACAGGCCCGGTAAAACTTCTCGGCGCGACGATAATCGAGCGTCTCGTCACCGGTCTGCAGCCACACCTGAAACTGCTGCGGGTCCTGCGGCGCGGGTACTTCCAGCTCGGCCAGCGCCCGAATATGGTCTTCGGTCAACTGCCACTGCTCGCCGGTGTACAGGTTCTGTTGCACGCCGAGAAACCCGTCGAACAGCTGATGCGGATTGACTGCCGGGTTGATCAGCACCGCCTTGAGGCCGTGCCGCTGCGCCAAATGAGTCGCATAGTAGCCGCCGAGGGAGCTGCCGACCAGTAATGGCCGTCCCAGCGCCGTGATAGCCGCTTCAAGCTGGAGCATGGCCTGGCGCGGATGGTGATGCAGTTCAGGGACTTGCAGACGATCAGCCAGACCCAGAGACTTCATCAGCGCACTCAACTGACAGGCCTTTCTCGACAGGGCCGAGCTGTTCAAGCCATGGATGTATAGCAGTGAAGGTGTGTCGCTCGTCACGCTGTCGCTCCCGAGTGCAAGGCAAAGCCGTGTAGTTTACAGGGACTTACGCTACAACACCTCACCGGAAACGTATCCGCCAGCCCAATCAATAACCGGTGCCGCCGTAATCGACCTCGAACTCCAGGCCGACCACTCGGGAAACAGCCGTTTCCAGCCGCCCGTCGTCATGCAGTCGTAGCCAGCGATAGCCCGGCGCTGCGGTGTCGACCTTGAAATCCACACTGCCCGGGGCGAACTGAATGCAGGTCGAAGGCGACGCCAGCAGGCGCACGCCGTTACGCATCTGATCGAATTCCTGATGCACATGGCCCCACAGTATCGCGCGAACCTGCGGAAAACGATCGAGCACGGCAAACAATGCATCGGCATTGCGCAAGCCGATCGGCGCCATCCACTCACAACCAGTTGCCACCGGGTGATGGTGCAGGCAGATCAGGTGATGCCGCTCAGGCGCTTCACTCAGCGCCTGCTCCAGCAACTGCAATTGCGTAGCCGCGAGAAAACCAGGCACCGAACCGGGCACTGCCGAATCCAGCAGCGTCACCCGCCACTGGCCGATATCCACCACTGGGTCGAGCAACCCATTAGGCTGCGCAACCTGCTCCATCTGCGGCAGTTCGTCGTGATTACCGGCGAACCAGCGCGCAGGCGCGTCGATCCGCCCGCTTATCCGACGAAACGCTTCGTAAGACTCGACACTGCCGTCCTGCGAGATATCGCCGCTGGCGACCACAAGATCAATGTGCGGCTGCTCGGCCAGCACCTGATCAACGACTTTTTCCAGACTGTCCCGCGTGCTCATGCCCAACAACGCCTCGTCCGCCTCGGCGAACAGGTGACTGTCGGATATCTGCACCAGCAAAACTGACGATGAAAGGGCTGCGCTCGGCAAGACCGTCTCCCAGAGAGGATTCAGCGCGATTATGTGATGTGGCAACGGGCGGGTAAACCGGGAAAGTGCGTGCAGACGAGCATTTGGTCACATTTGCTGATTCGCTCGGTGCTTGAGCACAATCGAAGCAATAAGTCCGGCCGACACCATGCCTGCCAGTCCCGCACCCAAGAGATGGCTCAGCACCCGCTCATAAGGCATTCCAGGCCAGATATATCCCGCCAACAAAAGCTCCAGTACAACGCCAAGAATCATTCCTGCCAATCCAGCCAGATGAACGATCCACGGCATGAGCCTCAAATACAGAATACCGATGACCACTCCGGTAATGGCCGTATATAGAAAGTGTTCCCAACGCAGAGCGCTGCCTGTCAGGGTTATCAGTCCGACATATAGGAGAAGGCCGAAGATGAGTCCAGTGAAACCACCAATCAAAGCCCGATAGATAATCATCGCCATCTCACTGGACAATTGGTAATCATGGATTCCCGAGAGCCGCCAGCATTGAAAATCTCTTCGACATAAGAAACACAATTATTGGGTATGCCAAACCAGTGCCACGGCTTGGCGCTAAGCTCCTCAAGCTTGCGCTGCGCCACATCGGGTTTGTTCAGAAGTACTCTTCGACGGAACAGCTCTGTTTTCGAGGATTCATTGAGATAACGTCCGTAATCAGTTTCACTCATGAAGTACGGCCGTTCGGCCAACCCGGCAATATGAAAATAAAACTCTCCCGCTTTCAACAAGGCATGCCCACAGATATTAGGACCGTCACCGCTTACTACTACAAGCCATGTGTCGTACCCGTTGAAAGGCACAGCCCGACAATGATTCAGATGGCTCCCTAAATAGCTCATTCGTTATGCCTGTAAATGAAAGTGATGACGAATGTAAGCCATGGAATTTCAAATTCAAGGACAGGCTGCTCGCTTTGAATATATTCAGACACGACCTACATGCCTGAGGCATAAACACTGACGGCCAAAGTCATTTACAACTGAATAAACAAGTCATGAGGCCGGTTGAGATAAAAAATTCAGAATTGCGAATGGATCAGCGCACCGCTTCAAACTCATGCCCACACGCCAGGCAGTGGCTCAGCCATTCACCGAGAAACAGGTTGAGCTGGGCCTTTTCGTCTGGTTGGTGCATGTCGGCGTTGGGGTAGGGATAGATGCCCCGGAAGCGCCGCGCATGTTCGGCGCCGATGACTTCGGCCATGCGGGCGTCGTGGTAAACCTGTACTTCGAGCTTGGGCACCGGCAGCCAGGGCAGGCTGTGCTCCTGGCAGACCTGCAAGGTGGTGGTGTACGGGCAGTCGAGCAACACTTCGACTGCCAGCACGCCCAGCATCTGATCACCCTGGGTAACGGCGACGCGGCGTGAGCGCTGTTCGTTGCGCATGTCGGGCAGCAGGCGCATCAGGCGCGCGTAGTTGGCCTCGCACGCAGCCTGCAGTCCGGCAAGATCGACACGGTAGCGTTCGCGCACTGGATTCACGACCATAAACCCCTTATCTCTGCACGATTCAGCGCCAGCCATTGCAAGGCGATGATCGTCGATGCGTTCTTGATTGTTCCGTCTTTCATCGCCTGCAATGCGTCATCGAATGACCAGACTGTTACCCGGATGTCTTCACCTTCGGCCTCGAGCCCGTGCAATCCGCCCGCCCCTTCACTGCTGCAACGCCCCAGAAACAGGTGAACGAACTCGTCGCTGCCACCCGGCGAGGGGAAGTATTTGGTGATTGGCCACAATGCCTCGAACTTCAGCCCAGCTTCCTCTTCTGCCTCGCGATGAGCAACTTCTTCCGGCTGTTCATCCTTGTCGATCAGACCTGCGACCAGCTCGATCAGCCAGGGGTTGTTGGTCTTTTTCATGGCGCCTACGCGGAACTGCTCGATGAGCACGACTTCGTCACGTTTGGCGTCATAAGGCAGCACGCAGACGGCGTCGTGGCGAACGAACAGTTCGCGGCTGATTTCCTTGCTCATCCCGCCCGCGAACAATTCGTGGCGCACATGCAGCTTGTCCAGCTTATAGAAGCCCTTGAAGCAGTTTTCACGCTTTATGGTTTCAAAAGCGCTTGGTGCAGATCGTGTGGTCTGGGTCATGGGTTTCTCGCTTGCCGCCGTTTTTGACATCGGGCCATCCTAACGCGCATCGGCAGTCAGATGCAGCCCCCTTGAACATGCAGGGTAGACGGCCGGGGCTTAAAACAATTCTAATCTGCCATGATCGAACCGAAGACGTTGTTTACAGTCCAACCAGCCTGCATACGTACAACGCAACCGCCTTTACTGACACTGCCAAGGATCAACATGTCGTTATTGAGGATCACTTCACTGGCTTGCCTGGCCCTGTTGCTCGGCGCCTGCCAAAGCCTCTTCACGCCCAACATGCGCACACCGCTGCAAGTCCAGCGCGATGCTTCCGAGCTGATCAAGCCGGGCTGCACCACGGCCGACTGCCCGTTGGTAAACATCGATACCGTGCACTTCCCAGATGAGCCGCGACTGGACGCCATCGTTCAGAAGACGTTGCTGCAACTGACCGTTGCCGACAGCAGCGCATCGCCGCCTGCGTCGATCAAAGCCTATCAGGAACAGTTCCTGAGCCAGGCCCAGGGTCGCAACAGCAGCTATCTGCAGGCCAAGGTACGCGAACAGCATGACGGTATCGTAGTGGTCGAACTGTCCAGCTATCTGGATACCGGCGGTGCCCACGGCAACCCTGGCCGGGCGTTCATCAACTATTCGCGTCAGCAGCAGAAAGTCCTGACCCTGGCTGACATGATCATCCCGGGCAAGGAAAGCGAGTTCTGGCAGAAAGCCCAACTGGCCCACCAGGGCTGGCTGGTATCGACCAAGATGAATGAAGACAGCGAGTTCATGAAGACCTGGCCGTTCAAGCGCACGCCGCATATTGCGCTGACCTACGGCGCAGTGATCCTCAAGTACTCGGTCGATACCATCGCGCCGTATTCGATGGGCCACATCGAGCTGAAGATTCCTTATCCTCAGCTCAATGGCATCCTCAAGCCGGAACTGTTCCCCGGCCGCGGCTGATCGCACCGCCGATCAGCAGCTGCAACACGCCAGCGACAATGAGCGCTGGCAGTGTTGCGCCCACTTCGGGATAAAGATTGGCCAACAGATGATAGGTGCTGAGCCCGCCGAGCCACGCCAGCAGGCTCATCCAGCGCAAACCGCCCTCCGCTGCCTGACCACTGCGACCACGCGGAATGAAATGGTCAACCAGCACGACGCCGAACAGTGGCGCGAATACCGAGCCGATCAATAACAGAAAGTTCTGATACTGCGCCAGCGGTGCCAGACAGGCAATCAGTGTACAGATCACGCCAATCACCAACGCCAGATGCTCGACCTTGATGCGTGACAGCAGAGCACTGGAGACCGCAGCCGAGTGAATATCGGCGAACGCGTTTTCCGTTTCGTCCAGCAGAATCAGCAGCAGCGGGATCCCCAGACCTGCGCCGGCCAGTGCCAGCAGCAAGGCATTGGCCTCGCCGCTCGGGGCGAACGCCAGGGTGTAGGCGACGCCCAGGCTCATCAGCCAGAAGTTGCCGATGAAAAAGCCTGCAGCCGTACCGCCGAAGACGCTTTTCGCGCGTTGCCCGAAACGTGAGTAGTCGGCAATCAGCGGCAGCCAGGACAGCGGCATGGCGATGGCAATGTCGAACCCCGAGGCAAACGGCAACGAACCATCGCCGGAGGTTGCCCACAGCGCGGTCAGATCAGCCTTGGCCAGCAGATTCCAGGTCAGCCATGCACACGCCGTCAGCAGTATCCACAGGCCCCACTTGCGCAGAAAACGGCGCACGAAGGTCAATGGCCCGCTGACTGCCAGCAGCGTGGCCAGTGCGCCGAACAACAGCGTCCAGAGCAGCGGACTGCTCCACGGGCTGCCCTCTGCAAAAGCCCGCGCGCCGAGCAGACTGGCTGCGTCGCGCATGACGATGATCTCGAACGAGCCCCAACCGATCAGTTGCAGCAGGTTCAATACCGCTGGCAGCGACGCGCCCTTGCTGCCCAGGCTGAGCTTGAGCGCGGCCATGGACGACAGGCCGGTATCGCTGCCGATCACACCAACGCTGGCGAGCAGCAAGACGCCCACCAGCGTGCCGAGGAAAATCGCCAGCATCGAGCCGGACATGCCCAGCCCCGGCGCCAGCAAGGCCCCGGTCTGCAACACCATCAGGCCGATGCCGAGGGAAAACCACAGGGAAAACAGATCCCGCGCGCCGAACACCCGCTGGCTGGCGGGTACAGGGGTGTCAGGAGAATAGGTGCCGGGTGTGTTCACGTTTGTGTCTCGTATGGGGTGTTGATCGGTGATTCGGGATCGGACGCGGAGCTTCCAGAACAGCGCCACCACGCAGAGCGTGGGATCATCGCAATTATCGTGCGGCGCTCTGCGTCGCATGCCGTTCTGGACGCTCCGCGTCCTCTTGACGACGCAGAGCGTCGAGAACTTCATTCCCACGCTGGCGCGTGCGGAACGATAATCTCAACTATCGTGCGACGCTCCGAGTCGTAAAGCCCAATGCTGGAGCGTAGCGATAACCGCTAGCGGTGTTCTGTCGTGCACCTGTCGCCCCCTACACCCTCTTGTACAACTGGCTGCCTTCCTGCTTGAAGCGCTCGGCCTGCTCGGCCAGGCCTTTGGCAACGTCGATATCTACCGCCTCGATGCGCTGATTGGCGGCGTACTCGCGGACTTCCTGAGTGATCTTCATCGAGCAGAATTTAGGCCCGCACATGGAGCAGAAATGCGCGACCTTGGCCGAATCCTTGGGCAGGGTTTCGTCGTGGTACGAACGCGCGGTGTCCGGGTCCAGGCCGAGGTTGAACTGGTCTTCCCAGCGGAACTCGAAACGCGCTTTGCTCAAGGCGTTGTCGCGGATCTGCGCACCCGGATGGCCTTTGGCAAGATCCGCCGCATGAGCCGCGATCTTGTAGGTGATGATCCCGGTTTTGACATCATCCTTGTTCGGCAGCCCCAGATGCTCCTTGGGCGTGACGTAACACAGCATGGCGCAGCCGAACCAGCCGATCATGGCGGCACCGATGCCCGAGGTGATGTGGTCGTAACCCGGCGCGATGTCGGTGGTCAGCGGGCCCAGGGTGTAGAACGGCGCTTCGTCGCAGCACTCCAGTTGCTTGTCCATGTTCTCCTTGATCAACTGCATCGGCACATGGCCAGGGCCTTCGATCATGGTCTGCACATCATGCTTCCAGGCGATCTTGGTCAGTTCGCCCAGCGTTTCCAGCTCACCGAACTGCGCCGCATCGTTGGCATCGGCAATCGAGCCTGGACGCAGGCCGTCGCCCAGCGAGAAGCTGACGTCGTAGGCCTTCATGATTTCGCAGATGTCTTCGAAATGGGTGTAAAGGAAGTTTTCCTTGTGGTGCGCCAGGCACCATTTGGCCATGATCGAACCGCCACGGCTGACGATACCGGTGACACGCTTGGCGGTCAGCGGCACGTAACGCAGCAACACACCGGCGTGGATGGTGAAGTAATCGACGCCCTGCTCGGCCTGCTCGATCAACGTGTCGCGAAACAGCTCCCAGGTCAGGTCCTCGGCTGCACCGCCCACCTTTTCCAGCGCCTGATAGATCGGCACCGTACCGATCGGCACCGGCGAATTGCGGATGATCCACTCGCGGGTTTCGTGAATGTGCTTGCCAGTGGACAGGTCCATGACCGTGTCCGAGCCCCAGCGGATACCCCAGGTCAGCTTGGCGACTTCTTCTTCGATGGAAGAACCCAATGCGCTGTTGCCGATGTTGCCGTTGATCTTCACCAGGAAGTTGCGGCCAATGATCATCGGCTCAAGCTCGACGTGGTTGATGTTGGCCGGGATGATCGCGCGGCCCCGGGCAATCTCTTCACGCACGAACTCGGCAGTGATTTCCTTCGGGATGCTCGCGCCAAAGCTGTGCCCGGCATGTTGCTGGGTCAGCAGACCTGCGGCGCGGGCTTCCTGAAGCTTCATGTTCTCGCGGATGGCGACGTATTCCATCTCGGCGGTGATGATGCCCTGACGCGCGTAGTGCATCTGGCTGACGTTGGCGCCGGCCTTGGCCCGGCGCGGGTTGCGCACATGGGCAAAGCGCAGCGCGGTGAGTTCGGCATCGCTCAGGCGTTGCTGGCCGAAGCTGGAACTCAGGCCCGGCAGACGCTCGGTGTCATTGCGCGAGTCGATCCATGGCGAACGCACGTCGGCCAGGCCTTTGCGCACGTCGATGATCACATTGGGGTCGGTGTAGGGGCCGGAGGTGTCATAGACCGTGACCGGGGCGTTGATCTCGCCGCCAAAGTCGGTCGGGGTGACGTCCAGGGTGATTTCGCGCATGGGCACGCGGATGTCCGGGCGCGAACCCTGAACGTAGATTTTCTGCGAACGGGTAAACGGCTGTACCGATCCGGAATCGACTTGCGCCGACTCGCTCAAATGGGCTGCGTTTTTTGCTTTTATACTCATCACGGCTCTCCAGACATCCAGTTGCGGATTTATTGTCGGAGTGACCTGACATGACGGACGGGTGCACCAGTGCTGGTGCTGAGTATCGAAAGGAGGCGAAACTGTTCATTATTTGAACAATCGACCCCGGACGGCACTCAAGAGGACTCGCCGGGAGACGAGAAATCTTGTTCCCTACGCAGGCGCTAACCTGATCAGGTTCAACGGGATCCGGTTTAACCGATCTCAGCCTCATAGCAAGGCACCCCGACAAGAACGCCGCCAGTCTATGACGGGGTGCCGTCGCAACGCCAGCCTATTTGCACGGGGCTCGATAAATGGCGCAAATCGACGATTGTTGCCAAAAGCGTCTGGCTCTACACTCCCTAGCCCGGTTTCTCTTCAACCCGAACTGTAATTATTTTCTTCATGAACAGGGAATGCCTCATGTTGCGCAAACTTTCGTTGGTCGTGGCTGTTTCGTTTGCGTCCAGCGGGTTGACCTGGGCAGCCGAATTGCCAATGCCAACGCAGACAGGGCTGTTGAGCGTTTATCAGCAGGCTGTGGACAACAACGCCGACCTCGCAGCCTCGCGCGCCGATTACGATGCGCGCAAGGAAGCCGTGCCGCAGGCCCGCGCCGGTTTGCTGCCGAATATTTCCGGCAGCGCCCAGAACAGCAGCACCCGCACCAGCATCGATCAGCCCAGAGCCGTGGCCACCCGCAGCGGCAACCTCTATCAGGCCACGCTGAGCCAGCCGATCTTCCGCGCTGACCGCTGGTTCCAGTTGCAGGCTGCCGAAGCGAGCAACGAACAGGCAGCACTGGAACTGTCGGCTACCGAGCAGAATCTGATCCTGCAATCGGCGCAAAGCTATTTCAGCGTGTTGCGTGCACAGGACAATCTGGCCTCGACCAAAGCCGAGGAAGCGGCCTTCAAGCGCCAGCTGGATCAGGCCAACGAGCGCTTCGATGTCGGCCTGTCGGACAAGACCGATGTGCTGCAGGCGCAGGCCAGCTATGACACGTCACGCGCCAGCCGACTGATTGCCCAGCGTCAGGTCGACGACGCCTTTCAGGCGCTGGTGACGCTGACCAACCGCGAATACAACTCGATCGAAGGCATCGTGCATACCCTGCCGGTGCTGGCGCCGACGCCCAATGACGCCAAGGCCTGGGTCGATACTGCCGCGCAGCAGAACCTCAATCTGCTGGCCAGCAACTACGCAGTCAGTGCCGCCGAAGAAACCCTGCGTCAGCGCAAGGCCGGGCACGCGCCGACGCTCGATGCCGTGGCGACCTATCAGCGTGGCGATAACGATGCACTGGGTTTCAGCAACCCCAACTACACCGGCCGCAACTACGGCGGCGACGTCGAGCAGCGCAGCATCGGCGTGCAGCTGAATATCCCGATCTACAGCGGCGGCCTGACCAGTTCACAGGTACGCGAAGCCTATGCGCGCCTGAGCCAGAGCGAGCAACGCCGTGAAAGCCTGCGTCGTCAGGTGGTGGAAAACACGCGCAACCTGCATCGCGCGGTGAATACCGATGTGGAGCAGGTCCAGGCCCGCAAGCAGTCGATCATCTCCAACCAGAGCGCGCTGGAGGCCACGGAAATCGGTTATCAGGTCGGCACCCGCAACATCGTCGACGTGCTGGATGCGCAACGCCAGCTGTATGCCTCGGTGCGTGACTACAACAACACGCGTTACGACTACATCCTCGACAACCTGCGTCTCAAGCAGGCAGCAGGCACCCTTAACCCGGGCGACCTGCAGGACCTGTCGCGCTACCTGAAGGCCGACTACAACCCGGACAAGGACTTCCTGCCGCCGGACCTGGCGACTGCCGCGCAGAAGAACTTCGAGCGACCTGCAAAGCGCTGACAGGTGACGCAGAGCGTCACGAAATGCATTCCCACGCTGGAGCGTGAGGAACGATAGGCGTCTGGACGAGCTCAACTATCGTGCCGACGCTCTGCGTCGGCATGTAGTTCTGGACGCTCCGCGTCCTCCGACTCAGCGCCTGCCCATCAACCGCCCGATCCCGTCGAGCAGGCGTTGCAGTGCACCCTGATTGGCCTTCATCACCTCAAGCCCGGCATCGGCCATGTTGCGCGCCTGCTGCGGCTGGTCGAAAAGACCCTGCACGGCGGTGGCCAGCGCTGCTGCATCGTTGACCTCTTGCAACGCACCGGCCTTGCGCAGCATGGCGGCGATCTCGAGGAAGTTGAACAGGTGCGGGCCGCTGAGCACCGGCTTGGCCAGTGCCGCAGGCTCCAGCAGGTTGTGTCCGCCATTGGGCACCAGGCTGCCGCCAACGAAAGCGATGTCAGCCAGTGCATAGAGAAACAGCAATTCCCCCATGGTATCGCCCATCAGCACCGAGACGTCAGACGTGACAGCCTGCGCGGATGAGCGCCTTACCGTCGCAAAGCCCTGCTGCTGACACAACGCATGCACACTGTCGAAACGCTCGGGGTGACGCGGCACCAGAATCAGCAGCGCATCGGGGTGACTGGTCAGTAACGTGCGATGAGCCGCCAGCACGCTTTCATCCTCGCCCGCATGTGTGCTGGCCGCGATCCAGACAGGCCGCTGCGTGGTCTGCCATTGTTCGCGCTGGTGGGCGGCACGCTGCAGAAGCTGCGGGTCGATGCTCAGGTCGAACTTGATCGAGCCGGTCACCGCCACGCACTCGGGACGTGCGCCCAGATCACGAAAGCGCTGCGCCTCAGCTTCAGTCTGCACCGCAAACCAGGCCATTTCCGCCAGCATCGGTCGCGTCAGCCCGGCAAAGCGTGCGTAACCCCGCGCCGAACGCTCCGACAGCCGGGCGTTGGCAAGCACCACAGGAATCCCGCGCAGGGAACACTGATGGATGTGGTTGGGCCACAGCTCGGTTTCCATGATGATCCCCAGCCGTGGCTGTACCTGATCGAGAAAACCAGCAGCCGCCCACGGCAGGTCGTAGGGCAGGTAGCAATGCTGAATTCGTGGCTCACTGGCGAACAGCGCCTTGATTCGCTCCGAACCTGTGGGCGTCATGCAAGTCACAGTGATCGGCAACTGCGGATATTGCACCAGCAGCGACCGAATCATGGGCGCTGCGGCGATGCTTTCACCCACCGACACCGCATGCACCCAGATACCGCCCCGCTGCATGACCGGCAAGCCGCGGGCGAAGCGCTCGCCGATGCGCTGGCGATACGCCGGAGCCTTGCGCGCACGCAACCACAGACGCAGGGCAACCAGCGGCAGGCCGAGATGAAACAGTACGGTATAAAGAGTTCTATTCATGGGCGCGGAGTTTATCAGCCCGCCATCACAAGCCGCTAGAATGCGCAGCCTGACGAAAAGGAATGCACCATGAACGCTTATTACCTACTGGCTATCGCCGTTTGCGCGGAAGTCATCGCTACCACGTCCATGAAAGCCGTGAAGGGATTGAGCACCCCGCTGCCCCTGTTGCTGCTGATTACCGGCTATGCGATCGCGTTCTGGATGCTGATTCTGGTAATGCGCACGATCCCGGTGGGCATCACCTACGCCATCTGGTCGGGCATGGGCATCGTCATGGTCAGCATCGCCGCGTTCTTCATCTACGGCCAGAAACTCGACCTGCCCGCGCTGCTGGGCATGGGCATGATCGTGGCAGGCGTGGCGGTCATTCAGCTGTTCTCGAAAACCGCCGGGCATTGAAAACCCGATCCTTTATAATGCTCGTACTTTTCGCTCACTGAGGTGCTCATGCCATCGGTTATTTCCACTGACGTGCTGATTGTCGGGGCTGGCGTCGCCGGTCTCTGGCTCAATGCCCGGTTGCGTCGTCAAGGGTTCTCGACAGTGCTGGTAGAAAGCGCCAGCCTGGGTGGCGGGCAAAGCCTCAAGTCTCAGGGGATCATCCACGGCGGCGCCAAGTACGCGCTGCACGGCGCGCTGTCCGGCGCCTCCGAAGCCATTGCCGACATGCCGCGTCGCTGGCGTGAGGCCCTCGATGGCAAGGGCGAGCTGGATCTTTCCGGTGTACGCCTGCTGTCCGAGGCCCATTACCTGTGGTCGCCAGGCACCATCGCCGGCAATCTCACCAGTTTCTTCGCCAGCAAGGCCGTGCGCGGTCGCGTGGATCAGGTCAAGGGCGAGCAACTGCCGCCAGCCCTGCAAAACCCCAAATTCAAAGGCAAGGTCTATCGGCTTGCCGAGCTGGTGGTCGATGTACCCAGTCTGATCGGGCGTCTCGCCGAACTGGCCGGTGACAGCCTGCTGGCCGGTCAGCACATCGAGCCGCTCTTCGAGGGCGATGAACTGATCGGTCTGCGCGTCGACGGTCGCGATATCCATGCGCAGCGCATCGTACTCAGTGCCGGCGGCGGTAATGCCGACCTGCTGAACGCACTTGGCGTATCGCAACCGCAGATGCAGCGCCGCCCGTTGCACATGGTGCTGGTCAAGGGGCCGACCCTGAAGCCGCTGTTCGCTCACTGCCTGGGCGGCGGGCCCAAGCCACGCATCACCGTGACCACGCACCCGGCAGCAGATGGCCAGTGGGTGTGGTATCTGGGCGGCGACCTGGCCGAAGCCGATGGCGTGGCGCGCCAACCGGACGAGCAGATCGCCGTTGCGCGCAAAGAGCTCGAGGCGCTGCTGCCGTGGGTCGATCTGAGTCAGGCGCAGTGGGCGACCCTGCGTGTTGATCGTGCCGAGCCTGCTCAATCAGGACTGGTGCGCCCGGACAACGCCTTCCTCGACAGCCAGCAACGTCTGATGATCGGCTGGCCGACCAAGCTGGCCCTGGCTCCGGACTTCGCCGACCGAGTCCTGTCGCAGCTGTCCAGAGACGGTATCCACCCGACCCCGCAAGCTCCGCTGAGCGATGTGCCACGGCCTCCAATGGCCATACCTGTCTGGGATGAGCTGCTGCCATGAGCCTGAAAACCCTGCACGATCTGCATCGCCCGCTGGGCAGTACCGGCCTGAACGTATCACCGCTGGGGCTGGGCACCGTCAAACTGGGGCGCGACCAGGGCGTCAAATACCCCAGCGGCTTCAAGATTCCCGATGACCAGCAGGCGCAGATGCTGCTGCGCATGGCCCGCGACATGGGCATCAACCTGATCGACACGGCACCTGCCTATGGCACCAGCGAAGAGCGCCTGGGACCGCTGCTGCGCGGTCAGCGCCAGGACTGGGTGATCGTCAGCAAGGTTGGCGAGGAGTTCGTCAACGGCCAGTCGAGCCATGACTTCAGCGCCACCCATACACGCACATCGGTCGAGCGCAGCCTGAAACGTCTTGAAACCGACTTTCTCGATCTGGTCCTGGTGCATTCGGACGGCAACGATCTGGCGATTCTCAACGACGCCGAGGTGTACCAGACACTCGCTGATCTCAAGCGCGAAGGCAAGATTCGCGGTTTCGGCTTTTCCGGCAAGACCGTCGAAGGCGGCCTGCTGGCGCTGCGTGAGGGTGACTGCGCAATGGTCACTTACAATCTCAACGAACAGGATGAAAAGCCGGTTCTGGATTACGCGCAGGCTCATGGCAAAGGCATTCTGGTGAAGAAGGCACTGGCCAGTGGTCATGTCTGCCTGACACCCGGCATGGATCCGGTCCACGCCAGTTTCCAGCTACTGTTTGAACATCCGGCGGTTGCCAGTGCTATTGTCGGCACCATCAACCCGTTGCACCTGGCACACAACGTTGCAACTGCCGCTGCCGTGATTTGCCGTCAAGCCTGATTAAGGCGGCCGACCCCAACGCAAGAAGGAGCCGTTATGCCGCGAACACTGATCCGGAAGAATCCCAGCAACTTCAAGACCCTGCCGCTGTTTGTCGAGGCCACTGCGGAAAGCCTGAGCTACCAGAGCGTCGGCATGCCGATGAACTTCGCTCAGACCTTGCAGCGGCGGCGCAAGATCGACGTGCCGGACACCGAACATTTCGCCACCGAGCTGGCCAATCTGGGGGTCTCCGTTCGCCTGACCGTCAGTTGGCAGAACCGCGACTACTGGGTGCTGGTCCGCCAGCGTCGTCAGGATCGCGGCGACGTCGTGCTCAAGCTGATCTCGGGTTATGTCCCGGCCCATGAGCTGACGCTGCCGCTGCACACCGCGATTCAGGAAGTGGCCGAAGAGTGCCTGATCGAAACACCGCAGGGCTGGCTCAGCGGGCTGTTCAAGGAGACCTGGCTGCCTGCGCCCTACGCCGCCGCGCTGCATTATCGCGAGGCCATGCCCTTTCGCCTGAGCCCCCTCTCCGGCGCCGCGAGACCGGTGCGAACCGGCAGCCTGACCCTGTTGGAACGTCCACGGGCCTATGTGCATTTGCCCACGGCGTCCTTGCAGCTGATTTACGACATGCGCCTGGAAATCCCCAAGGAAGCGCGCCCGGTCAGCCTTTTCCATGTCGACGAAGCTCTGGAAAACGATCAACTGGTCGCCCGCCTCAACCGTAGCAAACCTGACCTGTACCTGATGCCGCTGGAGAACGGCGCCCCTCTGCCCGAGCTGTACACGCTCAAGCGTGACAAGCTGAGTCCGGCCGGCACGAGAGGGCTATACCTGGCCGAGAGCTTCGCTGCGCAGGATGGCTGGGTGGTGCGTGAAGAGCGGATTCGCTGGAAGGACTGGCTGCGTCAGCAGGGCATGGCCCCACCGGCGAAGAAGTCAGGGCTCAAACGCCTGACCGGCAAGGCCCGGGAGCTGCTGCAGATGGCGCGTGGCAGCCTGAGCAAGTAAGTCGGCCAGCGGCTGCAAGGCACTGAAACCTTGAGCGCGCCGGCATTCAAACGGCAACGTTGCGGTTACTGGGCGCGAATCTTCTCGACAATCGCGGTGGTGGAGCTGTTTTCCACCAGCCCCAGCACACGTACCTCGCCGCCGTAAGCCTGAACGATATCGGCACCGACCACCTGATCGACACCGTAATCACCGCCCTTGACCAGCACGTCGGGCTTGACGTGGGTCAGCAGGTTTTCCGGGGTTCCTTCCGGGAAGCTGATCACCCAGTCCACGGCCCCCAGACCTGCCAGCACCGCCATGCGCCGGTCAACGCTGTTGATCGGTCGGCCCGGCCCTTTCAGGCGGCTGACAGACGCATCGTCGTTGACCGCAACGATCAGGCGATCACCCAAGGCACGCGCCTGCTCCAGGTAGGTCACATGACCTGCGTGGAGAATGTCGAAGCAGCCATTGGTGAAGACGATCTTTTCCTTGTGCGCGCGCGCATCATCGACCGCCAGCAGCAGTTGCTCCAGCCCCAGCACGCCGCGCTCGGAGCCCTCTTCGCGCTGAATCGCGCGGCGCAGCTCCGGGGCGCTGATGGCCGCCGTGCCCAGCTTACCGACCACGATGCCCGCCGCCAGATTGGCCAGCGCCACCGCATGTGGCAGCTCCTCGCCGGCAGCAATCGCTGCCGCCAGGGTAGAGATCACCGTATCACCAGCGCCGGTCACATCGAACACTTCGCGGGCACGGGCCGGCAGGTGCAGCGCCTGCTGATCAGGACGCAACAGGGTCATGCCATGTTCGCCACGGGTCACCAGCAGCGCGCCGAGATCGAGCTCTTGCATCAACTGCGCACCCTTGGTGACCAGTTGTGCCTCATCGACACAATGACCGACGATGGCCTCGAATTCGCTGAGGTTCGGCGTGATCAGGCTCGCGCCGCGATAGATCGCGAAATCCTTGCCCTTGGGATCGGCCAGCACCGGAATGCCGCGCTTGCGGGCGGCCTGAATCAGCGCCTGATGGTTTTTCAGTGCGCCCTTGCCGTAGTCGGACAGGACCAGCACCTTGATGCCGTCCAGCAAGCTGTAAACCTCTGCGCTCAGGGCCAGCGGGTCGGTCCTGAACGGTTCTTCGAAATCGATGCGCAACAATTGCTGGTGGCGACTCATGACACGCAGTTTGACGATGGTCGGCTGATCGGCGATGCGCTGAAAGCGCGCCAGCACACCAGCAGCCTTCAGGCTGTTGGTCAGACTTTCAGCCGCCTCGTCATCCCCCGTCACACCGACCAGCGAAGCGGGGGCGCCCAGCGCAGCGATATTCAAGGCCACGTTGGCAGCACCGCCCGGACGGTCCTCGATCTGATCGACCTTGACCACCGGCACTGGCGCTTCGGGGGAAATACGCGAGGTACCACCATGCCAGTATCTGTCGAGCATGACATCGCCAACCACCAGGACAGGGGCCTGATCAAAGCGCGGCATGGATAGCTTCATGGAACAACCCGTACTTGAAAAATGGACAGGGGCGGAATCTTAGCACAGGGGTTTGCAACCGACAGGCTGTTGAATCACGCCACCCAAAAGGCAGGCGGACCGTCTGGGTCCGCCCGGTGAACGTCAGGTCAGACAGCGCCGACAGGCGAAGGCTCGTCCAGCCCCATGGCATGCAGGCGGGCGTAATAGCCGTTCTGCGCCAGCAGCTCAGAGTGCGTACCGCGCTCGACGATCTGCCCGGCATCCATGACCAGAATCAGGTCGGCCTTCTCGATGGTCGAAAGGCGGTGGGCGATGACCAGCGTGGTACGGCCCTTCATGACGTGATCCAGCGCCGCCTGAATGTGCCGCTCGGACTCGGTGTCCAGCGCCGAGGTGGCTTCGTCGAGAATCAGCAAAGGAGCGTTCTTGAGCAGCGCGCGGGCAATGGCCAGACGCTGGCGTTGACCGCCGGACAGCAGCACCCCGTTTTCGCCCACCTGGGTATCGAAACCCTGCGGCAACTGGTCGATGAATTCCTTGGCATACGCATCAGCGGCAGCCGCTTCGATGTCGGCACGCGGCGCGCCAGCCAGATCGCCGTAGGCAATGTTGTTGGCAATCGTGTCGTTGAACAGCGTGACGTTCTGATTGACCTGAGCAATGTGCCTGCGCAGGTTACGCAAGCGATAATCGTTGATTTCAACGCCATCGAGCAGGATGTTGCCCATGTCGTGCCCGTAGAAACGCGGGATCAGGTTGGCCAGGGTTGACTTGCCGCTGCCGGAACGCCCTACCAGGGCAATCATCTGCCCCGGCGCAGCGGAGAAACTGATGTCGTTCAACACCTGACGCGCAGTCTGCGGGTAGAAGAAGCTGAGGTTCTTCACCTCGAGGTGGCCGGTCACGCGATCACGCTCGATGGTGCCGGTATCGACTTCCTCTTCCACATCCAGCTGTTCGAAAATGCTCTCGGCACCAGCGACACCTTTCTGGATCGTCGAACTGACTTCCGACAGCTGACGAATCGGCTTGGGCAGCAGGCCCGCAGCGGTGATATAGGCAACCAGATCACCCGCAGTCGCGTCGCCACGCAGGAACAGCACCAGGAACATCAGCACCGCCATGGCGCTGTAGATCACCAGTTGCAGCATCGGCGTGTAGATGGCGCCGGTCTTGGTCATGCGCAGTTGCTTTTTGGTGTTGCTGTTGCTGGCCTGGGCAAAGCGCGCCTGCTCGTAGGACTCGCCACCGAAGCTGCGGACTACGCGATAGCCCTGAATGGTTTCCGAGGCAACATGCGTGACATCGCCCATCGCCACCTGGATCTTCTTGCTCTGCTTGCGGAATTTCTTGCTCGCGGTGCCGACCATGACGGCAATCAACGGCAGAATTGCGAGCATCACCAGCGTCAGCTTCCAGTTCATCATCAGCAGATAGATGAACAGGAACACCACGGTCAGGCCTTCGCGAATCACCACCTTGATGGCATCGGTGGCAGCGCCGGTCACCATCGTGACGTTGAAGGTGATGCGCGAGATCAGATGGCCGGAATTGGTCGTGTCGAAGTAGCGATTGGGCAGCACCAGCAGCTTGTTGAACAGCTCTACGCGCAAATCATGCACCAGCCCGAGGGAAACCTTGGCCAGGAAATAGTTGCCCAGAAACGAGCCCAGCCCCTGCCATGCGGCGATCAGCACGATCAGCAGCGGCACGGCCTGCAACAGCTGCAACTCGCGCAGATAAGGGACATTGGGAAACAGCACCGCTTCGGGATTGGTCAGGCCGTCGACGAAATATTTCAGGATGCCGGCGAGCATCGGCTGGGTCGAGGCGAAGATCACGAAACCAATGATGCTGAGCAGGAAAATGCCCACATACGGACGCACATAAGACAACAGGCGGAAATAGATTTTCACGCTGGAGGTTGTGGACGATTCGGAGGTTGTCATGAGAATCCGTCGTGTTAAAAAGAGGCCGAATTGTATCACAGCAGTTTTCGCGGCTGCCTGCTGCGGTAACATAGGCGGCTCGTCCATTCCCCGGGGGTTCTGATCGCTGCCTGAAGCCTGCACGTCTGGCTTCTGTATGGCGACCAGTAACCCCTGGGGCGTAAAAACCGGAGTATCGATGCAAGCGTTTGACCACGCCCATTACCTTGAACTGGTTCAAGGTGCCGAAGTGCTTGAAGCCGACGGCACGGGCGACAAAGTACTCCGTCTGCGTGACGGCTCCATGTTGAAGTTGTTTCGGCGCAAACGCATTGTCAGCTCCGCAGCCTGGTACCCCTACGCGCAGCGCTTCGCAGACAACTGTGAAACGCTGATCAAACGCGGCATTCCCTGCCCGCGCATACGCTCGGTCAGCCGCATCGCCGAGATCGAGCGCGATGCCGTGCATTATGATCCGCTGGCTGGCTTCACCCTGCGTCAGCTGCTGGGCAGTGCGGTGGCCGACGACAAGCTGCGCAGGCAACTGGGAAGCTTCATTGCCGGGCTGCATGAAAAGGGCATCTACTTTCGCTCGGCCCATCTTGGCAACGTGATCCTCACGCCGGAAGGCAGCCTCGGCCTGATTGACATCGCCGACATGAAAACCTATCGCCGCGCCTTGCGCAAAAGCCTTCGCTTGCGCAACTTCAAACACATGCTGCGTTATCAGGAAGACCGCCAATGGCTGCTGGACAACGGCAACCCGGCTTTCCTCGATGGCTACATGAGCGCGCAGACCCTGTGCGACACCTCTGAACTGGCCCAGGCTGTTCAATAAACCTGCCCCATGAAAAATGGCCGCTTTCGAAGCGGCCATTTTTTGATGCTACTGCTGCTGCCTGAGCCGATGCGTCTGCACCACTCGCCCGAGCACCATGGTCGCCGGTAGCAGCACCAGCACCCAAAGCTCGTCTGGGTTGCCGACCAACTGGCCGCCGTCGAAGTTAAGCATGACCAGCGCACACACCAGGTAGAGACCCCAGGCATCGCCGTTGCGCACCGCATCCCACAGTGTCATCGCCATCACGACCAGAAACATCACCAGCGAAGCGGCACCGGTATACAGCCCCAGAGACACGAAAATATTGTGCGGGTGCTGGATCGGTATGCCGCCCGTCAGGGTCTGGGTCGTGTAGAAATCGACACCACAGCCGAGTACCCAGCCGCAGCGACGCCATTCACCGGTCATGATTTCAAACAGCTCGATGCGGTAGGAATCCCCTCTGACCATCAGCAGGGCGACCCACTGTTCATCCTTGACGAACCAGAAGGCTGCCGCCGCCACGACGCCCAGCGCCAACAAGGCGACTGTCGTGCGCAGTGGAAAACGGTACAGCGCATAGGCGGTGCAGACGGCGAACAGAACCGCGCAACCCACCAGCGCAGTGCGCGTCTGCACGACAAAGGCGGTTATCACCAGCGTGACAAGAACGGCGCAGACGGCCTCGACCCAGCGCCGCTCTCTTGCCCACAGCGGCATGACCAACGCCAGGCTGCAGACCAGCCAGGCACTGGCGTAGATCACGTTCTCCATTCGCCCCGGCAGAATCGCCACACGCTGGCCGAACTCGAACTGCCCGGTCACCCAGCTGTGAATGCTGCTGAGCAGGATGTACAGGCACAGCGCCCAGAACATGCTGCGCACGAATACACCGCGCCTGAAGAAACCGTTGTCGGTGATCCCGGCCACGATGAAGACAAACAGGCTGACGTAAATGATGTGCTTGTAATACTGGAACTCCTGCGCCTGCAGCGCGGGGACCAGAAAACAGGCCATGAACACCGCCCAGGCGATGCCCAGGGGCTTGGCAAACACGCCAGCGCCGCGGTACTTGATCAGGAAGAACAAGCCCGGCAGCGCCGTGAATGCATAAAACAGATTGTTGGTGATCTTGGCTGAGGGGTTGAGGATGAAACTCAGCAGGAAGATGACGATGGCAGCCGTAAAGTACTGCTGCACTTTGTTGCCGGGTACTCTTATCGGGTCAACTGACATTATTAAGCAACCAACCTGCTACTAGGCCAGCGAGCACTGCGACGATCAGCTTGATGCGATCCCGACGTTTGCGACGCTGTTTGTCAAGCCGCTCCTGCGGCACCTCCACGTGCTCACCAAACCCGGTGTGCAACACGGCATCATTTTCCAGAATCAGAGCGTAACGGTTTTGCGCGGCGAATAATTGTGAAAGTTTCTTCTCGCCACCGTGTTCGGCATAAGGCGCATGCTGCAGGTAATCAGCCAGGCGGCGCAGCCCCGGATTGAAGGAAAAACCCTGCCATTCCGGCTTGTGCGAGCCCAGTTTGTAAAACGGGATACCCTCGACCACTTCACGCCCGTTCAGGTAAACGTAAGGGCTGTGGATACGCAGATCATGATTGTAGCTGCGCAACCAGACCTGCAAGGCCTGAGGGTCGTGTTCCAGCAGCGTCATCGACTCTTCGATGAAGTGCGGACGGTAGAAATCCCAGTCGTCTTCGCAATGGAACACCCAGGACGTTTCGATCAGCGAATAGGCCGCATCGACAGAGCGCATCTGCCCCAGCTTGGGGTTGTTGATGATGAAGCGCGTATGCGGGTGCCAGTGCTCGGGAATGCACGCCTGGACCCGGGCATCGCCGGAGTCTTCGGTAATCAGCACATGGCGTATGGGCGCAGTGTTGAAATGGTCGAACGTTTCCAGAGTGCGCTTCAACAGGTCGAACCGACCACAACTGGTGACAACCAGCGTAATGTCGCTGTTTTCGCTGAATACCATCATTCGTTCCCAATCATTGAATATTCATAATTCCCTACCATCCCAATCGTGACCGCAGGCGATCGACCCAATTCGCCGCCGGCATGCTGCGCAGTGGCGCATGCATGGCGTCCACGATGGCTTTTCCAAGGGCATGGAATGTAAAGCGTTCCTCGACCAAAGTCTGCCCATTACGGGATATTTCACTGGCCAGTGTGACGTTATCGCGCAATTTCGCCAGCTTTTCGCGAAGTTCGGGAATGTCGCGATAGAGCACGATGTTGTGCATGTCGACAAAGCCCAGCGCGCGGTTTTCTTCAGCGCCCTGATCGAAGGCAAGCAGCACACAGCCGCATGCCATCGCCTCGAAATTCTTGATCATGTATTCGCCCATGCCCACGTCGGCACTGACGAAAAAACGGATACGGTTCAGGGTGTCGCAATACTCTTCGCCGGACTTGGTCCGCGTGACGAGCAGATTCTCGACCTGGCCCAACTCGTCCAGCAACGCCTTGCGGCCGCTGTAGGCCACGCTGTTGGTGCTGCCCACGAAGGCCAGTTCGATGTCACGCTCGCGTGCCTGCAACTGCAGCAGGCTCTGGTCATAGCCCTTGGGCACGAACACCGCATCGAAGCCTTCCTGACGCAGACGCTCGCTGACCATGAACCCCGAACAGATCACCCGCGCCCAGGGCAGCTTGCGGTAGTGCGCGCTGAACTTGCCGGTGTATTTGCACGGAATGTAGTTCTGGTAGGCATCGTGTTCGAGGATGACCAGATTGGGAATCGTGCGGATGAAGCCGACCTGACGCACTTCCTGCTTGAAACGCAGGAAAAACACGATCCGGTCATAGCGGCTGACATCCACCTCACGGCGGAAATAACCACGCAGGTTGCGTTGCTCCGCAGAGCTCAGCCAGCGCACTTCGCATTCACAGTGTGCGGCGATGCCGTCATAGAGACGGTCCAGAATCGCACGCTGCTCTTTCTGGACCAGCAGTAGAACTTTCATGGTTTTCCTTGCAGTACTGCGCCTGCTGAATCAGAGATCACGGCTGCACCAGAACAACTCGTGTCGTCGCACCGCCTTGCGGAAGAATTCGTTTTCGCCCTCGGCCGGCCAGTGGCGACCGGCCAGAACGCGCTGCAGCAGACGGCGCACACGGCGCTTGAACGGCATCGGCGGCAGCAGGTCATGCATCATGCCCAACGCCATGGCCTTGTCGCGTTGCGCGGCGACCGACAATTGCAGGCTGTACGGCACCAGCGGCAGCGCGGCATCGAATACCGGTGGCAGGCTGATGCCGCTGTAGGCATCGCCCATCGGCCAACGGTCGTTGTCGTGCAGGTGATTGGCATAACCGAGCACTACGTCCGGCTGCCATTCGAGCCCGAGCAGGGCTTCACGCACCGCAGCCTGGGCGCAGATGTGATCGGGATGGGGGTCGATGGCAGGATGCGGCATCACCACAACCTGCGGCCGGGCCTTGAGAATCAGCGCGCGCAGGTCGGCGAGCAGGTTGTTCCAGGTCGGCTGGCCGTCGTCGCCGGGCAGTGGCAGGGTATTGAATTGACGGAACAGGCGGGTATCGGTCAGATCCGCCTCCCGCGAGCCAATCGGCATATCCGGCGCAGCCTGCATGGCGGGCAGTTGCAGGCAGAAATAGCCCAATTGCACACACTGCGACTCGGGCACCCCGCCCCAGCGCGCCACGGCGATACTGTCCCAGGCCCGCAAGCGGCCCTTCATGCGCGCAGCTTCGGCGCGCTCCATGCCCATCTGCCGATAATGCTCGGCCTCGATCTCACCGGCGGTCAGCGTGATGATCCACGCCTCCTCGGCCTGGCTGTACAGTCCGAACGCGGCCAGTTCGGCATCATCGGCGTGCGGTGCGATGACCATGACACGCTGTTTTCGCGCATCCGGCTGGCTAAACAGCCAGAGCCGCGGCGTACCGGCCAGACGGCAGCAACGCCCGCGCAGTTTCAGCACACCTGCGGCCAGCGGCTCGCCCAGCCCGGTCAGGTTCAGATAACGCACACCACTGACGCCGCGCTCGAACGCCTGCCGGTCGCTCAGACCCTGACCTTGCAACTCGACCACCGGATCGAGAAAACGTCCGAGCCAGGTGCTTTTGACCGTCAGCGCCAGTACCAGCGTCTCGTCGCCATTCAGTTGCACGGCGGGGTCGATCAGCAACGTGCCGCCGTCCAGGCGGACGCCCGGCACTTCGCTGTCGGCAGCAAAGGTGTACTGATAGTCGTCAGACGGCGAATAGAACAGATGATCGGCAAACCAGGCCTCATGAGCGACCCAGGCACACACAGCCAGCAGCGGCGCCAGCCACCAGGCCACCAGCACGCCGACCGCAATCAACAGGAATAGACCACCCAGCAACGCCAGCCGCTTGTTACGGCGATGGCGTTTGAGTAGTTGCTGCTTGCGACTCAAATCTGGAACACCGGAACGGGGTTGCACCATCGGTCCTTGTACTCACGGTCGGCACGACCGAAGGAAAAACGCAGTGATTTGCCCAGTGCGCGGGCGTTCTCCCAGGCGGACTGGGTATTGACGAAGCTCAGCACGCTGCCCGGGCTGAAGTCCCGGGTTTCGGGATCGACACCGCCGTTGACGTACTCGATGCTGACCCACTGCGGCGCTTCGACGCGATACACCAGTTGAATGGCAATCGGCGCATCGTTGAGAAACACCACCGAACCGATCAGCAGTTCGCGCAACAACTCGATGACCTCGGCCTTGTGCCGGGCACCGGTCGCTTCGAAGCCCCAGCGACGCTGAAACAGATCGCAGTACATACTCGCCAGTTCGGTGCTGCTGAACTCGCTGACAGGCCTTACCGTACCGCCAGCTTCTTCGAGCAGGCGAAGCTCACGACGCTGGTTGTAACGAAATTTCTTGGACAGTTCTTCAGGCGTGCGCGCCATCGCCAGGGATTCGGCCTGTGGCTTGAAGGTACTGATGCGGCCTTCGTTGAGCGAAGACACATAGCGGGCCCGATGGCGGACCGGCACCTGGATATCATCGGCCACCGGCAGAATCAGCTCGGCATTCCCCAGGTCGAACAGCCCTTTTTTGCCATGGCGCTTGAGCTCGTCCTTGGACAGCGCCAGCGAGCGATCCCAGGTCGCGATCGCGGCCTTTACTTCACCGCCCTGCTCCCAGGCCAGATAACGCACAGCTATGCCGGAAAAGGCCGACAGGCGCGCAACCACCAACGGATGAGTGGCGACGCTGCCGCCAAACCGCTGCCAGGCCTGCTCATAGGCAGCCGCATCGATCTGCACCCAGCCACGCTCGCGCCAGCCTTTGAATCGATTGAGCATCAGGCCCCCGCTGTCAGGCTGGAGACTTGTGGCAGACGCCAGAAAACATTACGCACAGCATGGTCGGAAAACCGCTCGCGCAAGCGCAACAGCATGCGCTCGGCACAGTCCTGACGTTGTTCGGCGTCGAGGCCGGCCATATGCACCAGGCCGTTTGCCAGGCTATGTACATCACCCAGCGGGAACAGCAGGCCGACGTCTTCGACCACTTCCCTGGCACCGCCGCATGAGGTTGCAACCAGCGGGACACCGGCGACCATCGCTTCCAGCAGGACCATGCCGAACGGTTCGTGGTCCGAGCTCAGGGCGAACACGTCGAATGCCTTGAAGTAGCGGCGCGCATCAGGCACTTGGCCGAGGAAAAGCACCTGCGGGCCGATGCCCAGCTCCAGCGCCAGGGCCTTGAGGCTTTCTTCCAGGCGACCCTTGCCGAGAATCACCAGTTGGCTGTTCTCGGGAAGATCGGGCAGCGCCTCGGCAAAACCACGCAACAGCGTGGCCTGATCCTTGTCGGGATGCAGGCGACCGACATTGGCGACAATCCAGGCCGATGCCGACAGACCCAGCTCTGCGCGGGCATCTTCAGCGGAAAACTGACTGCCCTGCAGTTGCTCGACATCGATCCGGTTGTACAACGTCTGAATGCGCTCGGCCGGCCACTTGGGCAGGCTGCTGCGCAGGTCGTCGCGAACCGCGTCGGAAACACCGAGCAGGCTCAGGCGCTTGCGAAACAGGTTGGCGAACAGCTTGCGACTGCGCCGGTGGTAATCGCCGAACGCATGATGCACACCGATCACCGGCAACTTCGTCGCCAACAGGGCGATGTACACCGGCTTGAAACGGTGCGCGATGCAAAAGCTGAACGAGCGCGTCGCGGCAATCTTGCGCAGGTCCCGAATGGCGCCCAGCTTCAGGCCACGAATGGCGCTGGAGCTGTATTCCATGAACAGCACTTCGTCCGAACCGCAGTCAGCGACGACATCCGGATCGGCGGCACCGGTCAGAAACACCGTCGTCACCCGATAGCCCTTGCCGGCGAACAGGCTGGCGTATTGCCGCGCGCAGTCCAGAAACGGCCCGTCATAGCCGTGACAGAACTGCAGTACGTGACGTTCAACCGAGCGTGTCATAAGCCTCGACGCCCTCTTTTACCACCAGGATGTCTTCCATGATCAGGTACTCGAGGTCCGAGCCGAAGAACATGTTCAGCGCATCGGTCGGCGAGCAGATCATCGGTTCGCCACGGCGGTTCAGCGAGGTGTTCAGGGACACGCCATTGCCGGTCAGGTTTTCCAGCGCTTTCATCATGTCGTAATAGCGCGGGTTGTATTCGCGCTTGAGCACCTGGGCTCGGGAGGTGCCGTCTTCATGGACGACTTCCGGAACGCGGGTTTTCCACTCTTCGGCCACTTCGAAGGTGAAGGTCATGAACGGTGCCGGGTGATCGATCTTGATCATCTGCGGGGCGACGGTGTCGAGCATCGACGGGCAGAAAGGCCTCCAGCGCTCACGGAACTTGATCTGATGGTTGATGCGGTCGGCCACGCCGGTGACGCTCGGGCAACCAATGATGGAACGACCGCCCAGTGCGCGCGGACCGAACTCCATGCGCCCCTGGAACCAGGCAACCGGGTTGCCCTTGACCATGATCTCGGCAATCCGCTCCGGCGTGTTGTCGATCTGGCGCCAGACCGGCTTGCTTGGGTGACGGGCACAGGCCGCGATTACATCTTCGTTGCTGTACGCAGGGCCGAGGTAGACGTGTTCCATCTTCTCGACCGGCACACCGCGGGCGTGCGATACGTAAGCCGCCGCGCCCACCGCCGTACCGGCATCGCCGGACGCAGGCTGCACGAACAGCTCTTTGACTTCAGGGCGGGCGATGATGCGCTGGTTCAATTTGACGTTCAGCGCACAGCCACCGGCGAAGGCGATCTTGCCGGTTTCCTTGAGGATGTCACCCAGGTAGTGATCCATCATCTGCAGCGCGAGCTTTTCGAACAGCGCCTGCATGCTCGCGGCGTAGTGAATGTAAGGTTCGTCGGCCACGTCACCCACGCGTTTCGGGCCGAGCCATTCGATCAGTTTCGGCGAGAAGTAGAAGCCCTTGCCGTTCTCTTTGTAGCGACGCAGGCCGATGACGTTGGCCAGCTCGGTATTGATGACCAGCTCGCCATTCTCGAAGGTCGCCAGACGCGAAAAATCATACTTGCTGGCATCGCCGTACGGTGCCATGCCCATGACCTTGAATTCGCCGTCGAGCATCTCGAAACCGAGGAACTCGGTAATCGCGCCGTACAGGCCGCCCAGCGAGTCCGGATCGAAGAATTCCTTGATCTTGTGGATCTTGCCGTTTTCACCGTAGCCGAAGAAGGTCGTGGCGTACTCGCCCTTGCCGTCGATGCCCATGATCGCGGTTTTCTCGGTGAAACCGGAACAATGGTAGGCACTGGAAGCATGGGCCAGATGGTGCTCGACCGGCTCGATCTTGATCTTTTTCGGATCGAAGCCCAGTTGCTCGAGGCACCAGACAATCTTGTTGCGATAGCGCTTGTAACGGCGATTACCCATCAGCAGCGCATCGAGGGCGCGATCCGGCGCGTACCAGTAACGCTTGGCGTAGTGCCAGCGGGCCTTGCCGAACAGGCTGATCGGGGCGAACGGAATCGCGACCACGTCGACATCCGAAGGCTTGATGCCTGCCTGTTCCAGACAGAACTTCGCCGACTCGTAGGGCATGCGGTTCTTTGCGTGCTTGTCACGAACGAAGCGCTCTTCTTCGGCCGCTGCTATCAGCTTGCCGTCGATGTAAAGCGCTGCGGAAGGATCATGGCTAAGGGCGCCGGACAGGCCAAGGATCGTCAATGCCACTAGTGTCTAGCCTCTTTAGTCTGCATGCAGGCGCAGGGCGCCCGAGAAAAGGTGTGCCCCCGCACAGCGGGCTGAGGGCAGCTAAAGGGCGGGATTATAGCGTAATGACCAACGATTGGCTCGACGCGCTGAAATGTCACTGAAGGCGGCCCGCCAGACGGTGTACGAAACGTCTCTTTCGCCACGCTGCATATTTATCTACGGCGTTGCTGCCCGTTGCATCTGATTAATTGAGGCCTTTAGTCGCAGCCCCCGAGGCCGCCGATCAAACCTCAGCGCCTTGCGCAATGGAAAGCCTGTCATGACACAAACACCACCCTCTCTGGATTTCAACCTTTCAACGCCGAGCCCTGTACCGACGACGCCCGGCGATACCTGGCCTGAAGCGTCCGCAGCGCTGAAAAGGCTCGACGGACTGCGCACCCTTCTGGCCAGGGAACTGGATGCGCTGCCCAGGGCCGACGAGGCCTTGCTGAGCGCCCTCGACAACGATGACGTGTCCGAACGCGAACCGGAGATCGTCAGCCTGTTGCAGCAGATCGACGACTACTGGACGGCCCCGGGCGAAACCGGTGAAAGCCGCCGTGATCGCCTCTTGCCAGCCCTGCAAAGGGCTGTGTATGACGAAGTCCACGTCAGGATTCACGAGCGCGATTTCGACAGTGGCTACCTGGCCTGCCTGCCCGAGGCGCCCGAGCAGGCGCAAGGCCCGGCGCCCTCCTGTTCGACCGTGTGGGTGCAGCTGCACGATGACGAACAGATTGAAATGGCCGGCGTGCTGGTGATTTCTCAAGGTCAGGGGCGCACACTATTGATGCTGCCAGGGCTTGGTATCACCGCTTTTGCCACGCCGCCCATGATGGCCAAAACCCTTGCGCAGTGGCTCAACACGCCAACACTGCGCGATGCGCTGTTCAGCAGCGCGGAACGACAGCATCAGGACCGGCTGGCCGAGATAGCTCAGGACGCCGACCTGTACCTGGAACCGTTCACGGCTGCCGATGTGCAATTGCAGCCCGTTACCACGGCACCGTTCCTTCACGCGTTCGACAGGCTGCTGAACAAACAACGCAACGACATCCGTTATGCCTGCGAACAGCACGGCACGGCGGATCGGCTCACGCGTCAGTCGCAAATCCAGCAGGCCATCGACATGCCAGGCCTGCTAGGCCCCGCCGCCATGCTCGAGCTGCGGGAACTGACCAACAGACAACGTCAGTACCAGCGCAACTTGCCCGAATGGATGAAGATCGCCAGCGAGGCTGACCTGCAGACCTATGCCCGGCACCTGCAACGCTACGACGCGGCGCATGCCGCAATGCTGAGTGTGTTGGGCAGCGCAGCGTCGCCGGAGCGGTTTGCCGAAATGCAGTTGCGCGCGCGCCTGGCCAATGACCTGGGCCATGATCTGGACCCTAGGGCCTTGATCATCGACACCCGTCGCACGCTGCCAGCGACGAGCGAGACCTACCACGTGACGCTGCCACTGACCGAACTGGCGCTCTATGGCCTGCATCCGGGCGACGAGACAGCAGGCTCGGACTTCCTCGACCAGACGGTTATTACCCTCGATGGCCAGCCGCTGGACGCTGCGTACTCGACATTGAGCCCGACCTACCTTGCCGGGGTGATTGATGAACTCGACCTGCGCGCGGTGTTTGGCAATTTCCAGCGCGAGGCCTGTCAGCAGGAACACAACCAACGGATGCTGCGCGCACTGGCGCGGGTCCGAATGACCACGCTCGGCTGGGCGGCGAAGATGCAGGGGCATATCCAGCCCGATGATTTTGCCATTATCGCAGCGCTGACCAGCACGGCGGCGAGTGCGCCTGATCCCGCGGTGCGCGTGCAGCAGATCAAACTGAACGACCGTAACGTGATGGCCAGATTACTGGTGTTCCGCAAGCAGGATGCCCAAGGCCAGACGCAACGGCTGATCATGTTCGCCAGCGATGCACCCGGGCAGCAGTATTTCAAGGCCTTCGACACCGACACCCAGCTGTTGCATGAGGTGGTCGGCTGGACCGCATCGCCCGCAATGATGGCCTGGCTGCTTGATCAGGTAGCGGTCGCAGCGCGTCCGGAACTGGCCGCGCAACTGACGGCCCTCAGCGAAAAACCCCAGCCCGCAAAGGACTTTCTGCAATTCATCGATCACCCCGACTGCGAGACGGCACTGCGCAGTTTTACCGACGAGCAGACCCGCGTATTGCTCTCAGAGCAGGCCCGCCATACCCCGGACTGGTACCTGCGCGCCAGCCGTGCCCAGCGCCGGGAATTACTGGCCCTTGAACACGCCATCGATGGCGCGCTCGGCAACTATCAGGCCCAGCCGCACACCAGGGTTCAGTCGTTCCAGGATTACGTACACCAGCGTGCCAGCCAGCAGATCGGCAAACTGCTGGGGGTCCCTGCAGGTACGGTAGACCCTGACCTGATCGTGATCACCAGCGAGCGTGAAACGCTGACCTACACCGACATGCTGCTCAACGGCTACAACGACAGCATCGACCCCTTGCGCACGTCGGCAGCCACCGACGCCACGTTCAGCGGCCCGCCGGGTATCGACCTGAGCGCACTGTCACCTGCGGCGGTCGCAGGCTCGGTGCGTGGCCAGTGGCTGGCCGACGAGTACATTGCGCTGATCAGAAACACCCTGCTGAACAGCGAAAACGATGGCTACGCCTACCGCCGCCAATGCAGCGTGATGATCACCCAACTGCAGATGAAGGCCGCTGCACTGCGCAGCCTTCTGAAAGGTCATATCGAGCGTACGCAGTATGTCTGGCTCAAGCAATCACTGGATAACGCGCACCTGAGCGACTCGGCTTCACGCGAGCGATACCCGCTCTATCCCCTGCAAATACATGTGGATAAACCGCTGATCGCCTCGGGCCTGACCGATGTCGATCAACTGGTTATCCCCGGCCCGCTGCTGACCCACATCGAAACCGTTCAGGGCTGCCTGGTCATTTTGCCGACGCAGATCCGACACGCCGCGCTGCTTTATACGCCGCAGGCACCTGACGGTATCGAATTCCGCCTGTTCAGCGACTTCGTGAGCTCGCTGGATAGCGAAGGGATGATCGATTACTACAAGGATCGCTGCCGCATCAAGGCACGCCGGACCCTGTCGTTCTTCCTGCGGGACATGCAGAAGGGCAATGCCAACAAGCCTCCGGTCATCCCCAAGGCATTTATCTCAGACGTTGCCGATACCTGTTTCAACCGGCCGCTGGAGCGCAGGTTGCGTGATGTGGAAGAAACCACCACGGGTCGCAACGACATGCTGGCGAAGCTGATCTGGGTCAGTGTCGAAATCATTGCCACGGCCCTGACCCTGCCCTTTCCGCCGGCAAGCTTTGCGGTGGGCAGCCTGATTTCATTGCATGACAGCGGGCAGGCACTGGTTGCGCTGAGCGCGGGCGACCGGGAGCGCGCCACGAGCTACATGCTGTCGGCACTGCTCAACGGCCTCGGTGCAGGCAGCGATTTGCTGGTGGGCCTGAAAGGACTTGGCGGTGTGTTGCATCAACTTGAGAGCGGTCAGCATTCGACCCCGGTGCTACGTTCGTTCCAGCGCCAGCCTTCTCTGCCGCGTTACGAGGATCTGTACCCGGTAGAGCTGCAAGAGCAGGTATTGCTGCTCGGCACGCCCAACGTCCACGGGCATGCTGCGGTTTTCCAAGCGTCCCCTGTCGCCTCGGCACCCCCGCGGGCAACCGGTCAGTTCGCTGCACGCGAACTCGGTGGCGCCTGGCAGCCACTTCTCCCCCTGCCCCCAGCAGCGCAGCACGCACCATCCGGTTTGCGCCTCGACCTGGCCGTCGACATTTCGCTGGATAACGTGCCACGTATCGCTGATGGTCACGCAAAGGGCGTGCATGCGATCAATGGAAAACACTATATCCAGCTGTCAGACCGGGCCTTTGAGGTTCAATACGACGCACACGGGCGGTACTGGCAGATCATCGACCCCGCCAATCCGTTCGCCTTCTTCGGCAAACAGCCGGTTCGCCTGAATGACCAGGGCCTGTGGCAAGTCGTCCAACGGCAGCGCCTGGGCGGCGGCGGGCTGGACGATCCGGGCACTTATCGCCCGCTGCCTGAGGAAGCCAGCGCAAGCTCAAGCTCCCTGAATATCCTGAGCGACTATCAGATGCCTGGCGGCATGCGCGCGCATCTGGATGTCGTCATCAGCAAGGAAGCCTTCGATCCGACCGGCGCAGGCCTGGAAGTCTATTTCGAAACGTATTTCACCGAGGTGCGTCGGGCCTTCACTGCACGCCGGGAAAAGCTCTATCAGGACGCCCAGGCCTTTTTTGCCCGATTCACGCCTCCACCCAGGCCGCCCCTGCCCACCTATGAACTGCCCGGCAGTGTCGACACACTCATCAAGCACATCTTCAGTCACACTAACGGGCTGGTGTTCAGCGAAGCCCCGAAGTCGGTGGCCAGCAAGCGTCTGCTCCTGCTCAACATGCCCTTGCTCGCAGAGCAGCGTGTCGAGGTGCTGTACATCGAGCACCTGCTGATCGACAAACACCTTCGCAAGCTGGCCAGGTATCGCCAACTGGGTAAAAAGAGTCGCTCCGGCTCTCATGAACTCAAGTATTACCTGCAAGAGACCAATCGCGGCGCCTTGAACAACACAAGCACCGAATTCGATTACTACCACCTGATCAAGGCAGCCCACCGTTACGGGATCGAGGTGCGCCCGTTCAGTTCGTCGATCAGCTATCCGTTTCTCGGCCATACGGTGCTGAGCGCTGCCGATGACCCGGCAGCCGCCATGAAAATGAGCAATTTCTTCGGCCACAAGGTTATCAGCCACGACATCGAGCCGGCCTCTGCCAGACGCTGGGTAGCACTGCTCGACCAGAAGCTTGCCACGACGCACGATCAAGTGCCCGGCATCGCTGAAATGCAAGGGGCCGTCAGCGTGCATGTCCAGGACCTCCCTGCCGGACGACCGACACGCATCAGGCAAAGCGCGGACCTGATGCATGAAAACACGCCGACTCACTATGACTTCAGCATAGCGTTTGCCGACCCGACGCTGCCCGCACAACCGCTACCGCCTGCCACTGCGCTGGATGACGTGCTGATCCGCGAGCTGGGCGACCCGGCCGCGATTGCCGGGGGTGAGCGCTGGACGGGTGATTACGGGTTTGTTCTGGACGAAAACGATACCTGGCTACGCGTGGAGCCCGATGACTGGAGCGTTGACAGGCCGATGACCGCCATCCAGCAATCGCTGACCGATGCCACCTACGAAATGCCGATGGAGACCAGAACAACGCTGCATGGCCTGGCGAACTTCGAAAAGAAGGGCCTTGATATGGAGTATTTTTTTGAAGACATCGAACTCGACACTGTGCGCAATACATTCGACCTGCGGCGCACGACGCTACGACAGGACGCCGCCCGGATCAGCGCGGCTCAACTGCCGCCTCGCCCGACGTTACCGGCGATCGAAGCGCAGACAAGCACTGCCGGACTGCTTGAAACCCTGTATCGCCATACCGAAGGCCTGGTTATTGGCGAGTCACACTCTTCGCTCGCCAGCAAAAAACTGATCATCGACAACCTGCCGCTGCTGTCGCAGCAGAACGTCAAAACGCTGTACATGGAGCACCTGCTGAGCGATCTGCATCAGGCGGATCTGGATCATTTCCTTGAAACGGGGCAGATGAGTAAAACCTTGCTGCATGACCTGAAAACCCTGGACCGCGGGTATCACACCGATCCGGCCGGGATCTACACCTTCGAACGGCTGATCATAAGGGCACGGCAGCAAGGTCTGGAGATTCGCGCCATCGATTGCGCAAGCAGTTACCACCTCAAAGGCATCGCCGATCAAGAGTCCATTACCCGCCAGCAAATGATGAATTACTTTGCCTCGCGCACGATCCGCAGGCATCAGGACGTGATGGGCTCGCATAAATGGATCGCGCTGGTGGGCAACAGCCACTCCAATACCTATCAGGGCGTCGTGCCTGGCATTGCCGAACTGGAAGGCGGGATCGGCCTGCGGGTCGTCGATGTGGCTCCGGGGCATTCGAGGGGAATAACGCTGGATCCGGGGGAGCTCGTCTCGGGTGGCATAGCGGATGAAAAGGTCTACATCAAAGCGGATTATCGCGTGGAGATGGAGGTACTGCGCTCACAGCCGGTCAGGCTGCCAAGCATCGAGAAACGCCTTTCCAGGCCTGGAATGTTTCTGATACAGGAGGGTGAAGACAATCTGCAAACCATCGTCCATCGCGCACGCGACACCTGGATTCACCACACACCGGTACTGCGCAATGCCGAAGGCAAACTGTACATCGAACGTCTGCGCTGGCCGCGCATCCACCTCAAACCCTTCGACGACATTGATGCACTGGTGGCAGCACTCGAAGCAATGAACCTCACACGCATCACCTGAGGATGCCGATGCTCCGCGTCACACAGAGGACGCGGAGCGTCCGGAACTGCATGCCAACGCGGAGCATTGGCACGATAATCTGCACCTACCGGTGAGCGCTCTGCGCTGGCACGAGAGTCAGCTGGGCTCAGTCTGTCACAAGCTTCGGCAAGCGCTGTTCCAGCACCTGGTGCAGCGCGCTCTGCGTCGGCCAGTTGCGCATGAAGCGAGCCCGGTCTCGGGCGTAGGCCGCGGCGAATGACGATTGCGAGCTGTGCTGCTGCATGGCGTCAAGGTCGATCATCGCCCAGCGATCGATGTGCCAGAACAGGTTATGCCCCTTGAAATCGCCATGGCTGATACGCGCCTGGATAAGCTGCGCGAAAAGCCGGTCCAGCGCCAACAGTTCGACCTCTGGTGCATCACCACTTTCCACATAGGGAGAGAAGCGTTCGATGATGTCCGGCCCATCGATGAACTCGGTCACCAGCCAGGCCTTGCTGCGTAAGCCGAGAAAGCGCTTTTCCTGCACTGCCAGCGGTTTGGGTGTGGCAATGCCAAGGAACATCAACCGGTTGCCTTCGCGCCATGAATGCCAGGCTCGGCTGGGGCGCCAGAAGCGCTTGAGCCAGTGACTGAAATTCTTGATGTTGTAGCGTTTGATGACCAGCTGACGACCATTGACCTCAACCCGCCCGACACTCGCCGCGCCACCGGTCTTGTACAGATGCCCCTTGTCGAGCAAGGCATCCGCCTGACTCAGCACCGGCAGCATCGCAGGCTCTTCCTCGCGGCGAATGGCGCGGAACACCGAAGCGCTGTCCTCGACACTGAACAGACTGCAGTCGCGCACGGTCTTGCTCATGAAGTCCTTGAGCCGCCAGCTGCGCACCTTGTCGATCTGCTTTTGCAGCGCTTCCATCGGCAAACCATGCTCGGCATTGCTCAACAGGTAATGCACCAGCAGCTCTTCGGTGAAAGGTTCGAAAGACCTGGGCAACTGGGCAAAGAACACACCGAGGTTTTCCAGCACTTTTTGCCGGGACAACGGCGTGCCAGCCTGTTCAGCACGAATCCCGGCGCCATCGATCAAATACAGCTGCCCGTTGTGGCGCAGCAGGTTGTCCAGGTGCAGGTCTTCCTGCCACAGGCCTTTAGCGTGCTGCCGGGCAATGGCCGACAGCGCGTCGCCGAGCACCGCTTGCTGCTCGTCTGCCAGCGGTGGCAGGTGCTGAACAGCGTTCCAGGCATCGCCCAGGCTCGGTGCCTGTTCCAGAAACTCGAACAACAGCCAGCCACCCTCGCCGTCCTGCAAACCGTCGGCCAGCAGCAGTGGTGTGGTCAGGCCCTGTTCGGCAAGCAGCCGTACCCCGGCCAGCTCACGCTGAAAGTGTCGGGCCGCCTTGTCGCCCACCAGCAATTTTGCCAGCACCGTTCGGCCTCGCCAGACACCGGCCCCGACATAGCGCTGCCCCGGCAATACGCGCAGCAGGGTCAGCAATTGCAGTTCAGCCGGTCCGGCAGCATCGGCCAGCGTCAGGCTCATCGGCAACTCGGGGGTACGTCCAGCGGTCTTGAGTTCAGACAAACGCATCAACGGGTCTCTTTATCATCGCGGTGTTGAATGTCTCGTTTGTGAGCGCCGCGCTTGCCCAGACGCGCACTCCAGGCGTCAACCAGCAGGCTGTTCGGCGTAGCTTGCAGATAAGCCGCCAGCAGCTCGCGCCGATCCGCCTCATTCCACATCGGCGCGCGGCGCAGCAGCGGTTCGAGGTCGCGGGCAAGGTCACGCTTGCCGAAGATCACCGGGCGGGTTTTTTCCAGGTCGATCAATTGCGCCTGATACCCCGTACCGGCTGCCTGAAGAAAAATATGCTTGGGATAGAAGCAGCCATGCACCTGTCCGGCGCCGTGCAGCGTGCGCGCCAGCTGCCCGCAGGCGTGCAGTATTGCCAGACGCTGAGCGGCCTCCATCTGGTTCCACTGCTGCAACAGTTCGTCGAGATCGGTCCAGCCGTCCAGCGCACGCGTCATCAGGATCGCCCGGCGCTCGCCGTCGACCTTGCGCTCGCCATAGAACACCGCTTGCAGTGCCGGAATCCCCAGCTTGCGGTAGCGACTGATGTTACGAAACTCGCGCGAGAACGACGGTTCGCCAAACGGATGATGCAACGTGTGAGTCAGGTAATTGCTCTGACGCTTGAGGTAAAAACCCTGACCGTCCAGATCGAGGCGGAACACACTGCTCCAGCCGCCGCGCCCGGTATTGGGCTCATCGACCGCATCGAGTCTGATGTTCCAAAGCGATTCAAAATCAGCCAGGTTGTGACGCGCCAGTAACGGCTGGTCGGCACTGGCAATAAAAACGCTCATTCACGGCCCTCGAAAAAGCTGACGATATGTCGGATACGTTTTTTGTCGGAGGCGTTCAAACGCGTTCGCTGGCGGTATTGCAGGTAGAAGCGCAGGCGCTGGGTGGCCGACAAGTGATACTTGGCGACCTTGTCCAGGCAGGCCAGATCCTTGGTGATCCGATAGCGCAGCATGAAGCTCCACCAGAATGCGCCGTTGGGGCAATCGATGAAAAACAGCTTGCCTTCGTTATCGACCAACAGGTTGCGCCATTTCAAATCATTATGTGTGAAATGGTTGTCGTGCATGATCCGGGTGAAGGCAGCCAGCTGGCGGCTGATCGCGTCGACCCAGTGGCGGTCGGTCAGTCGCGGATCCTTGCGTTGCGCCAGTGCCGACAAGTCTTCGGTGTTCGGCAAGCCACGCGTGATCAGTGCGCCGCGATCATACGCCGCGCCGTTTCGCTCCAGCCCCCAGGCCACTACCTCTGCGGTCGGAATGCCCCATTTGGCGAAGCGCTTGAGGTTCTGCCATTCGGACTTGACCCTCGGCCTGCCCATATAGCGGCGCAGCCCCTTGCCCGCACCCACGTAGCGCTTGACGTAGTAGTAGACACCGGCGCGCTCGACGCGGATGACGTCGGACAGCGGGTCGCGGGTCAACTGCTGGCCCTGCAGGGCAAACACGGCGTCCAGGCTACCGAATTCCGGCTCCAGGAAAGCGTACTCGGGCTCGAGCTTCCAGCCCGCCATCAGAGTGCATCTCCGTAGCGCACTTTGCGCTGATACAACTTGTCGGCTTTTTTATCCAGCCAGGTCAGCAATGCCGCTTCCTTGAGCAGGATTTCGCGCAACGGCTTCTGGAAATAGCCCTGGAGAAAACGCAGTTTGTCGCGGCGGGTCAGGCCAATGTCCAGCGCCGAAAAGTACAGCGCGGCCAGGTCCTTGTTGCGCCAGCGCGGCGTGATCGCACGGCGGGTCTGGGCACGGTGCAGGTCGATGACCGACAGTTTGAAATCGTCAGCGGTCACCGGCTTGTCGGTGTGCAACAGAAAATGGCAGATGTAGCAGTCGCGATGATTGACGCCTGCGCGGTGCATCATGCCGACCATGCGGGCGACTTCGGTAATGAAGGCTCTCTTCAGACGCGGCTCGGGCGGCTCGTTGCGCCAGTTGAGGCTGACATCTTCGAGGCTGGTGGTCGGTGCCAGTTCTTCGGTGACGATGAACGAGTGCTGCGCGGCGGGGTTGCTGCCACGTTCACCATAGGCCACGGCCGTCATGGTCGGGACGCCGACTTCATGCAGACGCTCGATGGCGTCCCACTCCTTGCCCGCGCCAAGTACCGGCAGCTTGGCGGTTGCCAGGTTCTTGGCAATCTCGCCCCAGCCAATGCCGCGGTGGATCTTGACGAAGTAACCGCGCCCGTCGACCTCGGTGCGCAGCGTGCGGCGCCCTTCCAGTTCACGGTAGACCTCGCCGCTCAGGCCTTCGACCTCGACGAACGCATCGCGCCCCGCCCACAGGCTCTTGAACGGCTCAGCAAGGAACAGCTTCATCAATAGTGCTCCGCCAGAATCACATCCGCAGCGTGTTGCGGCATGCTGTAAAGGTCCGCCGTGTCGGCAAAGGTCAGGCCATTGCGCGACCACGCGCTGCGTGCGGCATCGTCCTCAAGCATGTCCGACAGGTAGCGATTGAGCTGCGCCTGCTCGAACGGCTCGTCCAGCACCCGCCCGCAATCGGCCTCGGCTATATAGTGAGCGTAACCACAGACCGCGCTGACCAGGACCGGCAAACCGGCAACCAGCGCTTCGAGCAGCACGGTCCCGGTGTTTTCGTTGTAGGCCGGATGAATCAGCAGGTCGGCGCCCAGCAGAAAACGCGGAATGTCGCTGCGCCCTTTCATGAAGGTCACCTGATCACCCAGGCCGAGCGCCGCGCTCTGCAATTGGAATACTTTGGGGTCGTCCTGACCGATTACAAACAGCCGCGTGCGTTTCTTGAGCTCGGCGGGCAGAGCCGCGAGTGCCTTCAGGCTGCGATCCACGCCCTTGGTCTTGAAACCGGAGCCGATCTGCACCAATAGCAGGTCATCGTCGGCCAGGCCGAATTCCTTGCGAAAGCCTGCACGAATGTCAGGGGCATCCGGCGGCGCGCGGCGATCTTGGGAAATCCCCGGCGGCAGCAAATGGAAGCGCGACGGCGGGGTGTCGTAATGCTTGATGAACAGCGGCTGCTGCACTTCGGAAATCATCAACACCTGAGTTTTCGAGTCTTTGGCGAACACCGCGCGCTCGTAGTCAGCAAAGTGGCGATAACGGCCCCACTTGCGATACAGCGGGCTGCGCAGGTTCTGCGCCTTGTCCTCGAAGCAGCCGTCGGCGGCGTAATACACATCCAGACCGGGCATCTTGTTGAAACCGATCAGGCGGTCCACCGGGCGTTTGGCCAGGTCCGCCTCCATCCAGGCGCTGAGCTTTTCATTGCGCCGATGATTGAAGAACGCCTTGACCGGCGCCACCAGTACCTCGAAACCGGGTGGCACATCGCCTTCCCAGATCAGGGTATACACACGGATCTGATGGCCGCGCTGCTGGCACTCCAGCGCGATGCGCATGAAGTCGCGTTGCAGGCCGCCGAACGGGAAGTATTTGTAGAGTACAAAAGCCAGTTGCATCAGCCAGGTTCCTTTGCCAGCAACAGCGCGCCCAATTGGCTCGCTACTCGCTCGGGATTCAAGCGAGTGAAGCACATCGGCCACTCGCGCTTAAGGTCGAACCGGCGCTGATCGTCGGCGGTCGGTTGGTACGTGCATTTCTTTTGCAGGCACGGCGTGCAGCCCGGGTACTCGCTGGCCAGATGCACCTGCGACTTGCCGTAGGCCCCGGTCAGGCCCGGATTGGTCGGGCCGAACAGGGAAATGGTCGGCACATCCAGTGCAGCGGCCAGGTGCCCGATGCCGGTGTCTACCGCGACGCACGCCTGCGCGCTGGCCAGCACCCGCGCAACCCCTGCCAGATTGAGCTTTGGCAGCACGTGGGCACTGCTCAGACCCTCGGCAATGCGCTCGGCGCGGGCCTTCTCTGCCGGGTTGCCCCACGGCAACTGCACCTGCAGGCCGCGTGCTGCCATCAATTCGGCCAGCTGTCGCCAGTACAGCTCAGGCCAGTGCTTGGTGTCCCAGGTCGTGCCATGCAGGAACAGCACGAACGGGGCCTGCAAATTGTCATCCAGAGTCGCCAGGGGCTTGAGACCGTAATCGCCCATGCCGGACGGCTGTGAATAACCCAGTGCCTGAGCGAACAACTGGCGCAACCGTTCGACCGCATGTTGCCCGCGTGCCACTGGAAAAGCGCGATCATAAAAGCGACTGGCGACCGGCTCGCGTGCCGAATCGCGGTCCAGACCGGCCACCGGTGCATCGACATAGCGTGTCAGCCAGGCACTTTTGAACAGGCCCTGCGCATCGATCACCAGATCATAGCGCTGTTCGCGCACCTGCTGTTTGAAGCGCCGCCATTCCCCGGACCTGAAGGTTTGCCAGAGGTGCTTGCGCCAGCGGCGAATCGCCACCGGGATCACCCTGTCGACCGCCGGATGCCAGGCGGGAATCTCCGCGAAGCCCTCCTCGACCACCCAGTCGAAGCGAATGCCGGGCAGCGCACGCGCCGCATCGGTCAGCGCGGGCAAGGCATGAATCACATCACCCAGTGAAGACGTCTTGATCAGCAGTACCCGCAAAATCAGGCAACCTCCACCGGCGTGCTACTCAGGCGGCTCAGCGCCTGAGTCACGGCGTCCGGCTCAAGCAGACGCATGCAGTTGTAATGGCCGAAACGGCAGGTGCGCTCAAAGCACGGGCTGCACTCGATGCCCAGACGCACCACCTCGACTGCGTCGGCCAGCGGCGGCGTGAAGCCCGGCGAGGTCGAACCGTAGACAGCCACCAGCGGACGGTTCAGCGCTGCGGCCACGTGCATCAGGCCGGAATCGTTGGACACCACGGCATCGGCGCACGACAGCAGGTCAATGGCTTCGGCCAGCGAGGTCTCGCCACTGAGGTTGACGGACTCCTCGCGCAGGCCGGGAATCAGCTCCTGACGAATGCTCTCACCGACCGGGTGATCTTTTTTCGAGCCGAACAGCCAGACCTGCCAGCCTTCGCGAATGCTCGCGTCGGCGACCTGTGCGTAATGCTCGGCGGGCCAGCGCTTGGACTCACCGAACTCCGCGCCGGGGCATAGCGCCAATACCGGGCGATCCAGGGTCAGACCGAATTTGCTCAGTGCGGCATCACGCGTGGTCGGGTCGATACGCAGGCTCGGCCGCGGGTAAGGACGCGGCAACTCGGTGCCCTTGTCGAAGGCCAGGGCCATGAAACGTTCGATCATCAGCGGGTAGCGCTGCTTGTCGAGGGTCCGCACGTCGTTGAGCAGGCCGTAGCGAAACTCGCCGCGCCAACCGGTACGTTTCGGAATGCCGGCGAAAAACGGCACCAGCGCGGATTTCAGCGAATTGGGCAGCAGGATAGCCTGATCGTATTGGCCGGCCAGAGACTTGCCGATCCGGCGACGGGTCGCCAGTTCCAGGGCACCGTGCCCCAGCGGAAAACTCAGCGCAGCGCGAACCTCCGGCATGCGCTCCAGTATCGGACGGCTCCATTCAGGGGCCAGCACGTCGATTTCGCACTCGGGATGACGCTGTTTCAGACACTGGAACAGCGTTTGTGCCATCACCATGTCACCGACCCAGCTAGGCCCAACGATCAGAATTTTCATGTTCTATCCAAAAACGACCAGAAACGATCAGGGAGGCCGATCAGACTGCGTGACATTCCCACACAACCTGTCGCCTCCCTGTCATAGCTTTATAGAGTGTTGCAGTGGGATGTGGCGTGCCGTGAGGCTCAGCTCAACCCCATCTGCGTCCAGATCCGCATCACCTCACGCCGCTGGGCGTGAAACTGATCGCCGCTGACCACGCCCGCCTGCTTCTGCAAGGCCTGGCGATGTGCCGCCGAGCGATACGCCTTATAGGCTTCGCGCAACAGGCCGGCATCCGTATCCGGTAGCAGTCCGGCTTCTTCAAGCCCTTCGAGAATCCGGATGTTGTCGGTGTATTGCAGCAGCGCGGGATGCTCTCTGGACCACGCCAAGGCGGCGTATTGCACCATAAATTCGATATCGACGATACCTCCGGCGTCCTGCTTGAGGTCGAATGGCACCGCCGCCTCGAAGGCATTGGCCGCCCTGCCGGCCGCTGTCACGCGGGTACCGAGGTTGTCACGCATCTTGGCGCGCATTTCGCTGACTTCGGCGCGCAGCTTGTCCAGATCGCGTTCGCGCCCCAGCACATCGGCACGGACTTTCTCGAATTGCTCGCCCACATCCCGGCTGCCGGTCATGACCCGCGCACGAACCAGCGCCTGATGCTCCCAGGTCCAGGCTTCATTGGCCTGATAACGGGCGAAAGCCCCCACAGAGCTGACCAGCAGGCCGGATGCCCCCGAAGGCCGCAGGCGCATGTCGACGTCATACAGCTGACCGGAGTTGGTTTGCGTGGTCAGCAAATGGATCACCCGCTGCCCCAGCCGGGTGAAGAACTGCGCGGTGTCGATCGGCTTGGCACCGTCGGTCTCGGCCTCCAGATCGCCATCATGAATGAACACCAGATCCAGATCGGAGCCATGCCCCAGCTCGATGCCGCCGACCTTGCCGTAGCCGACGATCACGAAACCCGGATCGCACAACGTGCCGTCCGGACGTAAAGGCGTACCGTGCCGGGCCACGCTGTAGCGCCAGGCCAGCGCGAGCACCTGATCGAGAATCGCCTCGGCCAGCCAGGTCAGGTAATCACTGACTTTCATCAACGGCAGGCTGCCGGATATCTCGGAGGCCGCAACGCGCAGACTGTGCGCCAGCTTGAAATGCCGTAAGGCTTCCATCTGCTGCTCAAGGTCGTCCTCGGGGATACGAATCAGCCGCTCGCGCAGCTCGGCCTTCAGTTCCGGGGCCAGCGGCGGATTGAACAGGCGTCCCTCATTGAGCAACTCATCGAGCAACAACGGGAAACGCGCGATCTGCTCGGCAATCCACGGGCTCGCGGCACACAGGGTCAGCAGCTGTCGCAGCGCGTCGGGGTTTTCCGTGAGCAGCACCAGGTACGCCGAGCGCCGGGCGACCGCTTCTACCAGGGGCAGCACGCGCTCGAGTACCAGGTCGGGCTTCTCATGTTCCACCGCCTGAGCCAGCAGACGGGGGATGAACGCGTCCAGCCGCTCACGGCTCAGACGCTGCATCGAACGCAGGTTGGGGCTGCTGCGCAGGCTGGCCAGATTTTTCAGCGCCTTCTCGGCGTCAACAAAGCCGGCCTGCAACAGTTGGCGACCTGCGGCCTCTTCGTCCTGGGACTCTTCCCACAACGGCAGCCATTCGCCTCCCACCACCACTTCACCATCTTCTTCCTGCTCATCATCCGGGTCGGCGTCGGGGTCCGCAATGACCTGGCGGAAGTGCCAGGCCACACGGCCACGCCAGTGCATCAGCCGTTCGTGAAAGGCAGCCCAGTCAGCGAAGCCCATGATCAGCGCAACGCGCGCCTGATCCTGTTCGTTGTCCGGGAGCATCTGCGTCTGACGGTCGGCAATCGCCTGAATGGCGTGCTCGGTATAACGCAGAAACTCGTAGCCCTCGCGCAGCTCTTCGGTCACCGCCGAGGGCAGATAGCCCTGCCCCTCAAGAGTTTTCAGCACCTTGAACAACGGCCGCTGCTGCAGACTCAGGTCGCGGCCGCCGTGAATCAGTTGAAAGGCCTGGGCGATGAACTCCACCTCACGAATACCGCCGGCGCCCAGCTTGATGTTTTCCGCCATGCCCTTGCGCTTCACTTCCTGCTGAATGAGCTGCTTCATGGTGCGCAGCGCTTCAATGGCCGAGAAATCCAGATAGCGGCGGTACACGAACGGACGCAGCATCGCCAGCAATTCGGCACCGGCAGCCTGATCGCCCCCGACCACGCGCGCCTTGATCATCGCGTAACGTTCCCAATCCCGGCCCTGGTCCTGGTAATACTGTTCCAGCGCATTGAAGCTGAGCACCAGGGCGCCGGACGAACCGTAGGGGCGCAGACGCATGTCGACCCGGAATACGAAACCGTCGACGGTCACCGGGTCGAGCGCCTTGATCAGCCGCTGGCCCAGACGAATAAAGAACTCCTGATTGTCCAGCGCACGCTTGGTGCCGACGGTCTCGCCGCCCTCGGGGTAGCCGAAGATCAGGTCAATGTCCGAGGACAGGTTCAGTTCGACCGCACCGAGCTTGCCCATGCCCAGAATGACCATGTGCTGCGGCTGCCCGGAATGACGACCGGTCGGGGTGCCGAACTGCTGGCAGTGCCGGGGGTACAACCACCGGTAAGCCAGATCGATCGACGCATCGGCCATGTCCGACAGGTCACGGCAGGTTTCGATCAGGTTTGCCTGACGGGTCAGGTCGCGCCAGATAATCCGTACTTGCTGGCGTGCGCGCTGTCGACGTAGATTACGCCCCAATTCATCATCGCTGGCAGCGCTCGACAGCGCGTCGGCAATCTGCCCGCGCAATTGGCCGGCAGAGAAGCTACGCTCCAGCTCGCCCGAATCGGCCAGCTGCAGGAGCATCTGCGGATCACGGCAGACTTGTTCGGTTACAAAATCACTGGCAGCGCAGACCCGGTCGAATGCTGCCTGCCGCGCCTCGGGCCAGGCCTTGAATGAGGCCTGCGCGTCCTCGGACAGGACAGTGAGCGCGGCCTGAAACATCTGGCGAGCGCGGGTAATCGATGGCAGCAGAATGGCCGGAAATTCGGCCAGTAAAGGCAGGCTCATGGTCTATCCTTGATCGGCGTGCAGACGCCCGTCCGTCGTTATTGCGAGACGCGTCTGCCAGCACCGCTTGTCGAACAAAGGTTATAAATTGCTGGAAAAATCAAATTAGAAGCATAAAAATCCGCTTTTTCCCTGCAAGATATTCAATAGCGATCAACAGTAACGTTTTAAGCTACACGACAACAGGAGCGATTAAGACGCTTCTCTGTAGTTTTACTACTGGGTCCGATACTCGGAGGGCTGAAATCGTCGTCGATTTGTAGTAAAACTACACGCCGCCGGATCCCACCCTCCGGTAATCCAAGAATTTATGTCGTCTGCCCACAAGGCCAGTCGCAAACTCAGGCAACCGATTCTGGAAGCCTTTCCGCCCTGGAGCAAGCCATGCAAGACCTCGATCCCGTCGAAACCCAGGAATGGC
>Ga0105244_10000139_pt1 | contig 75461 bp, 69 predicted proteins | sample KBSM44metaG_FD_80423 | JGI IMG/M metagenome (GOLD analysis project Ga0105244, IMG submission 80423) | Miscanthus rhizosphere microbial communities from Kellogg Biological Station, Michigan, USA - KBS M4-4 metaG | ecosystem: Host-associated > Plants > Roots > Rhizosphere > Soil | place...
GGTTGGGCATGTGGTTTTAGAGGGCTGAGGCATGTCGAGAGTATGTCAAGTTACCGGTAAGGGTCCGGTGACTGGGAATAACATTTCCCACGCAAACAACAAAACCCGTCGTCGTTTCCTGCCAAACCTGCAGCATCACCGCTTCTGGGTTGAAGGCGAGAAGCGTTTTGTTCGTCTGCGCGTATCTGCTAAAGGCATGCGTATCATCGACAAGCGTGGCATTGAAGTTGTGCTCGCTGAACTGCGTCGCGACGGCAAAATTTAAGGGAGAAAATCATGCGTGAATTGATCCGTTTGGTGTCGAGCGCTGGTACAGGCCATTTCTACACCACCGACAAGAACAAACGTACTACCCCGGATAAAATCGAAATCAAAAAATTCGATCCGGTTGTACGCAAGCACGTGATCTACAAAGAAGGCAAAATCAAGTAATTGATTCTGTCGGCTACAAAAAAACCCGCCTTGGCGGGTTTTTTTGTGCCTGCGTTCCTGGCGTAGCTGCCAGCAGTATCCAGGCAGCAAAACGCCCGACGCGATGCGCCGGGCGTTTCAAGCATGTGAAGCTGCTGTCGGGCGACGAAGGTACGGTCGCCTGATCAGCCGAAGCTGAAGCCGGCCACCAGACCGTCCTTGTCGACATTGACGTACAGACGGTTCGGGTTGAGGTCGTTGGTCGTGATGTCGCCAGGGCCGATCACCTTCTGAAGACCGGTAATTTCGCTGATATAGGCTTTGACGGTAGGCACATAGCGGCTGCCTACAAGGTACTGAAGCGCTTGGGCGATAACTTCGTTGGTCATTTTCAAAATCCTTTTTGAGTGAATGTCCTCACTGGACGCGCTCAGAATCCTCCAGAAAACCCGATGTGATGCGGTACTTATTTATCTGGAGCCGCCTCAAACACCACATAAATCTTGCGGCATGTTTCCAGCACCTCCCAGGTGCCTTTGAAACCGGCCGGAATCACAAAGCGGTCGCCTGCGCGCAGGGTTTTCGCGTTGCCCTGCTCGTCGCGCAGGACTGAAACACCCTGCACAATCTCGCAATACTCGTGTTCCGAATAATTCACCTGCCACTGCCCGGGCTCGCCATTCCAGACGCCCGCGCTCATCTGTCCGCAGGGGCTGTTGTAGTGGTTGTAGAGGGTTTGTGCCGGATCGCCCTTGAAGACCTTTTCCGGTGCAGGGCGATAGTGCTCGGCGGCGGTGCTGGCTTCACTGAAGTCGACGATGCTTTCGATGCTCATGAGGGGCCCCTTGTCCTGAATGCGTTGAAGGTTTGACGTGCGTGCAGTGCGTTAGTGCCTCGGCGCGCGTGCTGAGCTGTTTAATAAAATCAACATAAAGGCACCGTAGCGGCTATTTATGTCAAATATATTGGTTTTGTCGGGCCGCTGGTTTAGGGTAACGGCCGTCCTGAAAAATTTCAGATTGTGTCTTTAATCAACCATGACACACCCACATTCAACAAGAGGAGGACATGCAAATGACCACCCTGACTCGTGATGACTGGGAGCAACGCGCCCAGAATTTGAAGATCGAAGGCCGTGCCTTCATTCAAGGTGAATACACCGCAGCCTCCTCCGGCGAGACGTTTGACTGCATCAGCCCGGTCGATGGCCGGATGCTTGCCAAGGTTGCCAGCTGCGATACCGCTGACGCACAACGCGCGGTCGACAGTGCGCGCAGCGCCTTCAACTCCGGTGCCTGGTCGCGACTGGCTCCGGCCAAGCGCAAGGAAACGATGATCCGTTTCGCCGAGCTGCTCAAGCACAATGCCGAAGAACTGGCTTTGCTTGAAACCCTGGACATGGGCAAGCCGATTGGCGACTCGTTCGGCGTCGACATTCCCGGTGCCGCCAGAGCCCTGAGCTGGAGCGGCGAGGCCATCGATAAACTGTATGACGAAGTCGCGGCAACGCCTCATGACCAACTGGGCCTGGTAACGCGCGAGCCGGTGGGTGTCGTGGCCGCCATCGTGCCGTGGAATTTTCCGCTGATGATGGCCTGCTGGAAGCTGGGCCCTGCGCTGTCCACTGGCAACACGGTCATCCTCAAGCCATCGGAAAAATCTCCGCTGACGGCCATTCGTATCGCACAACTGGCCATTGAGGCGGGTATTCCTGCGGGCGTACTCAACGTGCTGCCTGGCTATGGCCACACCGTCGGCAAGGCGCTTGCCCTGCATATGGACGTGGACACCGTGGTCTTCACCGGCTCGACCAAAATCGCCAAGCAGCTGATGATCTATGCGGGCGAATCGAACATGAAGCGCGTGTGGCTGGAAGCCGGCGGCAAGAGCCCGAATATCGTCTTCGCCGACGCGCCTGATCTGCAGGCCGCCGCCAGCGCCGCCGCCAGCGCGATTGCCTTCAACCAGGGCGAAGTCTGCACCGCCGGTTCACGCTTGCTGGTCGAGCGCTCCATCAAGGATCGCTTCCTGCCGATGGTGATCGAGGCGCTGAGCGCCTGGAAGCCCGGCAACCCGCTCGACCCTGCGACCACCGTGGGCGCGCTGGTCGATACCCAGCAGATGAATACCGTGTTGTCCTACATCGAGGCGGGGCACTCCGATGGTGCCAAGCTGGTTGCGGGCGGCAAGCGTATTCTGCAGGAGACCGGCGGCACCTATGTCGAGCCGACCATTTTCGACGGTGTGAACAACGCGATGAAAATCGCTCAGGAAGAAATCTTTGGTCCGGTGCTTTCGGTGCTGACGTTCGATTCTGCCGAAGAGGCGATCCAGATCGCCAACGACACGCAGTATGGTCTGGCGGCTGCCGTATGGACCGCGAACATCTCCAAGGCACACCTGACCGCCAAGGCTTTGCGCGCAGGCAGTGTATGGGTCAACCAGTACGACGGCGGCGACATGACCGCACCGTTCGGCGGCTTCAAGCAGTCGGGCAACGGTCGTGACAAGTCGCTGCATGCGTTCGACAAATACACCGAACTGAAGGCGACCTGGATCAAGCTGTAGTCATTTGCCTATCGCTCCCAGGCTCTGCGTGGGCGTGTAGTTCTGGGACGCTCCGCGTCCGGTCTCGCGTTTGCGGCGTGGCGCAGATTTGTGACGCGGAGCGTCACGCACGGCATTCCCACGCTGGAGCGTGAGGAACGATAACCTTAACTATCGTGCGACGCTCCGCGTCGCATGCCGTTCTGGACGCTCCGCGTCCTGGCTTGCGTTTGCGGCGCGGCGCAGATTTGTGACGCAGAGCGTCACGCAAGGCATTCCCACGCTGGAGCGTGAGGAACGATAACCTTAACTATCGTGCGACGCTCCGCGTCGCATGCCGTTCTGGACGCTCTGCGTCCGGTCTTGATTGTGCAGTGAGGGCAGGCAGGAGCTTGAAAATGCGTTGGGGTACTTATTTTGCTGTGCTGGCGTCCGTGCTGGGCGTTGGTCTGGCAATGGGCGTCAGCATGCCGCTGGTTTCATTGCGGCTGGCAGGCTGGGGCTATGGCTCGTTCGCCATTGGCATCATGGCGGCGATGCCTGCGGTGGGCGTGCTGCTCGGCGCGGCGCTGGCCAGTCGTCTGGCGGCGCGCTTCGGCACGGCCAATCTGATGCGCCTGTGTCTGTGGGCCGGGGCGTTTTCGGTCGGCGCGCTGGCGCTGCTATCGTATTACTGGATCTGGCTGGTCTTGCGCCTGACCCTCGGGGTCATTCTGACCATCGTCTTCGTGCTGGGTGAAAGCTGGATCAATCAGCTGGTCATCGAGCGCCTGCGCGGGCGTCTGGTGGCGCTGTATGGCAGCACCTACGCATTGAGCCAACTGGCAGGTCCGCTGCTGCTGGGCGTGATCGGCACCGAGGCCGACTACGGTTTCTGGATTGGCGTGGCGCTGCTGGTCGGCTCACCGTTTCTGCTGCTGGGGCGCACCGGTGCGCCGTCGACCGAATCCTGCAACGTGACGTTTGCCGACCTGTCCGGCTTCTGTCGCGGCATGCCTGCCATCGCCTGGGCGGTCGCCCTGTTTGCTGCGTTCGAAGCGCTGATCCTCACCCTGTTGCCGCTTTACTGCATACGCCACGGCTTCACCCCGGAAATCGCCCTGATCATGGTCAGCGTGGTGGTGGTCGGTGACGCGCTGCTGCAACTGCCGATCGGCATGCTCGCCGACCGCATTTCACGTCGCGCGATGTTCACCGGCTGTGCCGCCTTGCTGCTGGCGTCCAGTCTGCTGGTGCCATTGCTGATCGACACTGTTCTGATCTGGCCGCTGTGGACCGTCTTCGGTGCCAGTGCCGGTGGGCTGTTTACCCTGTCGCTGATTTTGATCGGCGAACGCTATCGCGATGATTCGCTGGTCCGCGCCAACGCGCATGTCGCTCAACTGTGGGGCATCGGCTGCCTGCTCGGCCCGTTGATAGCCGGCGCGGGCAGCCAGTGGGTCAGCGGTGAGGCCTTGCCGCTGATGATGGCTGCAGGTGCCTTGGGCCTGCTGATACTGATCCGGCGACGCTGCGCTTTCGGCGATACGCAGGCTGCGCCCGCTTAAAGCATTCTTTCCAGGCCGATGGCGCGGCTCATCCACGCATTGAAACGCCGCCACCAGTCGCCCGGTTCGGTATACAGGGTGTGGATCTGCCCGTTGTCTTCGGTCACCCACACCACTTTGCCGTCCTCCAGCCGCGCTTCGTAGGTGAGCGACGGGGCCATGCCCTGCAAGGTCAGTTCGCGCAGTTGTTCGGCCAGTTGCGGGCTGTCGACCAATACGCCCACTTCGGTATTCCACAGCACAGAGCGCGGGTCGAAGTTGAATGAGCCGACAAAGACCTTCTGCCGATCAAAGATCATCGCCTTGCTGTGCAGGCTCGATTCGGAACTGACCAGAGAATGGCTTTTCTTGAACAGATGCGGACCGCTGCCGCGCATCGTCTCGGTATCGCCAGGCTGTCGGCGCAGCTCGAAGAGCTTCACGCCATGCTCCAGCAGTGCCTTGCGGTACGGCGCATAGCCGCCATGCACGGCAGGCACGTCGGTGGCTTCCAGGGAGTTGGTCAGCAGGCTGACATTGACACCGGCATCGGCCCGCCCGGTCAGGTACAGCAAGCCTTCCTGGCCCGGCACAAAGTAGGCCGAGATCAGCATCAGTTCCTTGTGCGTGTTCAACAGTTCAGGCGCCAGTTGCGTGGTCAGCAGCAGGTGCGGATCAGGCTCGCCCTGCGCCAATACCTTGGTCGGTGCATCCCACAGCGCCTGGTTGTACGCCCAGACCAGCTCGTTGAGCCAGGTTTTCATGCGCGGCTGGGTCTTGTAGGCCATCAATCGCTCATACAGCGCCTTGTGCTGCTGGTGCGCCTGCTCCAGAGAATCGTCCAGCTTGCGCCGGGCCGCGGCCAGATCCTCTCCGTCTGGCCGGAAATAGATGAACTCATCGATAGGCTTGCTGAGTGTACTGTTCCAGTACTGGTCGAAGCTGTGGCCGAGCTGCTCGGCCACCGGCCCCACGCTGAGCATGTCGATATCGGTGAAATTCAGGTTCGGCTCGGCATCGAAGTATTCATCGCCCAGGTTGCGCCCGCCGACGATGGCCACGCTGCTGTCGGCCAGCCATAGCTTGTTGTGCATGCGCCGGTGCTGGCGCGACAGGTTCATCAGGCGCCCGAGGCTGCGGGTGATGCCGGTCTCGCGCCCCAGGTTTTGCGGGTTGAACAGGCGAATCTGAATGTTCGGGTGAGCGGCCAGGGTGGCGATGGCCTGATCCAGACCGTCGCTGGTGGTGTCGTCCAGCAGGATACGCACGCGTACGCCACGGTCTGCCGCCTTGAGCAGTTCATCGATCAGGGCGCGCGTGCTCAGGCCGTCGTGGACGATGTAATACTGCAGATCAAGGCTGCTTTTGGCATTGCGGATCAGTTCGGCGCGAGCCTTGAAAGCGTCACTGCTGTCAGGCAACAGACGAAAGCCAGAACGTCCCTCGTGGGGCATGGCCATGGCCTGGATCGAACGGCCGAACGCGGAGCCTGAAGACGGCATGGCCTGGCTTGGCTCACTGGCGACCTGTTGATGCGCGCAACCGCTGACGCATAACGCAACCAGCAAGCAAAAGGGCAAGGCCCATGAGTTATTCAAATTGATCTTCCGCGTCTGGACATGGCTCGACTTGGCGATATGACCCGCAAAACCGGGAAAGATTTGCCCGCATCAGTCAGTTTGCGCATTCAGTAGTGCAATTGTCTCGCCCACGATACGCACAGCGCTCTCGATTTCGCGGTTGGGTTTGGTCGCGAAGTTCATGCGCATGCAGTTGCGGTACTTGCCCGATGCCGAAAAGATACTGCCCACAGCGATCTGCACACCCTTGCCCAGCAAGGCGCGGTTCAGGCGCAGGGTGTCGAAGCCTTCGGCCAGTTCCACCCACAGCATGAAGCCGCCTTGTGGCCGGCTGGCGCGGGTGCCTTCAGGGAAGTAGCGCATCACCCAGTCGATCATCTGGTCGCGACTGCGCTGATATTGGCTACGCATGCGCCGCACATGTGGCTCGTAATGGCCGCCTTCGATGAAGTCGGCGATGGCCAATTGTGGCTGCGGGGCGGTCGAGCCGGTGCCGATGTATTTCATGTGCAGCACCTGCTCCAGATAGCGGCCCGGCGCTACCCAGCCGATTCGCAGCCCGGGCGCCAGGGTCTTGGAAAACGAACTGCACAACAGCACGCGACCGTCCTCGTCGAAGGATTTGATGGTGCGCGGGCGAGGGTAGTTGTAGGCCAGGTCTCCATACACATCATCTTCGATGATCGCCACGTCGAAGCGCTGCGCCAGGGTCAGCAGTGCCCGCTTGCGTGCTTCAGGCATGACATAACCCAGCGGGTTGTTGCAGTTGGGCGTCAGCTGAATGACCTTGATCGGCCATTGTTCCAGCGCCAGTTCCAGTGCTTCGAGGCTGATGCCGGTCAACGGGTCGGTAGGGATTTCCATGGCTTTCATGCCCACGCCCTTGAGCGTTTGCATGGCGCCGAAGAAGCTTGGCGAGTCCACCGCCACGATGTCCCCCGGCGAGCAGATGGCCCGGACACTCGCTGACAGCGCTTCATGACAGCCATTGGTGACGATCAGGTCATTGGCGGTCAGGTTGCAGCCCGAGTCGAGCATCAGCCTGGCAATCTGCTCGCGCAGCCTGCGCACGCCGTAGATGTTGTCGTAATACAGGCCCGGCATGTCCTGATGGCGACTCAACTGACTCAGCGCGCGCATCAGCGGTTTCAGGGTCGGGCTGGTGACATCGGGCATGCCGCGCCCCAGTTGCGTGACGGCTTCAAGAGGTGCCACGCGAATCAGGTCCAGTACCTGATCCCATTGAGAGATATCCACAGGCCGCTGCACAGGCCTGCCGACCGCTGGCAGCGCAGGGGCTTTTCGGCTGACCGAGACGAAATAGCCGGACTTGGGTTTCGGCGCGGCCAGGCCATTGTCTTCCAGCACCCGGTACGCCTGCTGCACGGTACTCAGGCTGACGCCATGTTCGACGCTCAACGCGCGCACCGAGGGCAGGCGGTCGCCGGGGCGATAGAAGCCGTTTTCGATGCGCGAGCCGAGCAGTTCGGCGAGGTTGACGTAGAGCGTCATGGCGTACTCTCAGAAAGTCGAATGCGGTAAAGCAATACAGATTGGCCGAAAATATAGCATTCAGTGGCGTTTTTGAATCTTCTGTATGGAAAATATAAAGGACTTTTGAATCTGTATTGGTTTTGCTGTTCGCTTCATCATGAACCCACACCCACCCAGGATGAGGGAACAGGACATGAACGGGTTCAGCGATGTGCGCCTTGCGCTTCACAGCCATGAATTGAATGAGTATCGGCCAGCGGCGGTCAAAACGGTCCGCTCGAACAAGGCCGATCTGTTGGCAGGCATGGGGCGCTGGGCACTGTATCGCCACCGCTGGTTGTCACGCCGTACCTTGCTGACACTGACGGACGACCAGTTACGCGACATTGGGCTGGATTTCCGTCAGGCGCGGGTCGAGGCGATGAAGCCGTTCTGGAGGCCCTGAGCCTAGCGCAGCTCTTTGAGGCGGTGCCAGAGCATGCCCAATGCCAGCAGAGGCGAGCGCAAGTGCTTGCCGCCGGGAAAGGTCATGTGCGGCACTTTGGCGAACAACTCGAAGCCATCGCTGTGTTGCCCGGCGATGGCTTCGGCCAGCAGTCGGCCTGCCAGATGCGTGGCATTCAGACCGTGGCCCGAGTAGGCCTGAGCATAAAACACGTTGGGGTGCTGCTTGAGCCGGCCAATTTGCGGCAGGCGATTGGCGCCGATGCCGATCATCCCGCCCCACTGGTAATCGATCTTCACTGAGGCCAGTTGTGGAAACACATCGAGCATCTTCGGTCGCATGTACGCGGCTATATCCTCAGGGTCACGCCCCGAGTAATGGCAGGCGCCGCCGAACAGCAAACGGCGGTCGGCAGACAGCCTGTAGTAATCCACCGTCACCCGCTGATCGCAGACCGCCATGTCCTGCGGCAACACTTCACGGGCCTGCGCGTCGCTCAATGGCTCGGTGGCGATGATGTAGCTTCCGGCAGGCAACACCTTGCCGCTGATTTCCGGATTCAAGTCATTGAGGTAGGCGTTGCAACCCAGCACCAGGGTCTGCGCCTGCACCGAACCGCCCGCTGTATGCACCCGGACCTGCGGGCCATAATCGATGTTCGTCACCGCTGAGTGTTCGTACAACTGGACGCCAAGCGACTGCGCCACAGCCGCCTCGCCCAAGGCAAGGTTCAACGGATGCAAATGCCCCGAGCCCATGTCGATCAGGCCACCGACATAGCGTGAGGAGCCCACCACGCTGTGCATCTCTTCGGGTTGCAGCAACTGCAGTGCATGGCGATAACCCAGGCTGCGCAACTCTTCTGCATCTTCGGCAAGGCTGTGCAGGTCGCGCGGTTTGTTGGCCAGATCGCAATAACCCCATTTCAGGTCGCAATCGATAGCATGCCGTTCGATGCGCTGACGTACGATCTCGACGGCCTCGATGCCCAGCAGCTTGAGCTGCCGCACGCCTTCGCTGCCGATGACATTGGCGAACTGTTCGACGCCATGACCGACCCCGCGAATCAACTGACCGCCATTGCGCCCGCTGGCCCCCCAACCGATCTTGCGCGCTTCGAGCAGCGCCACGCTGAACCCGCGCTCGGCCAGTTCGATGGCGGTGTTGAGTCCGGAGAATCCACCGCCTACCACGCACACATCCACCTTCACCTCACCTTGCAGCGCAGGATGATCCGCTTGCGCATGACTGCTGGCGGCGTAGTAGGAAGCAGGGTACTGATCGTGACGAGTCGGGTGCTGAACGCGGGCGTTCATGAGCGTGTCCTGTTGGTGGCGGATGGCGTGTCCGGAGGATAAGCCGCTGTCATGAGCCTGCCAACTGAGGCAAACTTGCGGCCTTATGTATGAGTGGTCGAGTCAATGAGCTGCAACCGTCAGAAAATAGCGGATCTGCGTCGCCAGATTCCTTCGTTCGAGTGTGTGCCCGGCTGCCACGACTGCTGTGGGCCGGTGACCACGTCGCCCGAAGAAATGTCGCGTCTGCCGCGCAAGACGGCCGCCGAACAGGACGCTGCACTGGACGAACTCAATTGCGTACACCTTGGTCCGCAAGGCTGCACCGTGTATGACGAACGCCCGCTGATCTGCCGCCTGTTCGGCACCACCGCAAGCCTGCCCTGCCCGAATGGCCGTCGGCCGGTCGAGTTGATCCATCCACGGGTCGAAAAGCAGATTCATGAGTACATGGCCTCGACTCGCCAGGTACTCGTATAGCAGGCAATCAGTCGGGAATCGGCAGATTCAGGCTCTCTTTGACTTCCTCCATGACGATGTAGCTCTTGGACTCACGCACGTGCGGCAGTTTGAGCAGGATATCGCCCAGCAGTTTGCGGTAGGACGCCATTTCGGAAATCCGCGCCTTGACCAGGTAGTCGAAGTCGCCGGACACCAGATGGCACTCCAGCACATGGGGAAGCTTCAGCACGGCACGGCGGAATTCTTCAAAGGTGTCGCCAGACTTGTAGTCCAGGCTGATCTCGACGAATACCAGCAGGCTGGCCTTGAGGCTTTGCGGATTCAGCCGGGCGGTGTAGCCCATGATGATCCCCTCGCGTTCCAGCCTGCGCACCCGCTCTGTACAGGGCGTAGTTGACAGGCCGACCCGCTCGCCAAGCTCGGTGAACGAGATGCGCCCGTCGGCCTGCAGGATGCGCAGAATATTGCGATCGATCTTGTCCAGCTCACGATTTGACTGGTGTTGAGTGCGCACGGGTCATTTCCCCTCTAGCAAAGCGTTTATCGCCGCGAATAAACACCAAATATAGATCTTTATACAGTGAGAAGCACTGCCCATTGCTCAATATACTGCGCACATCCTTGCTTAAAACTTCGAATTATCAGCGGATATCCGCGATGAGGTCATCGACATGCGCGTTCTGGTCCTGGGTAGTGGCGTTATCGGTACAACCAGTGCTTATTATCTGGCGCGTGCCGGTTTCCAGGTGACCGTCGTTGACCGTCAGCCTGCTGCCGCCATGGAAACCAGTTTTGCCAATGCCGGCCAGGTTTCTCCGGGCTATGCCTCGCCATGGGCTGCGCCGGGTGTTCCGCTCAAAGCGCTCAAATGGCTGCTGCAGCGCCATGCGCCATTGGCGATCAAGGCGACGGCGGATATCGATCAGTACCTGTGGATGGCGCAAATGCTGCGCAACTGCACGGCCAGCCGTTATGCCGTCAATAAAGAACGCATGGTACGCCTCTCCGAATACAGTCGCGATTGCCTGGATGAACTGCGCCTCGAGACCGGCATCGCCTACGAAGGGCGCAGCCTGGGCACCACGCAGTTGTTCCGGACCCAGGCCCAGCTGGACAACGCCGCCAAGGACATCGCTGTGCTCGAGCAGTCCGGTGTTCCTTACGAACTGCTGGATCGCGAAGGCATCGCCCGTGTCGAGCCCGCACTGGCCGGTGTGACCGGCATCCTCAGCGGTGCGTTGCGCCTGCCCAATGACCAGACGGGTGACTGTCAGTTGTTCACCACGCGCCTGGCGGAAATGGCCGTGGCGCTGGGTGTCGAGTTCCGCTACGGGCAAAACATCGAACGCCTTGATCACGCTGGCGACCGCATCAATGGCGTGTGGATCGACGGCAAGCTCGAAACCGCCGATCGTTACGTGCTGGCGCTGGGCAGTTACTCGCCGCAGTTGCTCAAACCGCTGGGCATCAAGGCGCCGGTCTATCCGCTGAAGGGCTACTCGCTGACCGTGCCGATCACCAACCCGGACATGGCACCGACTTCGACCATTCTCGATGAAACCTATAAAGTCGCGATCACCCGTTTCGACAACCGGATTCGCGTCGGTGGCATGGCGGAAATAGCCGGTTTTGACCTGTCGCTCAATCCGCGTCGACGCGAAACACTGGAGATGATCGTCGGTGACCTCTATCCTCAGGGCGGCGACCTGACCCAGGCCGATTTCTGGACCGGGTTGCGTCCGACCACGCCCGACGGCACACCGATTGTGGGTGCAACACCGTTCCGTAACCTGTTCCTCAATACCGGCCATGGCACTCTGGGCTGGACGATGGCGTGTGGTTCCGGTCGCTTGCTGGCAGACCTCATTGCCCGCAAGACACCCCGTATCAGTGCTGAAGGCCTTGATATCTCTCGTTACGGCAACACTCAGGAGAATGCACAGCATGTCAATCCAGCGCCAGCTCACCAATGAGCGCATGAGTCAGGTCGTTGTCCACAATGGCACCGTCTATCTGTCGGGCCAGGTCGGCAATGACATGACTGCGGATGTCGAGCAGCAGACCCGAGAGGTACTGAACAGCATCGAGCGCCTGCTTGACCTGGCCGGCACCGACAAGACGCGTATCCTGTCGGTCACCATTTACCTGAAAGACATCAATGCCCACTTCGCCGGCATGAACAGCGTCTGGGACAAATGGCTGCCCAAGGGTTTCGCGCCTGCACGCGCAACGGTCGAGGCCAAGCTGTGCCAGCCCGAAATGCTCGTTGAACTGTCGGTGGTCGCCGCGCTGCCTTGACCCTTGTTGCCCGGCGCGTCCCTGCGTCGGGTTCGTCCTCTCCCTTTCCATCCTTTCAGGCAAGTAACGTCATCATGCGTCCAGCCCGCGCCTTTATCGATCTTCAGGCACTGCGTCACAACTACCAATTGGCCCGTGAAAACAGCGGCGGCAAAGCGCTCGCCGTCGTCAAGGCCGATGCCTATGGTCACGGCGCGGTGCGCGTCGCACAGGCACTGGAGTCACAGGCCGACGGTTTTGCAGTGGCTTGCATTGAAGAAGCTCTGGAGCTGCGTGCGGCAGGCATTCGTGCGCCGGTCCTGCTGCTTGAAGGCTTTTTCGAGGCCGACGAGCTGGCGCTGATTGTCGAGCATGACTTGTGGACTGTTGTGCACGCGGTCTGGCAACTGGAAGCCATCGAGCAGGCGCGCCTGGGCAAGCCGATAACCGTCTGGCTCAAGCTCGACACCGGCATGCACCGGGTTGGCCTGCGTCCTCACGAGTACCAGGCGGCTTATCAGCGTCTGCTGGCAACCGGCAAAGTGGCCAGAATCGTGCTGATGAGCCACTTCTCCCGCGCCGATGAGCTGAACAGCGCCTGCAGTGATGAGCAGCTCGCCGTATTCGAGACCTTTCGCAAGGGGCTGGCAGCGGAAACCAGCCTGAAAAACTCCCCGGCAGTGCTGGGCTGGCCACAGATCCCGAGCGACTGGTCGCGTCCGGGCATCATGCTCTACGGCGCTACGCCGTTTGATCAGGTGCACCCGCTGGCGGATCGCCTGCAACCGGTGATGACCCTGGAATCGAAGATCATCAGCGTGCGTGAACTGCCCGTTGGTGAGCCTGTGGGCTATGGCGCGACATTTGTCTGTGACCGGCCTTTGCGTATCGGCGTAGTAGCGATGGGCTACGCCGACGGCTATCCGCGTCACGCGCCGACCGGCACGCCCGTGCAGATCGACGGCCAGCCGTCCAGACTGCTCGGACGGGTGTCCATGGACATGCTCTGCGTCGACCTCACCGATGTGCCGCAGGCCGGGCTCGGCAGCCGTGTCGAGCTGTGGGGCAAGCACGTGCTCGCCAGTGAAGTGGCCCAGCGTGCAGAAACCATTCCCTACGAAATCTTCTGCAACCTGCGTCGCGTTCCGCGCATCTATTCCGAAGACTGATTCATCTCTCTGTGCCCCAGGCCGCAGTGGGTCAGGTGTCTGTCGAAGTGTTGTAAATATCGAACGCTGTTGCCATGATGGCGTTCATACCGACTAGACCTGACAAAACCTGGGGGAATATCGCATTGGACGTGGGTGAACGACTGCAATCGATTCGCAAGCTCAAGGGCCTGTCCCAGCGTGAACTCGCCAAGCGCGCAGGTGTGACCAACAGCACCATCTCCATGATCGAAAAAAACAGCGTCAGCCCTTCGATCAGTTCGCTGCGCAAGGTGCTCGGCGGCATCCCCATGTCCATGGTCGAATTTTTCTCGGAAGAATCCGTGCCCGAGAACGCAGCTCAAGTGGTGTACAAGGCCAGCGAGCTGATTGATATCTCGGACGGTGCAGTGACCATGAAGCTGGTCGGCAAATCGCATCAGGGCCGCGCCATCGCCTTTCTCACCGAGACCTACCCACCGGGTGCCGACACCGGCGAAGAGATGCTCGTCCACGAAGGCGAAGAGACCGGCATCCTCGTCGAGGGTCGGCTGGAACTGGTGGTCGGGCTGGATACCTATGTGCTCGAAGCGGGTGACAGCTACTATTTCGAAAGCACCCGGCCGCATCGCTTTCGTAACCCGTTCGACGTCCCGGCACGATTGATCAGTGCGGCCACCCCGGCCAATTTCTGACCCGCCCCTTGCGATGAGTGATGCGTGAAACTGACCCGAAAGATTCTGAGCAGCGCAGGCGTTCTGGCGTTGTGGGCGTTCAATGCGCAAGCCGCCGATACCGCCCGAGCGCCTGACGACATCATCGCGGCCCATTGCGTCGCCTGTCACAGCGTCGGCCTGCTCAACGCGCCGAAGATCGGTGACACAGCGGCCTGGGAACAGCGGGCCCAGCAAAAAGGCGGCCTTGATGGACTGCTGGCCAGCACCATCAAGGGCATCGGCATCATGCCCCCGAAAGGCACCTGCGGCGATTGCACAAACGATGAACTGAAGAGTGCCATTCAGAGCATGTCCGGGCTGAAGTGAGGTGCACGCTCGTTCATATGCTAGAGCGCCTGGCGCTGTACATGCGTGTTGTGGGAGCGAGCCGGGCGACGCTTCGCTCGCTCGCGAAGATGATGTTTAGATCGATGCTTTTTTGGCGATAGTCCACGCCCTTTCGCGAACAAGTTCGCTCCTACGCCCTTCGGGCAGAAGCCTGGGAGCCTTTCGTTCGGGGCGTTCCAGGACTTGTGTATAACGATGATGCTCTGCGCGGCAGAGCATGCAGCACTTTGACGTTGTCGTCGGTCCAACCTGCACCCAATAACAATTCAGGAGAGCTGGGATGCCGTATTCCTGTTCCATTGAGCATGCCGTCGATCACGTTCTTGCGCAGCTACCCGAGCATATCCACCTCGGCATGCCGCTGGGGCTGGGCAAGCCCAACCGCTTCGTCAACGCGTTATACCAGCGCATCAGCGAGTTGCCCGAACGACGGCTGACGATCTACACCGCGCTGACACTCGGGCGGCCGACGCCGGGGGAGGGTTTGCAGGCGCGGTTTCTCGAACCGTTTCTGGAGCGTGTCTTCGCTGACTATCCGGAGCTCGATTTCCTCGCTGCACTGCGCCGCGACAAACTCCCTGCCAATATCCATGTGCAGCAATTCTTCATGCAGCCAGGCAGTTTGCTCAACAGCCAGTCAGCCCAGCAAGACTACGTCAGCAGCAATTACAGCCACGCCGCCCGCGACATCAACGCCAACGGCCTGAATCTGGTCGCGCAACTGGTGGCCCGTGACGAGCAGCGTCCAGGCACGTTGAGCCTGAGCTGCAACCCGGACGTGACCCTCGACCTGTTGCCCATGATCGCCAAGCGCCGGGCCGCCGGGGAGACCATTCTGATGCTCGGCCAGGTGCACGCCGACCTGCCGTACATGCCGGGCGACTCGGAACTGGATGTCGACGCCTTCGATGTGCTGATCGACGAAGACGAGCGCAGTACGCTGTTTTCCACCCCCAATATGCCAGTCGGCTATCAGGACCACCTGATCGGCCTGCACGCCAGCACGCTGGTGCGTGACGGCGGCACGTTACAGATCGGCATCGGCTCGATGGGCGATGCACTGACCGGCGCGCTGCTGGCCCGTCAGGCCGATAACGAAACCTGGCGCGGCCTGCTGGCCGAGTTGAACATGAGTAACTGGCAGACCCTGATAGATCGGGAGGGCGGCGTTCAGCCGTTCGCCAGCGGCCTTTACGGTTGCAGCGAAATGTTCGTCAACGGCCTGCTGGTACTCGCCGATGCCGGCATCGTGCGGCGCAAGGTGTATGCCGATGCAGAGCTGCAACGGCTGGCCAACATGGGCACGCTGGATGAGGATGCCCATCCTGGTGGCGTAGTCGTGCATGGCGGCTTTTTCCTCGGCCCGCGCAGTTTTTACGCGCGGCTGCGCGAGCTGCCCGCCGAGCGGCTGGCGCAGTTCAACATGACCGCCATCAGCTACATCAACGAGCTTTACGGCCAGGAAGAACTCAAGCGCCTGCAACGCCGCGATGCGCGCTTCATCAACAGCGCGTTTACCGTCACCCTGATGGGTGCGGCAGTGGCTGATCAGCTGGAAGACGGCCGGGTGCTCAGTGGCGTGGGCGGTCAGTACAACTTCGTGGCGCAGGCCCATGCACTGGAAGGCGCCCGTTCGATTCTGATGCTGCGCAGCTGGCGTGAGTCGGGCGGCGAGGTCAGCTCCAACATCGTTTGGCAGTACGGCCACACCACCATTCCCCGACACTTGCGCGACATTGTCGTGACCGAATACGGCATCGCCGATCTGCGTGGGCAGACCGATGCGACGGTGATCGAGCGGATTCTGAACATCACCGACTCACGGTTTCAATCGGGCCTGATCGAACAGGCGCAAAAGGCTGGCAAGCTGCCCAAGGACTTCCGTCTCGATCCGCGCTTCACTGACAACACCCCCGAGCGCCTCAAGGACACCGCATCACGCTATCCGTCGCTGTTTACCGAGTACCCGCTGGGGTGCGACTTTACCGCCGAGGAGCGCGATCTGCTGAGAGCCCTGAACTGGCTGAAGAGCAAGCTCAAGCTCACTGAAATCCTCGAGCTGGGCAAGGCGACCCTCGATGCTCCGGACCCCGAAGCCTTCCTTGCGCACTTGCAACGCATGCAGCTCGACCAACCGCAGGGCTTGCGCGAAGAGTTGTATCAGCGGCTGTTGCTGGCCGGGTTGCAGAACAGCACCGGGCTTGCCGGCTAAGAGGCGGGCACTGATCGTTGTTGCTGGTGACGATCGGTGCCCGGCGCTTGGCGCCTAGGTCGTCGCCTTGCGGGTCGCACGCCCGACCGGGCCGACGCGCTCTTCGATGGCGTGCTGCAGCGGTTTGCGCTGGCCCATCAGGAACGCCAGCTCCGCGACCACAAACAGCGGGCCGATGATCAGCCCGGTCAGGTCATCGATGAAGGCCGGTTTGCGCCCCTCGTAGTAATGGCCGACGAACTGGATGATCCAGCCAATCACAAAGAGCCCGACGCCCGCACTCAGCCAGACCATGGTTGGCTGCTGCGCAAGGTCGGCCCCGGCCCAGATGCACAGCGCCAGTAATATCGCCATGACGATGCCCAGAGCGCGGTCAAGTCGCAGGTAAAAGACCGTCGAGCCCAGGGCCAGAAGCGCCGCCGGTGAAAGCCACAGCCCGCTTATATTCCATCCCGGTCGTGAGAGAAGCACCGCCACGGCCAGCACGATCAGAGGGATACCCACGAAGTGCGTCACGATATTGCGCGAATCACGGTGATAAGCCGCGTATTGGCTGAGATGATCGACAAGGTTTTTCATTATTATTCCTGCCTGAGACGATGGCCGGCGTGAGCCTGATTTCTTGTACAACATGCATGGCTGAAAGAGAAGGGAGCAAAAATGACAAATGGAGTGTCGTGGCGGTCACGATTGCTATCCGATTACTGGTTTTCCCATCTGCCTGCCGATCTGCAGGATAGCCTGCTGGAGGCTGCCCGCCAGCGCCGCAAGACGCCCGGCCAGCGGCTGTTCGACAAGGGCGATCTGCCCTGCGGTGTTTATGTGCTGCTGGAGGGCCGCGTGCGGATCGGCGGTGCCCACGAGCAGCGGCTGCTGAGGCACGTGGAACCTGCAAGCGCGCCGTGCTGGTTTGGCGAAGTCTCGCTGTTTGACGGGCTGCCGCGCCGTTTCGAAGTCTGCTCGCTGGAACAGAGCATCTTCCTGCACATCCCGCAGCCATTCCTGGCCCGGCTGCTCGACAGGCACCCCGAGTACTGGCGCTGGTTTGCCTCACTGCTCAGCCAGAAGGTCGGCTTGCCACTGCAGAGCCCCGAGAAAATGCGTCGCCTGCCGCCGCGGGCGCGGGTTGCCTGGCGCCTGTTGATGCTCAGCGAGGGGTATGGCCCGTTGAGCCAGGCAAGACGCCTGATTGCGCTGGACGACATTCAGGCGTCGGAGCGTCTCGCGCTTGCCTCGCCGGCCTTGCTGGAAGTGCTTCAGGACCTGCATGAGCGCAGGATCGTGCGCTTGGGAGAGGGGCACCTGGAGGTGTTCGATGTGGACAAGCTGCGCCGGGTCGCGAACTTTTCCAGAGCCAGGGCTGTGTGCTGATCACCGGTCATGATCGAGCCTGGACACATCCGGTAACGGCTCCGCTGCCGCTTCGATTGAGATAGCAAATGGGATTCACTACCATTTTGCCTCCTTTGCGAACGCGAGATACCCCGATGCAGGCAAGCAAGCGTCTTCTGGCTGCTCTGACACTGACTTTACTGGGCAGCACCGCTCAGGCTGCCGATGAAGTGGTGGTGTATTCATCCCGGATCGACGAGCTGATCAAGCCGGTATTCGATGCGTACACAGCCAGTACCGGGGTGAAGATCAAATTCATCACCGACAAGGAAGCGCCGCTGATGCAGCGCATCAAGGCCGAGGGCCAGAATGCGACCGCCGACCTGTTGCTGACGGTCGATGCGGGCAACCTCTGGCAGGCCGAGCAGATGGGTATCCTGCAGCCGTTCACCTCCCCGGTGATCGAAGCCAACATTCCGCCGCAGTATCGCTCATCGACGCACGGCTGGACCGGTCTGAGCCTTCGCGCGCGCACCATCGCCTATTCCACCGACCGCGTGAAGCCTGCCGAGCTGAGTACCTACGAGGCGCTGGCCGACAAGAACTGGGAAGGCCGCCTGTGCCTGCGTACCGCGAAGAAGGTCTATAACCAGTCGCTGACCGCTACGCTGATCGAAACCCACGGTGCCGAAGCGTCGGAGAAAATCCTCAAGGGCTGGGTCAACAACCTGTCCACCGACGTGTTCTCCGATGACATCGCAGTGCTTGAGGCGATCAATGCCGGGCAATGCGACGTGGGCATCGTCAATTCCTATTACTACGGCCGCCTGCACAAGGAAAAACCGGACCTGGCGGTGAAGCTGTTCTGGCCGAACCAGGCGGATCGCGGTGTGCACGTCAACCTGTCGGGTATCGGTCTGACCCAATACGCTCCGCACCCTGAAGCGGCCAAGGCACTGGTCGAGTGGATGACCGGCCCTGAGGCGCAGAAGATTTTCTCCAGCGTCAATCAGGAGTTCCCGGCCAACCCGAACGTGGCGCCTTCAGAAGAAGTGGCGAGCTGGGGGCTGTTCAAGGCCGACACCCTCCCGGTCGAAGTGGCAGGCAAGCGTCAGGCAGAAGCGATACGCATGATGGATCGCGCAGGCTGGAATTGATTTAATACTCAGTGCCTTATCGTTATAAAAGACTCGTGGGAGCGAGCTTGCTCGCGAAGAGGCCGGCACAGCCCCGTAAATGAGGTGTTTGGACCGTTGCTTTCGTGAGCAAGCTCACTCCCACAAAGGTGTATGTCCTGCCTGATACTACGGTTCATTCCCCCCATTTTTCGGGTGTGTAACGGTGGGCGCTCCAGCGCCCTAGACGAATGACGCAGAGACTTGTCACTCACTCATCCATCCCGATTTCGAGAACACCGTGGCCCATCCTGCCCAACGCCGCTGGTACCCCCTGGTTTTCGCCATCGCAGCGCTGGTCGTGCTGCCGCTGAGCGTTTTGCTGCTGTCGTGGGAGACGGTTGACCAGCAGATATGGTCGCACCTGCTCGAAACCCAGATGGCGCGTCTGCTGGGCAATACGCTGATCCTGGTGCTGGGTGTCGGCGTGGGCGTGACGTTGCTGGGGGTGAGCCTGGCGTGGCTCACCAGCCTGTGTGAATTCCCCGGTCGCCGCTGGCTGGACTGGGCGCTGATGCTGCCTTTCGCGATCCCCGCCTATGTGCTGGCGTTCGTATTCGTCGGGCTGCTGGATTTTTCCGGTCCGGTGCAGACCCTGTTGCGCGAATGGTTCGGCTCCGGTCTGCGCCTGCCTCGGGTGCGCTCCACCGGTGGGGTGATCATCGTCCTGGTGCTGGTTTTCTATCCTTATGTCTACCTGTTGGCGCGCACGGCGTTTCTGGCGCAGGGCAAGGGCTTGATGGAAGCTGCGCGAGTGCTGGGCAACACACCCCTGCAGGCGTTCTGGCGCGTGGCGCTGCCAATGGCGCGTCCGGCCATCGGCGCGGGGGTGGCGCTGGCCCTGATGGAAACCCTGGCCGATTTTGGTGCGGTGTCGGTGTTCAACTTCGACACGTTCACCACTGCCATCTACAAGACTTGGTACGGCTTCTTCAGCCTGTCCAGCGCTGCGCAACTGGCCAGCCTGCTGCTGTTGGCCGTGCTGGTGCTGCTGTACGGCGAACGCCGCGCCCGGGGTGCAAGCCGACCGGCCAACGAGCGTCCGCGTGGCGCTGCGCTTTACCGGTTGCGCGGCCTCAAGGCATTGGCCGCGAGCTTCTGGTGTGGGCTGGTGTTTCTCTGTGCTTTCGTGGTGCCGATGCTGCAACTGATCGTCTGGGTCTGGCAGCGTGGCCGCTTCGATCTGGATGAGCGCTACACAGGGCTGATTCTGCACACGCTCTATCTGGGTGGCATGGCGGCGTTGATCACCGTCAGTGTGGCGCTGATTCTGGCGTTTGCCCGACGTATGGCGCCCACGCCTGCGATCCGCTCCGGCGTCAGCCTCGCCAATTTGGGCTACGCATTGCCCGGCTCGGTGCTGGCGGTTTCAATCATGCTGGCGTTCAGTTACCTGGACCGCGAACTGGTCATTCCGCTGTCCGGCTGGCTGGGCGGCGCAGGCAAGCCTTTGCTGCTGGGCAGCCTCTCGGCCTTGCTGCTGGCTTATCTGGTGCGTTTCATCGCCGTCGCCTTCGGTCCGTTGGAGCACAGCCTGTCGCGTATCCGCCCGTCATTGCCTGAAGCGGCGCGCAGTCTGGGGGTCAGCGGACCAAAGTTGTTTCTCAACGTGTATCTGCCGTTGCTGGTGCCAGGGGCGCTGAGCGCGGCGCTGCTGGTGTTCGTCGATGTGCTCAAGGAAATGCCGGCAACCCTGCTGATGCGCCCGTTTGGCTGGGATACGCTGGCGGTGCGCATCTTCGAAATGACCAGCGAGGGCGAGTGGGCACGGGCTGCGTTGCCAGCTTTGTCGCTGGTGCTTGTAGGACTATTACCCGTCATTGGGCTGATTCGCCGCTCTGCCCGTCAGACTGGCTAGGTGCGGGGTTCTCACCTTACGGCTACAATGCGCCGCAATTGGTGCGGTCTGTCAGACAATTCGGTCAGCTGTTACGTGCTGCAAACTCCGGTTTATTGGGGGGCTTGCCGATCTCGTCTGCCCGCACCTTCGCCACGCCCGGAAGGAGAAACCCATGGGACAGCGTACCCCCCTGTTCGACCTGCACCTCGCCCTTGGCGCGAAAATGGTCGATTTTGGTGGCTGGGACATGCCGTTGCATTACGGATCGCAGGTCGAGGAACACCATCAGGTGCGTCGCGACTGTGGGGTCTTCGATGTCTCTCACATGAACGTGATCGATGTGCTCGGCCGTCAGGCCCGGGTCTGGCTGCGTCGTCTGCTGGCCAATGATGTAGACAAGCTCAAAACCCCCGGTCGTGCCTTGTACAGCGCCATGCTGGACGAGAGCGGCGGGGTGATCGATGACATGATCGTCTACCTCACGCCTGAAGGTTATCGGCTGGTCGTCAACGCGGCGACCGGCGTCAAGGATCTTGCCTGGATGCAGGCGCAACTGGGCGACTTCGACGTGCAACTGGTCGAGCGCAGTGAAATGGCAATGCTCGCCATTCAAGGCCCCAAGGCCAGAACCCGTATCGCCGAGCTGGTTTCAAGCGCCCGCGCCGAACTGATCCACCAGCTCAAGCCGTTCGAAGGGCTTGATGACGGTGACTGGTTTATCGCGCGCACCGGCTACACCGGCGAGGACGGCCTGGAGATCATGCTGCCTGCCGAAGAGGCTCAAAGCTTTTTCAATGAATTGGTTGGCGCGGGTATTTCGCCGATCGGCCTGGGCGCTCGCGACACGCTGCGTCTTGAGGCGGGCATGAACCTGTATGGCCAGGACATCGGTGAACATGTTTCGCCCTTGGCCTCGAATATGGCCTGGAGCATCGCCTGGGAGCCTGCCGACCGTGATTTTATCGGTCGCAAGGCACTTGAGAGCGAACGCGCTGAAGGAACCGCCTTCAAACTCGTGGGATTGGTGCTCGAAGAGCGCGGCGTTTTACGGGCGCATCAGGTGGTACGTGTCGCAGAAATTGGCGAAGGAGAGATCACCAGTGGTAGTTTCTCTCCTACGTTGAGCAAATCCATTGCACTGGCTCGCGTTCCGATGGCGACCGCTGACCGGGCCGAGGTGGAAATCCGCGGCAAATGGTACCCGGTGCGCGTGGTGCAGCCTGCGTTCGTGCGCCACGGCAAAACCTTGATCTAACCTAATGGCGGGTTTTCCGCTGACCCGATGTTGAGGATGACTAAATGAGCAATATTCCCGCCGAGCTGCGTTTCGCCGAAAGTCATGAGTGGGCACGTCTGGAGTCAGACGGCACCGTGACCGTTGGCATCTCGGACCATGCACAGGAAGCACTGGGCGATGTGGTCTTCGTCGAACTGCCGGAAATCGGCAAAGTGTTCGCTGCCGCTGACACCGCCGGTGTTGTGGAGTCGGTCAAGGCTGCTTCGGATATCTACTCGCCGGTTGCGGGCGAGGTGATCGAAGTCAACGCAGCGCTGGGCGATTCGCCCGAGTCGCTCAACAGTGATCCGTACGACGCCTGGATCTTCAAGCTCAAGCCAAGCGACGCCAGCGGCGATCTGGCCAAGCTGCTGGATGCAGCCGGGTACAAGAGCGCCATCGGCGAATAACCGATTGCCGCTCACAAAAATGCCGCTCATGGAGCGGCATTTTTTATGCGCGAAGCTAATCGGCAAGACTTACTGGTTTTCAGCGACCAGATTCTTATCCAGGATCGCGTTGGCCAGCTCCATGTCGGTGGCTTTCAGGCCTGGATTGTCTTTGCGCACCTGCTCGATGGCCGCTTCCAGGAACGGACCGCGGATGCCACCGTCGCTGGCGACGAAGCTGCCTGCGTCGTCCTGGGCGGCAACGATCAGCTTGTGATCCTTGAAGGTCAGGTAAGTCGAGCCGGTGGTTGCACCGGAAGACAGCACATTACGCCAGAAGGTGTCAGCCATCGCTGAACCCATTGGGATGGAAAGCAAGGCTACGGTGGCGACAGCGAACTTGAGACGCATGATGAATTACTCCAGCTGTGGTTGTTCTGAGGGGTTGGATAGCCAAAGCTACGAACTAGTTCAATCAAGGTGTACCGCGTAGTTCACTTTAGCGGGCTCGCCATGCCGCGCGGCCTTCTGGAACAACGCTTTCACCCTGATCAACGTTGTTCGCTCTGCGGTGTCACCCTCAACACTTCCTCGAGTGTAGTCAGGCCTGCCGAGACTTTCTGCGCGCCGGACAGACGCAGGCTGCGCGTACCTTCCTTGAAGGCCTGACGACGCATGGCGGTCAGGTCGAGGTCCGCCGAGATCAATGCCTTGATGTTGTCGGACATGACCATGATCTCGTAGACACCCGCCCGGCCCCGATAGCCGGTATCTCGGCATTCCACACAACCGACTGCCTGATGCGCGCCGGGTGGCACCGGTGCCTGCCAGGGGCGCGTCAGGGTTTGCCAGTCGGTTTCGTTCAGGTTGATCGGGGCCTTGCAGTGCGGGCAAAGGGTACGCACCAGACGCTGGGCCATGACGCCGAGGATGGTCGCCTTGAGCAGGTAGTGCGGCACACCCAGTTCGAGCATCCGGCTGATGGCGCTGGGTGCGTCGTTGGTGTGCAGCGTCGACAGCACCAGGTGACCGGTAAGCGCCGCCTGAATCGCCATTTCAGCGGTCTCCAGGTCGCGAATCTCGCCGATCATGATGATATCCGGGTCCTGTCGCATCAGCGCGCGCACGCCGGCGGCAAAGCTCAGTTCGATGTTGTGCTGCACCTGCATCTGGTTGAAGGCCGGCTCGACCATCTCGATGGGGTCTTCGATGGTGCACAGGTTGACCTCGGAGGTCGCCAGTTTATTGAGGGTGGTGTACAGCGTGGTGGTCTTGCCCGAACCGGTCGGGCCGGTGACCAGAATGATGCCGTTGGGCTGGCGGGTCATTTCCTGCCAGCGCCGCAGGTCGTCACTGGAGAAGCCCAGTTGGTCGAAGTCCTTGAGCAACACCTCGGGGTCGAAGATCCGCATGACCATTTTTTCGCCGAACGCGGTCGGCAGGGTCGACAGGCGCAACTCCACTTCACGATTTTCAGGCGTGGTGGTCTTGACCCGCCCGTCCTGTGGTTTGCGTTTTTCGGCGACGTTCATCCGCCCCAGGCTTTTCAGGCGGCTGACAATCGCCATGATCACCTGCGCCGGAAACTGGTAAACGTTATGCAGCACCCCGTCGATTCGAAAGCGTACGGTGCCCTGTTCGCGGCGCGGCTCGATGTGAATATCGCTGGCGCGTTGCTGGAAGGCGTACTGAAACAGCCAGTCGACGATATTGACGATGTGCGCGTCGTTGGCGTCAGGCTCCTGGTCGCTGGCACCGAGCTTGAGCAACTGTTCGAAGTTGCCCATGTTGCTCATCTTTTGCTCAGAGGCGCTGGCACCGCTGACCGACTTGGCCAGCCTGAAAAACTCCATCGCCATGCGCTGGATGTCTGACGGGTTGGCGACCACACGTTTGATCTGCAGCTTGAGCACATGCGCCAGGTCGGCTTCCCATGAGCGCACATAAGGCTGCGCGCTGGCGATGGTCACCGATTCGCGATCGACCGCCACGGCCAGAATCTTGTGGCGCTGGGCAAAGGCGTAGGACATCAGTGGCGTGACCGCCGCGACGTTGATCTTCAGCGGATCGATACGCATGTAAGGCTGGCCACAGGTTTTGGCCAGCCAGGCGGTCAGGGTTTCCACGTCCAGCTTCTTGCCCGGCCGCTTGAGGTCGTCAAACTGCAGCGAAGCGAGAAACTCGAGGGGATGCAGCTGGATGTTCACCGCGCTGCGACGTTGGGTGAGTGCCGTTTCCGCGTCGTCCTGGCCGAGATAGCCTTCGGCAACCAGATCACGCAACACATCATTCAGATCGAGCCAGCGATCCTGTGAAGAGGGGGCCAGGGCTGCCATGTGCGCTCCTTGAGGCAATTCGTCATTGGACGATGAACAAGAGTAGACGCCAAGCGTGACAGCGTTGTTCGTTCTATGCGACCGGGAATTGCCGGAGCAGGCGAATTGATTCAGCCCGTCGCCAGGGCGACACGGGATTGCGCGGTATTGCGGGCGTCGACTTGCTCGACCTCCACTGAGCAGACGTCGATCAGGTTGCGCATTTTTTCACCAATCACTTGTGCCCGATGCCAGCTCAATCTGGAGGCCTGAAGATCGATGAGCAGCAGGTTCTCTTGCTGCACGGCACTCAATTGGTCGGGAATCAGGTACTGCATGGCAAACAGGTTCAACACCTGACAGAGCAAGGCAGGCTCGGCTTCGGCGCAGACACGGTAGCGTGCGCAGCACTGCGCATTGCTCGACGACCAGCTATCTGGACGCTGCGAAGGGGGGGTGACGGCTTCGAGATTGGGCATGCTGGTACTCCAGAAGGATGCTGGAAATCTTTGCATGCGTGAAAAGAAATTTCTGGTCCATCATTGGGTGGATTAGTCTTTATAAGACTTGTTAATGCGCCACAGACTGTTTGAGAAAATTAATTATGCAAATCGAGCTGGACAGTTACGATCGCAGGATTCTGGCGCTGCTGCAGGAAGACGCTTCGCTTTCCAGTGCGCAGATCGCCGAGCAGGTCGGACTGTCGCAATCACCCTGCTGGCGCCGCATCCAACGGCTCAAGGATGAAGGCGTGATTCGCCGTCAGGTGGCGTTGCTGGACCGCAAGAAAATCGGTCTGAACACACAGATATTCGCCGAGGTAAAACTCAATGCCCACGGGCGCTCCAACTTCACCGAGTTCACCGATGCGATTCGTGGTTTTCCGGAGGTGCTGGAGTGCTATGTGCTGATGGGGTCGGTGGATTTTCTGCTGCGCATCGTGACCCCGGATATCGAGGCGTACGAGCGGTTCTTCTTTGAAAAGCTTTCGCTGGTGCCCGGCATCCAGGAAGTGAACTCGACAGTAGCGCTGTCAGAGATCAAATCCACCACCAGCCTGCCGCTGCTGCGCCAGGGAGGCTGAACTCATACCGGATGCCGAGGTGCGCTTTTGACTATCGTGCCAATGCTCCGCGTTGGCATGCAGTTCGTGACGCTCTGCGTCACAAGTTTGCGCCGCGCCGCACACTCAAGATCGGACGCAGAGCGTCCAGAACGGCGTCCTCACGCGGAGCGTGGGGACGATAGTTAACCTACGCATCAAGATGACTATCGTGCCAATGCTCCGCGTTGGCATGCAGTTCGTGACGCTCTGCGTCACAAATTTGCGCCGCACCACATGTTCAAGATCGGACGCGGAGCGTGGGGACCAATGCCACGAATCCAGCCCTTACAAGCGCAGCAGGGTTTTCCACGCGCGGCTCTGGAATACGGTGATTGCCTGTTGCACGCGGGCATCGAGGACTTCGTCGCTGATGTCCAGATGCGCCAGTTCTTCCAGCTTGCGCAGTTCGCCATACAGGCGATCCAGTTCCGGCAGGTCCAGCGCGCCGCGTGCCCAGTGCAGCCAGGACTGGGTGCGCTCGATGCGGGGCAGTTGCTCTGCCAGGTCTTCCGGCTGCTGCTGATAACGACTTAATTGCAGGGACGTGGCTTCTTCGCCCAGCAGGCGTGGCAGCCAACTGCTCAACAGTGCGGCGCCCTGACGATTGCCGCGGGTGTTGCGTTCGGTGGTCCAGCTGCGGGCCAGCAACCAGCGTGAGGTATTCAGCGAGAACTCGCCCCAGCGCGTGTCCTGCAATTCTTCCAGGAATTGCTCGTGGGCGGCACCGCGTACATCGGCATCGTCCTGCCCGGCCTGAACCAGCGGTCGCCAGTCTTCCAGCAAGGCGTCCAGCGCAGTACGCAGTTGTGCAGTCGAGGTGCGTGGCGCGGCCTGGCCGAGGCTGCTGGTCAGGGCGCGCAGTTCGGCGAGCATCTCGACCCAGTCCTGCAGCAGACGCCAGTGGCCGTTGAAACGGTATTGCTCGGCCAGACGCTGGCTGCTGCCCAGCAGATGCCAGGCCAGCGCGGAATAAGCGTCGTCCAGCGGCGTTTCTGCGTGCAGAGCGGGAGCGTGCAGGCTCAGCGAGTAGCTGCTGGCATCGAGCAGACGATAGCCGCGTTCGGCCTTGCTGATATCACACGGCATCAGCGGCAGCGTTGCAGCCAATTCGGCGGCCAGCTCCAGCAGCGCGGCAGGTTCGCCTTCACGCAGCTCGAGTTCCAGCTCGCAGATTTCTTCCTTCTGCTTGCCCGCCACTACCTGGCCCAGGTCCAGTGCGGCTTCGATCACCACTTTGGCCTTGCCACGGCCCCAGGCGATCTCGGCTTTCTCACGCACGAAATCGGTGGTGAACAGCGGCTTGATGGTTTTCTTGTCCAGATCGGCCAGTTGCTCGGGCCAGCAATCGCCTTCGAGCTTCTTCAGGTCCAGCTTGGCCTTGCTCAGGTCCCAGTTGTATTCATTGCGCTCGGACAGGCCGGCCACGCTTTGCCCGCGAGTCTTCATGGTCTGGATGATCTGATCGCCGTCGCGGCGGATGCGCAGGGCGACTTTGGCCTGCGCCAGCTCACCTTGCGGGGTATCGAAATACTGGTTCGACAGTTCAAGGCGCTCCCAGCCACTCTTGTTGCGCTTCTTGAGCAACGGGTGTTCACGCAGTGCAGCGAGGGTCTCGCGGCTGACGCGGAGTTTGATTTCTGTTTCTTTTTGCATGGCCGGGGGAATCCAAACGCTGATACGGATAAACGGGAGCGCAGCCCATGATTGAACGGCTGCTGAGGCCGTCAGTGTACAGGACATGGCCCGAAACGGTTTATTCCTGGGTTGCTATGGCCCTATGATGGGCCGTGTTCCGTCCCGATTACAGGAAGCGTCCATGCCGTTGCCGTCCATGAAAGACCAGTTCGCCGCCCTGATCGCCGTACCCTCGGTGAGCTGCACTCAGCCTTCTCTGGACCAGAGCAACCGCCCCGTCATCGATCTGCTGGCCGGATGGCTCGGCGATCTGGGGTTTGCCTGCGACATCCAGCAAGTGTCCCCCGGCAAGTTCAATCTGCTGGCGACCTATGGAACAGGCCCAGGCGGTCTGGTACTGGCGGGGCACAGCGATACCGTGCCGTTCGACGAGGCGCTGTGGAAGACCGACCCCTTGAAGCTGACCGAGGTGGATGGCCGCTGGATCGGGCTGGGCAGTTGCGACATGAAGGGCTTTTTTGCGCTGGTCATCGAAGCGGTGCGTGGCCTTCTTGACCAGCCGTTCAAGCAGCCGCTGCTGATCCTCGCCACTTGCGACGAGGAAAGCTCGATGGCCGGTGCCCGTGCGCTGGCCGAGGCCGGCCGCCCGCTGGGTCGTGCGGCGGTGATTGGCGAGCCGACCGGGCTCAAGCCGATCCGCCTGCACAAGGGCGTGATGATGGAGCGCATCGATATTCTCGGGCGCAGCGGCCATTCCTCCGATCCGAGCCTTGGGCACAGCGCACTCGAAGCCATGCACGACGCCATCAGCGAACTCAAGGGCCTGCGCACGCAGTGGCAAGCGAAGTACCGCAACCCGCAATTCACGGTGCCGCAGCCGACGCTGAACCTGGGCTGTATTCATGGCGGCGACAACCCGAACCGGATTTGTGGCCAGTGCTCGCTGGAATTCGACCTGCGTCCGCTGCCGGGCATGGACCCGGAAGTGCTGCGCTCGGCCATTCGGCAGAAGCTGCAGCCGCTGGCCGAGCTGCATCAGGTACAGATCGACTATGCGCCATTGTTCCCCGAATGCGCGCCGTTCGAGCAGGTCGCTGACGCTGAGCTCGTGCGTGTCGCTGAACGTCTGACCGGTCATACGGCCGCAGCAGTAGCATTCGGCACCGAAGCGCCTTATCTTCAGCGCCTTGGCTGCGAGACACTGGTGCTCGGCCCGGGCGACATCGCCTGTGCGCATCAGCCGGGGGAATACCTCGAAATGTCACGTCTTGACCCTACAGTGCGTCTGTTACGTCAATTGATCGAGCATTACTGCCTGACGCCCCAGTGAGTCAGGCATAACCTGTGTTAATGAAAGCATCTTGAGTAAAAGGAGACTGCGCGTGCTGCCAAGCCTGTTCCGACGATAACCACCACACCGTTGTGCGTGCTTCTTTTTTTCGTCCATTTTTTCTACAGGCTCTTGTTGTCATGCCCGAATACGTCAACTGGCTTCGCCACGCGTCTCCGTACATCAATGCTCACCGCGATTGCACCTTCGTCGTCATGCTGCCCGGCGACGGCGTTGCGCACCCCAATTTCGGCAACATCGTCCACGACCTGGTGCTGCTGCACAGCCTGGGCGTGCGTCTGGTGCTGGTTCACGGTTCCCGCCCGCAGATTGAAAGCCGTCTGGCTCAGCGCGGTATCACCCCGCGCTTCCACCGCGACATGCGTATCACCGATACCGAAACGCTGGAGTGCGTGATCGATGCCGTGGGTCAGCTGCGCATTTCGATCGAGGCGCGTCTGTCGATGGACATGGCCGCCTCGCCCATGCAGGGCTCGCGGTTGCGAGTGACCAGCGGCAACGTCGTCACCGCACGGCCTATCGGTGTGCTTGAGGGTGTCGATTATCAGCACACCGGCGAAGTGCGCCGGGTCGACCGCAAGGGCATCAATCGCCTGCTGGACGAGCGTCATATCGTGCTGTTGTCGCCATTGGGTTATTCACCGACCGGCGAGATTTTCAACCTGGCCTGTGAAGACGTCGCCACCCGCGCGGCCATCGATCTGGCCGCCGACAAACTGCTGCTGTTCGGCGCCGAAACCGGCTTGCTGGACGAGCAGGGCCGGTTGGTGCGCGAACTGCGTCCGCAACAGGTGCCCGCGCACCTGCAGCGCCTGGGTGCCAACTATCAGGCGGAACTGCTGGACGCCGCGGCCGAGGCCTGCCGTGGCGGTGTCGCGCGCAGCCATATCGTCAGTTATGCCGAGAACGGCGCGCTGCTCACCGAACTGTTTACCCGCGATGGCGGCGGCACGCTGGTCGCGCAGGAGCAGTTCGAACTGGTGCGCGAAGCGGCCATCGAGGACGTCGGCGGTCTGATGGACCTGATCACGCCGCTGGAAGAGCAGGGCATTCTGGTGCGTCGCTCCCGCGAAGTGCTGGAACGCGAGATCACGCAGTTCAGCGTGGTTGAGCGCGAAGGGCTGATCATCGCCTGTGCTGCGCTGTATCCGATTGCCGATTCGGAGTCGGGCGAGCTGGCGTGTCTGGCGGTCAATCCGGAATACCGGCACGGCGGCCGTGGTGACGAGCTTCTGGAGCGTATTGAAAACCGCGCCCGGGCCCTGGGTATCAAGACCCTGTTCGTCCTCACCACCCGCACCGCACACTGGTTCCGCGAACGCGGTTTCGAACCCAGCAGCGTCGACCGTCTGCCAAGCGCCCGCGCCTCGCTGTACAACTACCAGCGTAATTCGAAGATCTTCGAAAAGGCGATATAAGCCTGGGGGCGGACGCAGAGCACTCTTGGCTATATTTTGTGGGAGTGAGCTTGCTCACGAAGAGGCTGGTACAAGCCGCCGGAAAGGGACGTTTGAACCGTCCCTTTCGTGAGCAGGCTCACCCACGCCCTTCGGGCAGAAGCGCAGAGCATTGGGCACGATAGTTGAGATGATCGTTCCTCACGCTCCAGCGTGGGAATGCAGTTCTCGACGCTCTGCGTCGTCAAGAGGACGCGGAGCGTCCAGAAAGGCATGCGACGCAGAGCGCCGCACGATAGTCGCGCCTGCACCGGCACCTTCGAGAGCAAGCTCCCCACATTAATTGCACGATCAGTTGCTGATCGACAGAATGCTCGCCTGATACGACCCCACGAACGTGTCGAAATCCACCACTTCCTCGGTCGCTTCCAGTTCGGCCTGTTCTTCGATCGAGGTTTTGGCCTGGGCTTCGAAGTCTGCCTGTTCCTGAGCGCTCAGCGGGTGAGTGCGGAAGTATTCTGCATGGACCTGACTCTGGCGCAGGGAGAACGCGGTAAAGCCCTCGTTATGCGCTTCCATGCTGGCCAGCACCTGAGCAGACGGTGTGAGCGCGGTATCGTCGATCTTGGCCTGTTGCACGGCAATCGATTTGAGGTGCTCATCGGTGCCCTGAGCCTGATCGAGCAGGCGGGCAATCGGCGTTATCTTCTCCACCAGCTCGGTTGCCCAGGTCTTGAGATCGACAGGGCGGTTGTCACGCATCAGGCTCAGGCCCGGGCGACGCCCTTCCTTGACCACTGACAGGAAGTTCGAGCTTGCGTTGGAGCATTCGTGGCTGGCCAGTTGCTGGCTTTCCTCGAGGGCGCAATACAGCACGAAGGCATCGATGAAGCGCGACTGCTCCAGGCTGATGCCGGTCGGCAGGAACGGGTTGATGTCCAGGCAGCGAACTTCGACGTACTGCACACCACGGGCCACCAGCGCCTGAATAGGGCGTTCGCCGCTATAAGTCACACGCTTGGGACGAATGTTGGAGTAGTACTCGTTCTCGATCTGCAACACATTGGTATTGAGCTGTACCCACTCGCCGTTCTGGTCATGAGTGCCGACCTCGACGTAAGGCTTGTAAGGCGTGGCCACAGCCTTGCGCAGGCTATCGGTGTAGCTGACCAGATCGTTGTAGCAAGGGGTCAGGTCGGCCTGGGCGTCACTCTGATAACCCAGGTCGCTCATGCGCAGACTGGTGGCGTACGGCAGGTACAGGGTGTCGGCGTCGAAGTGTTGCTCCAGCTGATGCTTGCGGCCGCGCAGGAACCCCGCGTCGAGTGCCGGTGAAGCACCGAACAGGTACATCAACAGCCAGCTGTAGCGGCGGAAGTTACGAATCAGCGCGATGTAGGAATGCGACTGGTAGTCGCGGGCATCGCCGGCAAAGTCTTCGGTCTGCTTGAGCAGCGCCCACGCGTCTTCCGGCAACGAGAAGTTGTAGTGAATGCCGGCAATGCACTGCATGGTCTTGCCGTAACGCAGCGCCAGGCCCTTGCGGTACACGTACTTGAGCTTGCCGATGTTCGACGTGCCGTAATAGGCAATCGGTATGTGCTCTTCGTCCGGCAACGGGCAAGGCATCGACGGACTCCACAGCAGTTCGTTGTCCAGCTTGCTGTAAACGAAGCGATGGATCCGGTCCAGGTTGTCGATGGTCTCGGCCGGGTTCTTCAAGGCTGGCGTGATGAACTCCAGCAGCGATTCGGAATAATCGGTCGTCACCTGACCATTGGTCAGGGCGGCACCCAGAGCTTGCGGGTGGGGCGTCCGGGCCAGTTCTGCCGTTGCGGTAACGCGCAGGCACTCACGCTCGATACCGTGCAGGCACTGCTCCAGCAGAGAGAGGTTGTTACGCTCGCCGAGCAATGCAAGACGACGGTTTAAAAGTTCGCTCAAGGTGTAATCCTTCACGCATCGGTCGCCCCGATATGGGGGTGGACTTGACGGTCTACAAGGGTGAAGAAAGGAACTGGCGTAGTCGCCTGGTGGGTCGGTAGCGCCTGTTCACAATCACTGCTCTTTGTCGTACTACCCAAATGGACTCGGCACCACGCTAATGGTGCCGAAATTAACCCAAATGATGTCGGTACGGCTAGGTTCAGTTCGCAGGGATGCTTTTCATCAGCCCTTGATCAAGTCTAGATCACCGCAAATGTGCCCTGGGCCTTGGCGACGAGCTTGTCGCCCTGAACGACTTCAGCCTCGACCACCAGCGTGCGGCGACCCGCGTGCAGCACCTTGGCGATGCACAGGACTTCGCCCTCGGAGACGCCACGCACGTAGTTGATCTTGCACTCGATGGTCACGCTGCGCTGGTCGAAACCGTGAGCGCTGGAACAGGCCAGGCCCATGGCGATATCGACCAGGCTGAAGATTGCACCGCCGTGCATCACGTTGCCGCGATTGCGCAGGTGCGCCTCCAGCGGCAACGCAACTTCGGCAACGCCCTCGTCCAGACGCCGCAGCTCGCAGCCGAGCATCTTGAAATAGGCGCTGTGGGTCAGATCTTCAGGAATATCCATCAGCGCTTCTTCAGTTGCTTGGCATTGGCGAACAGCGACGCCATCGCATTGTTGGCGGGCGCTGGCGCAGTGGTTTCCTTGCGCGGAGCGTTGTTCTGACGAGGCGAAGAACCTGGACGGGCACCGCGTGCGCCATCGATTTTCTCGCCGGGCGTGTCGCTCATGCGCATCGACAGGCCGACGCGTTTGCGCGGGATATCGACTTCCATGACCTTCACTTTCACCACATCACCGGCCTTGACCGCTTCACGCGGGTCCTTGATGAACTTCTCGGACAACGCCGAGATGTGTACCAGACCGTCCTGATGCACGCCGATATCGACGAACGCACCGAAGTTGGTGACGTTGGTGACCACGCCTTCGAGGATCATCCCCAGTTGCAGGTCCTTGAGGTCTTCGACCCCGTCCTGGAACTCGGCAGTCTTGAACTCCGGACGCGGATCACGGCCCGGTTTTTCGAGTTCCTGAAGGATATCGGTCACGGTCGGCAGACCAAAGGTCTCGTCGGTGAATTTCTTCGGGTCCAGGCGCTTGAGAAAGCTGGCGTCGCCGATCAGCGAGCGAATGTCCCGGTCGGTTTCAGCCGCAATGCGCTGCACCAGCGGGTAGGCTTCCGGGTGAACGGCGGAGGCGTCCAGCGGGTTGTCACCGGTCATGACGCGCAGGAAACCGGCGGCCTGTTCAAAGGTTTTTTCGCCCAGGCGGCTGACTTTCTTCAGCGCCGCGCGGGTCTTGAACGCGCCGTTTTCATCACGATGCGCAACGATGTTCTGCGCCAGCGTGGTGTTGAGGCCGGAAATGCGTGCCAGCAGCGCCACGGAGGCCGTGTTCACGTCCACGCCCACGGCGTTCACGCAGTCTTCCACCACCGCATCCAGGCCGCGCGCCAGCTTGAGCTGCGACACGTCGTGCTGGTACTGGCCGACCCCGATGGATTTCGGGTCGATTTTCACCAGTTCGGCGAGCGGGTCCTGCAAGCGACGGGCAATGGACACCGCGCCACGGATCGACACGTCGAGGTCCGGGAATTCCTTGGCGGCCAGTTCCGATGCCGAGTACACCGAAGCGCCTGCTTCGGAGACCATGACCTTGGTCATCTTCAGGCCCGGGTATTTTTTGATCAGGTCGGCAGCCAGCTTGTCGGTTTCGCGGCTGGCGGTGCCGTTGCCGATGGCGATCAGGTCGACCGAATGCTTGGCGCACAGTGCGGCCAGTACGGCGATGGTCTGGTCCCACTGGTTTTTCGGTACGTGCGGATAGACGGTGGCGTAGTCGAGCAGTTTGCCGGTGGCGTCGACCACGGCGACCTTGCAGCCGGTGCGCAGACCTGGATCGAGGCCCAGCGTGGCGCGCTGACCGGCCGGCGCGGCCAGCAACAGGTCGTGCAGATTGTGGGCGAACACATTGATCGCTTCGGTTTCCGCGCCGTCACGCAGTTCACCCAGCAGATCGGTTTCAAGGTGGCTGTACAGCTTGACCTTCCAGGTCCAGCGCACCACTTCGGCCAGCCATTTGTCTGCCGGGCGGTTCTGGTTCTGGATGCCGAAGCGCTCACCGATCATCAGCTCGCACGGGTGCATGGCGCCCGGCAATTCTTCACCGACTTTCAGTGCGGAGCTCAAAAAGCCTTCGTTGCGACCACGAAAAATCGCCAGCGCACGGTGCGACGGCATGCTCTTGAGCGGTTCGTCGTGTTCGAAGTAGTCGCGGAACTTGGCGCCTTCCTCTTCCTTGCCCGGTACCACGCGTGCGCTGATCACCGCTTCCTGCTTGAGGAAGCTGCGCAGCTTGTCCAGCAGCGAGGCATCCTCGGCAAAGCGCTCCATCAGAATGTACTTGGCGCCTTCCAGCGCGGCCTTTACATCGGCTACGCCTTTTTCCGCGTCGACGAAGCGGGCTGCTTCTGTTTCAGGGGCCAGGCTCGGGTCGTTGAACAGGCCATCGGCCAGTTCGCCCAACCCGGCTTCGAGGGCGATCTGGCCCTTGGTGCGGCGTTTCTGCTTATAAGGCAGGTACAAGTCTTCGAGGCGGGTCTTGGTATCGGCCAGCTTGATGTCGCGCGCCAGCTCCGGGGTCAGCTTGCCTTGCTCTTCGATGCTGGCAAGAATGCTGACGCGCCGTTCGTCCAGTTCACGCAGATAACGCAGGCGCTCTTCCAGATGGCGCAGTTGCGTGTCATCAAGACTGCCGGTCACTTCCTTGCGGTAGCGGGAAATGAAGGGCACAGTCGAGCCTTCATCCAGTAGTGCTACGGCCGCTGCGACCTGTTGTGGGCGTACGCCGAGTTCTTCGGCGATGCGGCTGTTGATGCTGTCCATAAAACCACCTGGAGTTGTGAGCAAAAAACTGGGCTATGTACGAATTGCCTTGCCTAGGTATCGTGCGCCAGCATTTATTTTCAGGGCTGGCGAACCGCCATGAGTCCGGCGTTGCCTGACTTCGAGGGCGGCGCATTATACCCAGCGAAGCCGGATTAGGGGATCGGCCGACAAATGGGGTGTTTTTTCGGCGAAAACGCAGGCACAAGTGTCGCCTCCAGTAAAATCTGCTAACAATGCACAAGGTGCGCATCACCGCAGCTACGCCATAATGCGCCCCGAGATCAGAGGAGCATCCGATGAGCAGCACCGCACAAAATGCCGAAGGCGAAAAAATCCTTATTGTCGATGACGATCCGGGGCTGAGCAGTCTCCTGGAACGTTTTTTCACCAGCAAGGGCTACCGTGCCCGCGCCGTGGCAAATGTGGAACAAATGGACCGACTGCTGGCCCGTGAGGTTTTCAACCTTGTGGTGCTGGACCTGATGCTGCCCGGCGAAGACGGCCTTTCGGCCTGTCGTCGTCTGCGTGCCGCGAACAATCAGGTGCCGATTATCATGCTGACCGCCAAGGGCGATGAGCTGAGCCGCATCAAGGGGCTCGAACTGGGTGCTGACGATTATCTGGCCAAGCCGTTCAACCCGGACGAGCTGATGGCGCGGGTCAAGGCGGTGTTGCGTCGTCAGGCGGCACCGGTGCCCGGCGCCCCTGGCAGCGAAGACGAGTCGGTCAGTTTCGGTGACTACGTGCTGTCTCTGGCAACCCGCGAGCTCAAGCGCGGTGAAGAAGTGCACATGCTCACCACCGGTGAATTCGCGGTACTGAAAGCGCTGGTCATGCACGCTCGCGAGCCGCTGACTCGCGACAAACTGATGAACCTGGCGCGTGGCCGGGAGTGGGATGCGCTGGAGCGATCCATCGACGTACAGATTTCCCGTCTGCGTCGCCTGATCGAGCCTGACCCGTCCAAGCCCCGTTATATCCAGACGGTCTGGGGCGTAGGTTATGTATTCGTTCCGGACGGTGCCGGAAGTCGCTGATAACCCGGTTGTCGGCACAGACATCCGTCATTGCTGCCAGTTACGTCGATAATCTTTCACAGGCTTATCGACGTACTGGTTTTTTGCGTTCGTCCATCGGGTCCGGCCCGCGTTCGGCAAACCTGCGAGCCTCGCTCGCCCTGCAAAGTGTATGGCTGCAGTTATGAAGACTCCGCTCTGGTTCCCGCAAAGCTTTTTCTCCCGCACGCTCTGGCTGGTGCTCATCGTCGTGCTGTTTTCCAAGGCCCTGACGCTGGTTTATCTGCTGATGAACGAAGACGTGCTGGTCGACAGGCAATACAGCCACGGCGTTGCTCTGACACTGCGTGCTTATTGGGCTGCCGGTGAAAGCGACCGCGATGCGATTGCCGAGGCGGCAGGTCTGATTCGGGTGGTGGGCGGTGGCGTGCCGGAAGGTGAGCAGCACTGGCCTTACAGTGAGATCTATCAGCGGCAGATGCAGGCGGAGCTGGGTGCCGATACGGAAGTGCGTCTGCGGGTACACGCGCCCCCCGCGCTGTGGGTGCGAGCGCCGAGCCTGGGTGACGGCTGGCTGAAAGTGCCGCTTTATCCGCACCCGTTGCGCGGTCAGAAAATCTGGAACGTGCTGGGCTGGTTCCTGGCCATCGGGTTGCTTTCCACGGCATCAGCCTGGATTTTCGTGCGTCAACTGAGTCAGCCGCTCAAGCGTCTGGTGTTTGCGGCGCGCCAGTTGGGGCAGGGGCGCAGCGTGCGGCTGCCGGTGAGTGACACACCGAGCGAGATGACCGAAGTCTATCGGGCCTTCAATCAGATGGCCGAAGACGTCGAGCAGGCCGGGCAGGAACGCGAGCTGATGCTGGCCGGGGTTTCCCACGACCTGCGCACACCGCTGACGCGCCTGCGCCTGTCTCTGGAGCTGATGAACGACAATGAGTTCTCCGAAGGCATGGTGCGCGATATCGAGGACATGGACGCCATTCTCGATCAGTTCCTGGCGTTCATCCGCGATGGCCGTGACGAGGAGATCGAAGAGGTCGATCTGGGGCATCTGGTGCGCGATGTGGTTGCACCCTTCAATGACGATGAAGACAGCATCCGTCTGTGTCTGGAGCCTATTCCGCCCTTCCCGCTGCGTCGGGTGTCGATGAAGCGCCTGCTGACCAACCTGATTGGCAATGCCAAGCACCATGCCGGCAACGGTATCGAAGTCGCTGCCTATGTATCCGGTGACCGAAACGCGCCCTACGTAGTGTTGAGTGTGCTGGACAGGGGGGCGGGCATCGATCCGTCCGAACTGGACACCATTTTCAACCCGTTCATTCGCGGTGATCGCGCACGCAGTGGCAAGGGCACCGGCCTCGGCCTGGCCATCGTCAAGCGTATTGCTGCCATGCACGGGGGTAACGTCGAGTTGAGGAATCGTTCGGGAGGTGGTCTTGAAGCACGCGTCAGGTTGCCACTGGGGCTGATGTTGCCGAGGGATGCAATTTAAGACGGGATCGAAGCAGGAAGGAAATATAAAGCGCCGTGCAAGGTCACTGGAGGCGTTCGAAAGGTCGACGCATTCTCGTGGACTTGCACGGCGGCTTGCCTGACCCGGCCCTTGGCGGAGGTACTCCCTGTACCCCTAGGTCACGCCGATCCACTTGATCAACGCGTCCCGGCCCCCTGGTCATGCGCGTACCTTCCTCAGGCCGCACAAAGCCGAAAGGTGTCGACTACTGGAGTCGACACCTTTCTTCTGAATCAATACCAGTTAGGGTCTTTGCGCAGCTCTTCATTCAAGAGCTTTTGCATACCCTCGTCAGGCTTACCCAGATAACGGTAAGTCGCGTGACGTGTTGGCGATTTGTCTGCGGGAAGACCGGCAGGCACTTCAACCAACATAGCGTAAGCATCTTCCTTGTCGAGGCTGAAAGCCACGATCAGGCGCTTGCTTTTGCACGTATCGGCCGTTTCGCAAAGCGGCCCAACCAGGTAGTTGTCGCCATCTTCAGTGGCCGCCGTCATCTGCTGCTCGGAAGCACCGGACAGGTTGATCACCCAATCCGGCAAACGCTCTTCCTTCTTGACGACTTTCGCCCAGGTGGTGCGGTACTCGGGGGCGGAGCTCAGAAGCTCATTGACCCGAGACTGTCCATCATTGGCTGCCATGGCCATGCCACTGCCACCCATCAACAGGGCGGCGGCCAGTGTGCGAAATGACGTGTGCATTATCAGCCTCGACCGCGACGACCGAAGAAGAACGACACAACGAACATCACCAGGAAGACGACGAACAGGATCTTGGCGATACCAGTAGCCGTGCCCGCGATACCACCGAAGCCCAGTACTGCAGCGACGATAGCGATGATCAGAAACGTGATTGCCCAACTCAACATGGTGATACTCCTTTTTGATGCCGTTTTAATAAGGGGTGCTGCTTTTAAGGTCGGGTCAGAAAACCCATTTTTGCTGTGGAGCGACTTCATCTACAGAAACCAGGCCGTCAACGTTGCGCAGGCTTGAGGACATGTCCTTGACCGCTGGAGCGCTGACGCCGCGATAGGAGATGCTGCTGGTCTGGATGAATTGCTGTTTTGGTTGAGTTGCCTCGTTGGCTTGATTCCAACGCTGGAACTGCTGAATGGCGATCAGAGTGACGAGCAGGGCAAGGAGCAGAAAAAGACCTTGCTGGATGTGCAGGGGAGAGATACGCAATTGTGAAATACGCTGGCTGTTCATCTGCAAACTCCCCTGGCCTGAGTGGGCATTCAATCTGATGGGTCGTTGTGTATCGACCTTTGTTGAATAGGTTATTGCAGACTGCATGCCAGTTTTTTGAGCGACTTAAAATCCTTTAAAATCAACAGCTTATTAAGTTTGACGAGAGCGTCCTACCAGCAAGCTGCACGATTACCCCTTTGTAATCGTGCGTCCTGCACGAAGCGTTCGACACTCCGGCCCTGAACTGTCAGCCTGCGCTGCGCGCCATGACCTTCAGTGCATCGCCGTTGACGCCTTTTACGCCACGAATATTTCGCGCGATTTCCACGGCCAGTTCCTTCTCGGCGAAGTTGGCAACCACGCCATTCAGGCTGACTACACCTGCCTTGGTATCTACCTTGATATTCAGCCCATCCAGCGTCCGGCTGTAGATCAGGCTCGCCTTGACCTTGCTGGTGATCCAGGCGTCACTCATTTCCTCGGTCGGGGTCAGCGACTGTGGCTGGGTCTTGGCCGCAATCGAGTCGGCCGCGCTGAGGCTGATCAGGTTGTTGACGCTGACCACGCCATCGGTGTTACTCGCCAGGCTACCCGCCAGTTCCTTCGCTTCAGGGCTTTGCGCGCGGCCCTTGAGGGTGATCACGCCGTCCTTGCTGTCGACATCGATGGTCAGCGCTTCGGTCACGCTGCTCCACAGCAGTTTGGATTTCACCGTCGCGACCAGCGTCGCATCCTCGAAGCGCTGAGCCATGTTGGTCCGTGTGCCGGGTTCGCTGGCAACAGAAGGATCTACCTCCAGCTGGTTGTCGACCTTTTCAATGCCTTTGGTATCCAGCGCGATGCGTTCGGCCAACTCGCGGTCCACTTCGTTTTCAACCTTGCCCTTGAGCGTCGCGGTGCCTTGTTCGACACCCACATCGATCTTGAACGGGCTCAGATGCTTGTTCAGCGCGAAAGCTGTCCAGATCGAACCTTCCTGACGCGCCTCGGCGAGTTGAGTGGGCAGGTCTGGCTGGGCGAGCACCGGGCCGCTGCCCAGCAGCGCAGCGGCGGCCGTGATCAGAGCAATCTTTTTCAGTGAAAACATAGGAGCGTTCCTTTTGCGGTGAGATCTCGTCTCCGAATGGACGGTTTTAACGGCATAAACGCGGATTAATCAGGCTGTTCGCCATTAGCTGATCAGAAAGCTACCATGCATGCCGAAGAATCAATCAGAATTGACCATGCAACTTGCCCGATGATTCCGAGACTAACTGAGACAATTCATTAAGGAGCGTAGGAAAAATGGAAGCAGCCACTGAGAATCAGGGCCGTATTCTGCTTGTGGACGATGAGTCCGCCATCCTCCGCACTTTCCGGTACTGTCTGGAAGACGAAGGCTACAGTGTCGCCACTGCCAACAGCGCTGCCCAGGCCGACACGCTCATGCAGCGTCAAGTATTCGATCTGTGCTTTCTCGATTTGCGTCTGGGCGAAGACAACGGCCTGGACGTGCTGGCGCAGATGCGGATTCAGGCGCCGTGGATGCGTGTGGTGATCGTGACTGCCCATTCGGCGGTGGATACCGCTGTCGATGCCATTCAGGCGGGCGCAGCCGACTACCTGGTCAAGCCGTGCAGTCCTGACCAGTTGCGTCTTGCAACGGCCAAGCAGCTTGAAGTCAGGCAACTGTCTGCCCGTCTCGAAGCACTGGAAGGCGAGGTTCGCAAGCCCAAGGATGGTCTGGATTCCCACAGCCCTTCGATGATGGCGATACTGGAAACGGCCCGTCAGGTTGCCGTGACCGATGCCAACATCCTGATTCTGGGCGAATCGGGTACCGGTAAGGGCGAGCTGGCCAGGGCGATTCATGGCTGGAGCAAACGGGCCAAGAAGTCCTGCGTCACCATCAACTGCCCGTCGCTGACCGCAGAACTGATGGAAAGCGAACTGTTCGGCCACAGTCGTGGCGCCTTTACCGGTGCCAGCGAAAGCACGCTGGGCCGCGTCAATCAGGCCGATGGCGGCACCCTGTTCCTCGACGAAATCGGTGACTTCCCGCTGACGCTGCAGCCCAAATTGCTGCGCTTCATTCAGGACAAGGAATACGAGCGCGTCGGTGACCCGGTGACCCGACGTGCCGACGTGCGCATCCTGGCGGCCACCAACCTCAACCTTGAAGACATGGTGCGCAGCGGGCGTTTCCGTGAGGATCTGCTGTACCGCCTGAACGTGATCACCCTGAATCTGCCGGCCCTGCGCGAGCGCAGCGAAGACATTCTGACCCTCGCGGACCGCTTTCTGGCGCGTTTCGTCAAGGAGTACGCGCGTCCGGCCCGAGGCTTCAGCGAAGAAGCCCGTGCCGCGCTGCTCAATTACCGCTGGCCAGGCAACATTCGTGAGCTGCGCAACGTGATCGAGCGTGCCAGCATCATCTGTCCACAGGATCGCGTAGAGGTCAGTCATCTAGGCATGGCTGAGCAACCGACCAACAATGCACCACGTGTGGGCGCGGCCTTGAGTCTGGACGAGCTTGAAAAGGCACACATCGGGGCCGTACTGGCAACCAGTGAAACCCTCGATCAGGCCGCCAAGACGCTGGGTATCGATGCTTCGACGCTTTACCGCAAACGAAAACAGTACAACCTATGAAATACCTCAAATGAAGCTGGCCATGAAGTTGCGCACTCGCCTCTTCCTGAGCATCTCGGCGCTTATCACGGTCGCGTTGCTTGGGCTGCTGCTGGGGCTCGTCAGTGTCATGCAGATGGCCCGTACTCAGGAATCACTGATTCAGCATAACTTCGCCATCCTCGATCTGGGTTTGAAGTTGCGCCAGAACATGGGTGATCAACTGGTGTTGATGACCGGTGCCAATCGCAATGAGGCTGAGCTGGACAGAATCCAGCAGCAGTTCGAAGAACTGCTGGAGGAAGGGTCGGCGCAGGACACCCAGCAAAATGTGCGTAACGGTTTTGAGAAGACCCGGGGCGATTATCAGCGATTCATTGCCACCTGGAAGCAATATGGCGATGATCCGCGAGGCATAAGGGGCAACCCGCAACTGAGCGAGAGTTTCGACGCTCTGCGCAACGGTCTGCTGAGTGTGCATCGCAAGGCACTGGAGAACATCAGCACCGCCGAGATCAATTCCAGGGACCGTGCATTGTGGATCGCCGGCTTGTTGGGGCTGGTCGGGCTGGCGGTGCTGTGCATCGGCTTTGTGACCGCGCACGGCATCGCCCGCCGTTTCGGTGCACCGATCGAGGCGCTGGCCAAGGCTGCCGATCGCATTGGGGAAGGTGATTACGAGGTCACGCTGCCCATTTCCTCGGCCGCAGAAATGAACCTGCTGACCCGGCGCTTCGGCATCATGGCCGAAGCCCTGCGTCAGCATCAGGCGACCAACGTCGATGAGCTTCTGGCGGGCCAGCAGCGCCTGCAAGCGGTCCTCGACAGTATCGACGACGGCCTGTTGATGATCGATCGCCAGGGTCACCTGGAGCACCTGAACCCTGTTGCGCAGCGCCAGCTCGGATGGGACGAGAGTCGCCTTGGGCAAAGTCTCGGCGAGGCATTGAGCCGTCCAGAACTGGATGAGCAACTGCATCTGGTGCTGCGGGGCGGAACGCTGGAGCGCGCGCCGGAAGATCTGGCCATCGAAATCGACGGCGAGTCTCGATTGCTGACCTACAGCATGACACCGGTCAGTCACACCAAGGGCCACATCCTGGGTGCTGTGATGGTGCTGCACGACGTGACCGAACAGCGTGCTTTCGAGCGGGTACGCAGCGAGTTCGTCCTGCGCGCCTCGCATGAGTTGCGCACGCCGGTCACGGGCATGCACATGGCGTTCGGCCTTCTTCAGGAGCGTCTGCATTTCGCTCCCGAGTCCCGTGAGGCCGATCTGCTCAATACAGTCACCGAAGAGATGCAGCGCCTCATGCAGCTCATCAACGACCTGCTGAATTTCTCGCGTTACCAGAACGGTCTGCAGAAGCTGAAACTTGCACCTTGTTCCGTCGAGACCTTGCTCCAGGAAGCCAAGGCGCGCTTCGAGGATCAGGCCCAGGAGCAGGATATTGTGCTGATGCTGGATATGCAGGAGCCCATGCCGCGTCTGCATGCCGATCAGTCCCAACTGGAGCGGGTGCTGGATAATCTGCTGGACAATGCATTGCGTCACACGCCGCCGAACGGCCTGATCCGCCTGCAGGCCAGGCGTCACGGCGAGCGGGCGATCATCAGTGTCGAGGACAACGGTGAAGGCATTGCCTACGGACAGCAGGGGCGGATCTTCGAACCCTTCGTCCAGGTGGGTCGCAAGAAAGGCGGCGCCGGGCTCGGGCTGGCGCTGTGCAAGGAGATCGTCCAACTGCACGGCGGACGAATGGGCGTGTACTCAAGGCCAGGGCAGGGCACGCAGTTCTATATGGCTTTACCGCTCTGAGGGCTTGATCGCCAGGCCCTCATCGGCTGACTGAGCGCCAGCCCCCATGCGCTTCAATTCGAGTGATTGAGCACCTGCAGGATGGCCGCGCTCTGTGCGTCGGGCTCGCCGTCGAAGCGTGCCGGGCGATAGTGCATCTGAAACGCGGCCAGTACCTGGCGCGTAGCGACGTCCAGCTCACCGGTTTGCGGAGTGCTGTAGCCCAGGCGTGCCAATTGCTGCTGGAACCAGGTGATGCTCGGCAGGTTGGCTGCCAGCAATGCCTGACGCTGGGCAACCTGGCGTTCGTCCGGCCAGTTCCCCAGACCTTCGGCAGCGAGGCGTTTCCACGGGAACAACGGCCCCGGGTCCTGCTTGCGCAACGGGGCGATGTCGCTGTGACCGATGATGTGTTTGGGGTCGATTTTGTTACGTTTGACGATGTCCTTGAGCAGGACAATGATCGACTGGGTCTGCGCTTCGGTGTACGGATACCACAGGCGACCTGTCGGCGTTTCCTTGAAGCCCGGGTTGACGATCTCGATGCCGATCGAACTGGAGTTGAGCCAGGTGCGGCCTTCCCACTCGCTTTCGCCGGCATGCCAGGCACGTGCGTTTTCATCGACCAGCTTGTAGATGGTGGCCTTGCTGTCGTCACCGATCAGGTAGTGGGCGCTGACCTCGCCATGGGTCAGTAATTGCAGCGAGCGTTCCAGCGACGCCGAGGTGTAGTGCATCACCACATACTGGGCACGGCCATCGAAATTTACCGAGGGGTGGCTGGTGTCCAGCCTGGGGCCGCTGGCGCAGGCAGTGAGGATGAGCATGATAAAGGCGGAGAAATACAGCTTCATGAGGTCGGCAGCGTCGGCAGGAAATGAAACATCATAACAAAATGTGTACAAATAGCATGGGCCGCCGACTATTTGTTCAGGTCAAAATGTTTCAGTCAGCCTTGTTCGATGCGGTTCCGGCCGTTCTCCTTGGCCTTGTAAAGCGCCTGGTCGGCACGTTTGATAGCGGTGTCGCTCCGTTCTCCGGGGCGAAAAGCCGTCAGGCCAATGGACACGGTGATGGTGACTCGCTCACCCTTGAAGTGGAAGGGGCATGACTCTACGGCGGCGCGCAGTTCGTCGAGCAGCGTCAGCCCCGTGGCAGGAGGTGTTGCAGGCAGCAGCATGACAAATTCTTCGCCGCCAAAGCGTGCGAGGAAGTCGTTGGCGCGCAGGCGTTTGCTGAACACATTGGCGACAATCTTCAATACCTTGTCGCCAGCCAGATGCCCGTAACCATCGTTGATGCGTTTGAAATGGTCCAGGTCCAGAATGCAGACCAACAGACTGTTTTTTTCTTCCTGCCACCGGGCCATCTCTTGTTCGAGGCGCTCGCCCCAGGCTGCTCGATTGGGCAGTCCGGTGAGCGGGTCGATCAGGGCCTTTTGACGCTGTTCTTCCAGGTGAGTCCTGAAACCCAGGGCTTCCTGTTCCATAATCGCGACGCGGGCTGCCAGACCTTGCAGTCGCGAGGCCACTTCGCGCTCGCGTGCATCGCGCTTGAGCTGGTAGTGATCCATGGTGCCGAGCAGGGCTTCAAGCCGATTGTCGAGCACCCGCTTGAGGCTGGGCAGATCGGAGGCGTCCTGAACACTGCTTTGCAGGCCGCCCACTTGTTCGCGCAACTGGTCGTTGAGGTCACGCGCGGTGGACTGATCCTCGGCGTGATCTTCACTGGCCGCCTGCAAGTGGCTCTGAAACGATTCGAGCCGTTCATTGAGCTGCTTGAGGTAGGTGCCGAACTCCTGTTGACCGCCGTTGTTGATCGCCAGCATCAGCACCGCCATATCGTCGAGGATCGGCAGCAATTCGTACCAGTTAAGCCCATGTTTCAAGCGTAACTGCATATCCTCGACCTGCGGGCGAAAGTGCTCGGAGAGGGTCAGGTCGTCCAGCAGGCCCAGCAGGGTTTGTTCAATATGCGCAGCCACCGAGCTGTAGCTGGGCTCGGGTGATGAGGGTAGCGCGTAGCCTTCTTCGCCTTCTGCCGTCTCGGGCTGCTGCTCGGCCTCTGCGTCGGGTTCTTCAACTGTCGCGTCGATTGGCGCGGGCCGTTGTTGATAGGGCACTGACGGAACAGGCGCCAGGAGATCCGCGAAATCGATGGGTTCGACAGTGACAGGTGCAGGTTCGGCGAAGGACTCTGCCGTTGCTGGAGCAACATCCGCAGCCGTGACCGATGGTGCAGGTTCTTCAGGCGTTGCAGCGGCGGGTGTCACGACGGCAGGCGTATCGGTTTCCGGGGCAGGCGTGGGCGGTGTGCTGTCTGTGGCCGAGGTGGCTACGGTGGCAGGTGAGTCATCGACCTCGGCTTCGCCATGAGCGATGTCTGCTGGGGCGTGAGTGCTTGCTGCCTGCGGCTCTGCATCGGGCTCATGCGTGTCCGGTGCCGAGGTGGGGTCTTCGGGGTGAGCCGCCTCGGGATGAGTATCGTTGCCTTGGCCTTCGCGCGAACCGAACAGGCGTTGCAGCAATCCCTGGCGCGGACCTTCCTCGGGTTTTTCAACCTGGGTCAGGGCCTGGCCCTGCAAATTGCTCAACTCGCCGAGCAGCAGGGGCAGCTCACGGGCTTGTGAGGCACGCTCTTCAAGCTCCTTGGCAAAGCGCTTGAGTGGCTTGCGTACGTCGCGTGGCAGCGGCAATGACTGCAGTTGCGCAACCAGTGCGGTCAGTGCCGAGCTGATTTGCGCGGCCCGTACTTCGCGGCGTTGTTCAGAGTCCAGTACGGCCTTTTCGAGGCGCGGGATCAGGGCTGCCAAGCCCGCGTCCATATCATCCTTGCGGACAATTTCGCGCATCTCCTTCATGCATTCGTCGACGGCGCGGTCAGAGCCCTCTGCCGCAAGACTGCTGCGTACCAGACCGCGTCGCAACAAATCGAGCCGCGCATCCCAGCGCTTTTCGAGCTTGTCCTGTTGCTCGATCCCTTTAAGGTATTTCTCTTTCCAACGCTCCGCGTCGTCGCTCATGCAAGGCTTCCACCAGAGGGCACAGGCAGTGAGTCCCCACGCAGTGAGTCAGGCAGGCGAATCTCGACAGCGACAGGCAGATGATCGGAAATGGGCTGTGCCAGCACCTGCACACGTTCGAGCGTCAGGGTCGGGCTGAGCAAAATGTGATCGAGGCAACGTTGTGGTCGCCAACTGGGGAAGGTTGCTTCTATCTGCGGAGCCAAAAGCCCCAGGTCCCGTAGCGGCGAGTGTTCCAGCAGGTCGTTGGCATGGGTGTTCATGTCGCCCATCAGCACTTGATGGCGGTAACCGCCGATCAGTTCGCGAATGTAGGCGAGCTGCCGGGTTCGGGTTCGGGTCCCCAGCGCCAGGTGCATCATGACCACGACCAGGGCATCTTCGCCCTCGCCGAAACGCACGAGAATTGCGCCGCGCCCGGCAGGACCCGGCAGCGGATGATCCTCGATCTTGGTCGGGCGCAGACGGCTCAACACACCATTGCTGTGCTGCGCCAGGCGCCCGAGGTTGCGATTGAGTTGTTGATACCAGTACGGAAAACCACCCAGCTGGGCAAGGTGCTCGACCTGGTTGATGAAGCCGGAGCGCATGCTGCCGCCGTCGACTTCCTGCAATGCCACCAGATCGAATTCATTGATCAGATCGCCGATCTTCTGCAGGTTGCCAGCTCGACCGCCATGCGGCAGCAAATGCTGCCAGCTGCGCGTCAGGTAATGATGGTAGCGCTGGGTACTGATACCCACCTGGATATTGAAACTGAGCAAACGCAGCCTGCCGTCTTCCGGCAAGCCGTTTTGCAGCAGATGATGTTCGTTGACCTGCGGATCATGCAGGCCAACGATACGGGTACTGCCTTTGCCCCAGCGGCGCATGATGTGCGCTTACTTGGCGGCTGTGCTAGCCGCTCGCTCTTTGGCAATCAGTTGATCGGCAACTTCCAGGGTCTTTTCCGGACCACCGGCAGAACCCAGGTCAAAGCGGTACTTGCCATTGACGATCATGGTCGGAACGCCAGTCACTTCGTACTTCTTGGCCAGTTCCTTGTACTGGGCGATCTTGCCCTTGACTGCGAAAGAGTCGAACGTTTTCAGGAAGTCTTCCTTGTTCACGCCCTGTGTGGCGACGAAGTCAGCCATGTCATTCTTGTCGGTCAGACGCTTGCCGCCTTTCTGGATGGCTTCGAATACGGCGGCGTGAACCTTGTGCTCGACGCCCATGGTGTCGAGGGTGATGAACAGCTGGCCGTGTGCATCCCACGGGCCGCCGAACATGGCAGGGATGCGTACGAACTTGACGTCGGACGGCAGTTTTTCAATCCACGGATTGATCGTTGGCTCGAACGCGTAGCAGTGCGGGCAGCCATACCAGAACAGCTCGACGACTTCGATCTTGCCTGGCTCGGCAACAGGCACAGCGCTCGCCAGCTCGACGTATTGCTTGCCTGCCTCGATGGGCGTGGCGGCCTGGGCGGACATACCGAACAGACTGGCGGCAACCAGAGCGGCGCTGATGATCAGATTACGCATGCTTTACTCCTGAGCAGATTGAATCGCCTTCAAGCGACGGTGGTTTCGACCGGACGCGAAAGCCTGAGTTCGTTAGTGTAACGCTGAGGTTGTAAAAATGGGCGACCGCGGACGGCCTTTTTGCATAAGGAGTGAAGCAGGTCATGTCTGAATGTTCCAGCACACCGGTCAGAGCGGCGCGATACGGTGTGAGTGTGGGCCGGGGGACAGGTGTGTCATTATATGCGCACGCATCCAAACGAAACCGACACCTCTTGCCGCACCCCTTGCAGGCAGGTCTTCACCGGAAATCACATGCAACTCAAAAACCCCATTCTCGGTCTGTGCCAACAGGCCACGTTCATGCTCAGCGCCGCCAAGGTCGACCAATGCCCCGACGACGAAGGTTTTGAGGTCGCATTTGCCGGTCGCTCCAACGCGGGCAAATCGAGTGCGCTGAACACCCTGACCCACGCCAGCCTGGCGCGCACATCCAAGACCCCGGGGCGTACCCAGTTGCTGAATTTTTTCGGCCTGGACGAAGATCGCCGTCTGGTCGACCTGCCTGGTTACGGCTACGCCAAAGTGCCCATCCCGCTCAAACTGCACTGGCAGCGTCACCTGGAAGCCTACCTGGGCAGCCGCGAAAGCCTGAAGGGTCTGATCCTGATGATGGATATCCGTCATCCAATGACCGACTTCGACGTGCTGATGCTGGACTGGGCCATCGCCAGCAACATGCCGATGCACATTCTGTTGACCAAGGCCGACAAGCTGACCTACGGCGCGGCCAAGAACACGCTGCTCAAGGTTCAGGCCGAGATTCGCAAAGGCTGGGGCGATGCAGTGAGCATCCAGTTGTTCTCGGCTCCCAAGCGCATGGGGCTGGAAGAGGCTTACACCGTGCTGGCCGACTGGATGGAACTGGAAGACAAGGCGCCTGCGGAGTAAATCGCAGGCAAAAAAGACCCCGGACTTCGCATGGGGAGGGGGAAGTTCCGGGGCTTAAGGTCCAGACCTTAGGGTGGGATCTGGATAACTGCCAACACTTAACACAACTAGGAGCACGATCGATTTTTCAACCAATCGACACGTCTGACTCCTGTCCAAACGGTTAAGTTCCAGCAGTGAAGAAAAGTTCACATTTCCTACAATATTTGACGAACCTGCGCACAGGTTCGCCTCTTCAGGCTCAGTGAGCCTCGTCCCAATTGTTGCCAACCCCCACTTCCACCAGCAACGGCACGGCCAGTTCCGCTGCGCCGCTCATGTGTGGACGGATCTGTTCACTGATCTGATCGACCAGGTCCTCGCGCACTTCAAGCACCAGTTCGTCGTGAACCTGCAGGATGACCCGAGCATCCAGACCGGACTCGTCCAGCCAGCCATTCACCGCCACCATGGCTTTCTTGATGATGTCCGCAGCGGTGCCCTGCATCGGCGCGTTGATCGCCATGCGTTCCGCGCCTTTGCGCAGGGACTGGTTTTTGGCGTTGATGTCCGGCAGGTACAGGCGGCGGCCGAAGATGGTTTCGACAAAACCTTGCTCGGCAGCCTGGGCGCGGGTGCGCTCCATGTAGTTCAGCACGCCAGGGTAGCGGGCGAAGTAGCGGTCGACATACGCCTGTGACTGCTTGCGATCGACGCCAATCTGCTTGGCCAGGCCGAACGCGCTCATGCCATAGATCAGGCCGAAGTTGATCGCCTTGGCGCTGCGACGCATGTCAGTGGTGACGTTTTCCAACTCGACGCCAAACACCTCCGCAGCCGTCGCGCGGTGAACGTCCAGGTCATTGCGGAATGCGTGCAGCAAGCCTTCGTCCTGGGCCAGATGCGCCATGATCCGCAGTTCGATCTGCGAATAGTCGGCGGCCAGCAGCTTGTAGCCCTTCGGAGCCACGAACGCCTGACGGATGCGCCGGCCTTCAGCAGTACGAATCGGGATGTTCTGCAGGTTCGGATCGCTGGAGGACAAACGCCCGGTGACCGCCACCGCCTGATGATAGGAGGTGTGAATACGCCCGGTACGCGGGTTGATCTGCTCCGGCAGGCGGTCGGTGTAGGTGCTCTTGAGCTTGCTCATCGAGCGGTATTGCATCAGCACCTTGGGCAGCGGGAAATCCTGCTCCGCGAGTTCGGCAAGCACGGCCTCGGCAGTCGATGCCTGACCGGTGGCGGTCTTGCTGAGAACCGGCATACCAAGTTTTTCGTAGAGAATCACGCCCAGTTGCTTGGGCGAGCCGAGGTTGAACTCTTCGCCGGCAATGGCGAAGGCCTCGCGTTCCAGCGCGGTCATCTTGTCGCCCAGTTCGACGCTCTGGATGCCCAGCAGGTTGGCATCGACCAGCGCGCCCTGGCGCTCGATACGTGCCAGCACAGGCACCAGCGGCATCTCGATATCGTTCAATACCGGCTGCAGGGTCGGAATCGCGGCCAGCCGTGCGTCGAAGACTTCATGCAGGCGCAGGGTCAGGTCCGCTTCTTCGGCGGCGTAATTGCCCGCCTGCTCCAGGGCAATCTGGTCAAAGCTCAGTTGTTTGGCGCCTTTGCCGGCAATCTCCTGGAAATTGATCGGCGTGTGCGTCAGGTACTTGGCCACCAGGCTGTCGCGGTCGTGGCGGGTGGCGGTGGAGTCCAGTACATAGGATTCCAGAATGGTGTCGAAGCGCACGCCCTGCAGGTCGATGCCTTGAGCCTGATCGCCGTCGATCGCGCAATTGGCAAGCAGGTTGATGGCGAACTTGGCGTGCTGGCCGACCTTGATTTTGTCCGGGTCTTCCAGCAGCGGCTTGAGCGCCTTGAGCACGGTGTCGCGGTCCAGCTGCTGCGGCACGCCCATGTATGAATGGGTCAGCGGAATGTAAGCGGCTTCGTGGGTCTGAATGGCGAAGGACAGGCCGACCAGTTGCGCACGCTGGGCATCGGTGCCGTTGCTCTGGGTGACGAAGGCAAACAGTGGCGCGGCCTGCAGCTTCTTCAGCCAGGCATCGAACTGGCCCTGTTCAAGAATGACTTCATAAGCCGCTTCTCTGGCCTCAACGGTCGGCTCTTCGACGGTCAGCTCCTGGCCGGCACGTTTGGCGTCGCGTTGCAGGTCTTCGATCCAGCTCTTGAATTCCAGCTCGGCGTACAGCTCCATCAACGTGTCGCGGTCGGGCTCGCCGCAATGCAATTGATCCAGTTCGATGTCCAGCGGTACGTCGATCTTGATGGTCGCCAGTTCGTAAGACAGAAAGGCCATCTCACGATGTTCTTCGAGTTTGGCGGCCAGGGTCTTGGCGCCACGGATCGGCAGGGAGGCGACCTTGTCGAGGTTCTCGTAAAGCTCCTTGATGCCACCGCCAATGCCGACCAGCAAACCGACCGCGGTCTTCTCGCCAACGCCGGGCACGCCGGGAATGTTGTCGACCTTGTCGCCCATCAGGGCCAGGTAATCGATGATGTGCTCCGGACCGACGCCGAATTTCTCTTTCACGCCCGCGACATCCAGCACGCTGCCGGTCATGGTGTTGACCAGAGTGATATGGCCGTCGACCAGTTGCGCCATGTCCTTGTCGCCGGTGGAAATCACCACTGGACGATCGGCCGCCGCGCTGCTGCGTGCCAGCGTGCCGATCACGTCATCGGCTTCGACGCCTTCGACGCACAGAAACGGGTAGCCCATGCCTTTGACGCAGGCATGCAGCAGGTCGACCTGCACACGCAGATCGTCCGGCATGCTCGGCCGGTTGGCTTTGTAGTCGTTGTACAGCGCATCACGGAACGTCCCGCCCTTGGCGTCGAACACCACCGCGAGCGGGCTTTCCGGGTATTGACGCCGCAGGCTTTTGAGCATGTTGAGCACGCCCTTGACGGCACCGGTCGGCAATCCTTTGGAGGTGGCCAGTGGTGGCAGTGCGTGGAAGGCGCGGTAGAGGTAAGAGGAACCGTCTACCAGGACGAGTGGCGCTTGGGTCATGAGCAGAATCAACCTTTTCGGCGGGGTCGGCGCTAGAATGCGCGAACCATTGACGACAAAGGGACAAGGTTATCATGTGCAAGGTAAATCGACTGATATTGACCGGACTGTTGGCCTTTTGCCCTTTGTTCGCTATTGCAGCAGAAGATCCACCTTCAGCGGCGCCGGACGTTACTATTCGCACCGACGGTGACAGAACCATTCAGGAATATCGCCAGAACGGCTTTCTGTATGCGGTTAAAATCACCCCGAAACACGGCAAACCCTATTTTCTGGTGCGCGCCGATGGTACAAGCCCCAATTTCATTCGTTCGGACCAACCGGACATGCTGATCCCGCAGTGGGAAATATTCAGCTGGTAGCACCCTACATTCACTTCAATCGTTGGCAGTCCTGATATGTCCGTTTTTACCCCCCTGGCTCGGCCCGAGCTGGAAACATTTCTCGCCCCTTACGGGCTCGGCCGTCTGCTTGACTATCAGGGCATCGCTGCCGGTAGTGAAAACACCAATTACTTCATCAGCCTGGAGCAGGGCGAGTTCGTGCTGACGCTGGTCGAGCGCGGCCCGGTTCAGGAGATGCCGTTCTTCATCGAACTGCTCGACGTGCTGCATGAAGCCGATCTGCCGGTGCCTTATGCGCTGCGCACCACCGATGGTCAGGCGCTGCGCGAACTGGCAGACAAACCGGCGCTTTTGCAGCCGCGTCTGCCGGGCAAGCACATCAGCGAGCCGAACACCCAGCATTGCGTGCAGATTGGCGAGTTGCTGGCCAACCTGCATCTGGCGACCCGTGGGCAGATCGTCGAGCGCAAGACTGATCGCGGCCTGGACTGGATGTTGAGCGAGGGGCGCAATTTTCTGTCGCACCTGGGCGAGACCCAGCGAGCGCTGCTTGAAAACAGCCTTCAGGAGATCGAGGCGTTCAAACCACAGATCATGGCGCTGCCGCGTGCCAACCTGCATGCCGACCTGTTTCGTGACAACGTACTGTTCGAAGGGACGCACCTGACAGGGTTGATCGATTTCTACAATGCCTGTTCGGGGCCGATGCTGTATGACTTGGCGATTGCTCTCAACGATTGGTGTTCCCGCGAAAACGGTCAGCTCGATGCTGTCCGCGCCCGTGCCTTGCTGGGTGCCTATGCGGGCTTGCGACCGTTCACGGCGGCGGAATCGAAGCTCTGGGCGACAATGTTGCGTATCGCTTGCGTGCGTTTCTGGCTGTCACGTTTGATCGCCGCCGAAACCTTCGCCGGTCAGGACGTGCTGATTCATGACCCTGCGGAGTTCGAGCGCCGCCTGGCCGAGCGCCAGGAAGCGCACATTGCGTTGCCGTTTGCGCTCTGAGACCAGACCTGTCTCCGCGCGTCTGAACCCGTCGGACGGTTGACTCTCGTTCCCATGCTCCGCGTGGGAATGCAGTGCGTGACGCTCCGCGTCGCAAGAGGACGCGAAGCGTCCAGACCGGCATGCCCACGCGGAGCATGGGCACGATAGTGTTATCCCTGACGACTATCGTTCCTCACGCTACAGCGTGGGAATGCAGTTCGTGACGCTCTGCGTCACACAGCAGTGCTGCGATGTGGGCGGTGGCAGTCAGAGACTGCTCAGGCAACCTGCCAAATCATCCGCCAGCTTTTGCAGGACTTGCTCGTAACCCTGCGCGGTGGCCGGGGTGTAGCCGCCCAGTCCATCCAGTTCGGCCAGTTTGACCGGCAGGCCGGCGCTCAGGGTTTCGGCCAGGCGCGGGCGCAGGGGTGGTTCGCTGAATACGCAGGTCTTGCCGGCAGCTTTCAGGCGTTCGCGCATGGCGGCAACGTGCTGGGCGCCGGGCTGGATCTCGGCGGCGATGGCGAATACCCCGGCATGCTTGAGCCCATAAGCCTCTTCGAAATAATCGAAGGCCTCGTGGAACACGAAGTAGGGCTTGCCTGCCACTGCGCTGACACGCTGCTTGATACGGCCGTCCAGCGTATCGAGGCGTTTGCTGAAGGCCTCGGCGTTGCTGGCGTAGCGTGCTGCATTGGAAGGGTCGGCAGCGCTCAGGTCAGTGGCCATTTTTGCGGCGATCACCCGCGCGTTGACGGTCGACAGCCACAGGTGCGAATCGAGACTGCCGGGCCGGTGGTCGTGGTCATGTTCGTCTGCGTCGTTGTCGTGATCATGCTCGTGGTCATCATGCGAGGCATTGTCTTCGCCAAAGTGACGCAAGTGCATGCCCGGCAGCGTCTGCACGGCAACTGCAGGCAGTTTGCGGCCCTGAAGGACGCGCGGCAGGAAGGTTTCCATGTCCGGGCCGATCCAGTAGAGCAACTCGACTTCCTGTACGCGCCGTACGTCGGATGGGCGCAGCGCATAGTTATGCGGTGATGCACCCGGTGGCAGAAGCACTTCCGGTGTTCCGACGCCATCCTGCACAGCCGCTGCAATCAGTTGCAGAGGCTTGATGCTGGTCAGCACTCGGACTTCGGCCTGAGCAGGGGCGATGATCAGCAGGCTGACCCAGAAAACAGCAGCAAGATTTAAAAGACGGCGCACTCGAATCACTCATATCAGCCAGGAACGGGTAACATAATAACGTCTCTAGCCAATATCGTCGCTGCTCATGCCCAATACTCCCCTGGCCAGTCGCCCCCATGACCACTCTCACTGCGTGCATTCGGCCCTGGCCGAAGCCGATGCGCTGTGCGCCAAACAGGGTCTGCGCCTGACCACCTTGCGCCGTCGCGTGCTGGAACTGGTCTGGCAAAGCCACAAGCCGCTGGGTGCCTACGACATCCTTGCAGTGCTGAGTGATGAAGACGGTCGCCGTGCGGCCCCGCCAACCGTTTACCGTGCGCTGGATTTCCTCCTGGAAAACGGGCTGGTGCACCGTATTGCCTCGCTCAATGCCTTCACGGGCTGCAACCACCCCACCCACGCGCATCAGGGACAATTCCTGATTTGCCGCCTGTGTCATGCGGCAATCGAGCTGCAGCACCCGGCCATCAGCAATGCCGTGGTCGATGCCGCCGCAGGCGTCGGCTTCGCGGTCGAAGGCCAGACGGTCGAGATCGTCGGCGTGTGCGCTGGCTGCAAGGCCGCTTGATGTCGGATGCATTGATACGTCTGGACAAGGTCGCCGTTACGCTTTCCGGGCAAAACGTGCTGGATGACATCCAGTTGAGCGTCAAACCCGGCGAGATCGTCACTTTGATCGGCCCCAACGGTGCAGGCAAGACCACGCTGGTGCGTGCGGTGCTCGGACTGCTCAAGCCCGACGCCGGTAGCGTCTGGCGCAAGCCGAGGCTGCGTGTCGGCTACATGCCGCAAAAGCTGCATGTGGACCAGACGCTGCCGCTGTCGGTGCTGCGTTTCCTGCGTCTGGTGCCCGGTGTGGATCGCACGGCCGCAGCGTCGGCGCTGGAAGAAGTCGGCGCCGGGAAAGTCATCGACAGCCCGATTCAAGGCATTTCCGGTGGCGAGATGCAGCGTGTTCTGCTGGCGCGCGCGTTGTTGCGCAAGCCTGAGTTGCTGGTCCTCGACGAACCGGTGCAGGGTGTCGACGTGGCCGGACAGGCCGAGCTGTACAGCCTTATTACCCGGCTGCGCGACCGCCACCAGTGCGGCGTGTTGATGGTTTCCCATGATCTGCATCTGGTCATGAGCACCACCGATCAGGTGGTGTGTCTGAACCGTCACGTCTGCTGCTCCGGGCATCCCGAGCAGGTCAGCCATGACCCCGCCTTTGTCGAGCTGTTCGGCAACAATGCGCAGAGCCTGGCGATTTATCACCACCATCACGACCACGCCCATGATCTGCATGGCGCGGTGGTGAATGACGCTGCGTCCCTCCCTCATACTCATGTTCACGGAGACAGCTGCAAGCATGGCTGATTTTCTACTGTATGCCTTGCTCGCAGGCGTTGCGCTGGCCGTGGTTGCTGGCCCGCTGGGATCATTCGTGGTCTGGCGGCGCATGGCTTATTTCGGCGACACACTGTCCCACGCCGCGCTGCTCGGCGTCGCGTTGGGCTTCCTGCTGGATATCAGCCCGACCATCGCGGTGACGTTCGGCTGCCTGCTGCTGGCGGTGTTGCTGGTCACGTTGCAACAGCGCCAACCGCTGGCCTCGGACACGCTGTTGGGGATTCTGGCACCAAGCACCTTGTCGCTGGGGCTGGTGGTGCTCAGTTTCATGCACGAAGTGCGCATCGACCTGATGGCCTACCTGTTCGGCGATCTGCTGGCTATCAGCCCGGCTGATCTGGGCTGGATTCTGGGCGGCAGCACGTTGGTTTTGGTGCTGATCGTCGCGCTGTGGCGCCCGCTGCTGGCAATGACCGTGCACGAAGAACTGGCGCGGGTCGAGGGCCTGCCGGTTGCTACACTGCGCATGACCTTGATGCTGCTGATCGCCGTGGTGATCGCGGTGGCGATGAAAATCGTCGGTGTTCTGCTGATTACCTCGCTGTTGATCATCCCGGCGGCTGCGGCACAGCGTCACGCCCGTTCGCCGGAGCAAATGGCGCTGGGCGCAAGCCTGTTGGGCGTGATAGCCGTGTGTGCCGGGCTATCATTGTCGTGGTTCAAGGACACCCCTGCCGGACCGTCTATAGTGGTTTGCGCTGCAGCGTTGTTCTTGCTCAGCTTTGTTCTACCCAGGCGAGCGGTGTAGACTTGCTCGTTTTTTGCGCAAACTAGAGAATCGCAGGAATGAAGCCGTTCGCCCCACGCTATCTGCTGCTTGTCGCATTTTCCATCCTGCTGGGTGCCTGCCAGAGTGCGCCCACTGTCGAGACGCCTGCCTCCGAGGCCCAGCCTGACGCGTTCGCTCAGCTTGAGCAGAACATCGCCGGTAATGAGCTGGCAACGGCTGAGGACCAATTGGCGGCGTTGCAGGCTGCCAATCCTGCCGACATCCGTCTTGAGCCTTTTCAGCGTCGTTTGGCCGAAGCCTATCTGAGCCGCAGCCAGATCAGCCTGCAGAAGGGTGACATGAACGCGGCGGCCTCTGCGCTAAGCCGCGCACGCGCCCTGATGCCCAAGGCACCGGCGCTGACAAGCGGCGTCAACGGCGCCATTGCCCATGCGCGCAAGGCCGAGCTGGAAAAAGCCGAAGCGGATTTGAAGGCGGCCGAAGCCAGAAGGGTTGCCAAGCTCATCGATCCGTCGGCAGAAAGCACGACAATTGAACTCAAGATCGGCGATATGCGTGCATTGCGTCGTCAACTGGACGATATCGCAGCGGATACCGTAGCGTTCAACTGTGAAGTGCTGATGGTGGTGCCGCGCACCGAAGACTATCCGTGGCTGGCCACGTTGCTGACCAAACGGGTGGTCAAGGCCAATCCGGATTTCGAGCTGCAATTGCGTCGCCAGATCGAGCGCAATGAAAAAGCGCAGATCATCCTGACGCCAGCGAAGCCCTGAGTCGATCCTCCAAAGCGGACGCAGAGCGTCCAGAACTGCATTCCCACGCGGAGCGTGAGGAACGAGAAGTGTTGGGGAGTCTATGTGGGGGCGAGAACGTTCAGAAAGGCGCTCCCACGCCGGAGCGTGGGAGCGATGTAGCAGCGTCAGATCAAGCCGGAACAGCCTTGGCTTTCACTTCACGATCCCACACACGGTGCTGAGCAATCGCGTTGAAGAACGCTTTGAACGATTTGCTATCGGACACTTCCAGCAGCCCGGCATCTTCTTCCAGGCGTAGCAGGCTCAACAGCTCTTTGGCTTCCCCGGCAAAGGAGATGGCCTTGAGGTGCTTGTAGGCTTCCAGGATGAAGTGCAATGCCACGCCGTCGCCTTTCAGGGCTTCGATCGAAGCCTTGCCACCCGGCACGAACACTGCGTCGAACGCTACCGAAGGCAGGCCTTCAGCCGATGCGTCCACTGGCAGGCTCTTGCCGTCAGCTGTCTTGACCGGTGCGGAGGTCGGGCCCAATACCTTGGCGTGTGCGCCTTCGGCAGTCAGTGCAGCCTTCATGGCTTCGACCGCTTTGCCGTCGACGCCGTCAGCCACAAGAATGGCAACCTTGCGCGAAACGATATCGCCAGACAGCAGGTTGACCTGGCTCAGCGCCGGCGACTCTTTTACCGATGTCTGACGCGCAGGTACGGTACCGGCTGTCGGTGCTGGCAAGCCCAGGTTGGCAGCTACACGTTTGGCCAGCTCCAGATCGATGTTGGCCAGAATCTCGTTGACCTGACGGGCACGGATGAACTCGCGCTCGACTTTGCCCAACTCGAAGCTATAGGCCGCGATGATGTGCTCTTTCTCGTGATGGCTCATGCTCTGGAAGAACAGGGTGGCCTGCGAGAAGTGATCGCCGAACGATTCGCTGCGCTCACGCACCTTGTGCGCTTCAACGCGCTCAGGGTAGGTCTCGAAGCCGCCATCTACCGGGCCGGCAGGGGTTTCTTTCGGCCAGCCGCCATCGATCGAGTTCGGCTCGTAGGAGGCGCGGCCCTTGTCGATAGTGGTGCGATGCTGTGCGTCACGCTGACCGTTGTGGTTCGGCGCAATCGGACGGTTGATCGGGATTTCGTGGAAGTTCGGCCCACCCAGACGGCTGATCTGCGTGTCGGTGTAGGAGAACAGGCGACCTTGCAGCAGCGGGTCGTTGGAGAAATCGATACCCGGCACGATATGGCCGGGGCAGAAGGCAACCTGCTCGGTTTCGGCGAAATAGTTGTCCGGGTTACGGTTCAAGACCATCTTGCCCAGCGGGGTGACCGGCACCAGCTCTTCCGGGATGATCTTGGTCGGATCGAGCAGGTCGAAGTCGAACTTGTGCTCGTCCTCCTCGGCAACGATCTGTACACCCAGTTCCCATTCCGGATAGTCGCCCATCTCGATGGACTCCCACAGGTCGCGGCGGTGGAAATCGGTGTCCTTGCCGGCGAGCTTCTGTGCTTCGTCCCAGACCAGCGAGCACACGCCGAACTTGGGCTTCCAGTGGAACTTCACGAAGCTCGACTTACCTTCGGTGTTGATGAAGCGGAAGGTGTGGATACCAAAGCCCTGCATGGTGCGCAGGCTTTTCGGGATCGCACGGTCGGACATGGTCCACAGCACCATGTGCGCGGATTCCGGCACCAGCGAGACGAAGTCCCAGAAGGTGTCGTGAGCCGAGCCGCCCGTAGGGATTTCGTTATGCGGCTCGGGTTTCACCGCGTGCACGAAGTCAGGAAACTTGATGGCGTCCTGAATGAAGAACACCGGCATGTTGTTGCCCACCAGGTCGAAGTTGCCTTCGTCGGTGTAGAGCTTGACGGCAAAGCCACGCACGTCACGCACGGTGTCGCCCGAGCCGCGTGGGCCCTGAACGGTGGAGAAACGCACGAACACCGGGGTCTTCTTGCCCGGATCGCGCAGGAAGCCTGCTTTACTCAGGGCGCCGTGGTCTTCGTAAGTCTGGAAATAGCCATGTGCTGCAGTACCGCGGGCGTGGACGATACGCTCCGGAATACGCTCATGGTCAAAGTGCGTGATCTTTTCACGCATGATGAAGTCTTCAAGCAGCGATGGGCCGCGGCTGCCGACTTTCAGTGTGTTCTGGTTATCGGAAATCTTGACACCGTGATTGGTGCGCAGGGCCTGCTGGGTCGCGTCCGAGCGGAACTGCTCAAGGCTTTCCAGCTTCTCGTTGGTATTGCCACGGTCCAGGGTGTCGGTACCTGCCAATTCGCTCTTGGGCGTTTGGGTTACAGGTGGTGCGTTCTTGCTAGCCATCAGAGACTCCTTATCTCGCCCCAATCATTGAGTTGGGTTCGCTGAATACGACTTCCCTGGCGTAAGCGGGAAATCACGGTATCCAAGAAGTGACCGGAGCAAAAAACAGCCGTTCCTTTTATTTTCGACCTGCGATCACCAACGGTCGTGTTATGTCCATTGCGCAGGACAGCCTGCAAATAAATGCTAAGCACAGCGGGCAGGACAGGCTAAAATGCGCGCCCGGCTCAATCTGGCCGAGGTAACGAAGCAAGTGGAATTGATCCACTGCGCTGATTTTTTAACGCGCCCCCACAAGGTTCGCTCCGTGATCGAGTTTCATAACGTCCACAAAACCTATCGGGTGGCAGGCAAGGAAATACCGGCCCTGCACCCCACCAGCCTGCGCGTCGACAGTGGCCAGGTGTTCGGCATCATCGGCCACTCCGGCGCGGGCAAAAGTACCTTGCTGCGTCTGATCAACCGCCTGGAAACCCCGAGTGGTGGACAGATCGTGGTCGATGGCGAAGACGTCACTGCGCTCGACGCCAATGGCCTGCGCCGTTTCCGCCAACAGGTCGGGATGATTTTCCAGCACTTCAATCTGCTGGCGTCCAAAACCGTGGCCGACAACGTCGCCATGCCGCTGACCCTGGCAGGCGATATGCCGCGCAAGCAGATCGACCAGCGTGTGGCCGAGTTGCTGGAGCGGGTCGGATTGTCCGATCACGCCAAAAAGTACCCGGCACAACTGTCGGGCGGCCAGAAGCAGCGTGTCGGCATCGCCCGCGCACTGGCTACCAAACCCAAAATCCTGCTGTGCGATGAAGCCACCAGCGCACTGGACCCGCAGACCACTGCGTCGGTCTTGCAACTGCTGGCCGAGATCAATCGTGAGCTGAAGCTGACCATCGTGCTCATCACCCATGAAATGGACGTGATTCGTCGCGTCTGCGATCAGGTGGCCGTGATGGACGCCGGGGTGATTGTCGAGCACGGCAGGGTCGCTGATGTGTTTCTGCATCCACAACACCCGACCACCAGGCGCTTTGTGCAGGAAGACGAGCAGGTCGACGAAAACGAACAGCGCGATGATTTCGCTCACGTTCAGGGCCGTATCGTGCGTCTGACGTTTCAGGGCGAGGCCACCTACGCGCCGTTGCTCGGCACGGTGGCGCGGGAAACCGGTGTCGATTACAGCATCCTCGCCGGTCGTATCGACCGCATCAAGGACACCCCTTACGGGCAGTTGACGCTGGCCATCACCGGCGGCGACATGGACGCCGCCTTCGCGCGCTTCACCGCCGCTGATGTTCATATGGAGGTGCTGCGCTGATGGACGCTTTTCTGAACCTGTTTTCCAATGTCGACTGGTACGAGATCTGGGTGGCCACTGGCGACACGCTGATCATGCTCGGTGTATCGCTCGGTTTCACCATCCTGCTCGGCCTGCCGCTGGGCGTGCTGATGTTTCTCACCTCGCCGCGTCAGTTGCTGGAGCACAAGCAGCTTTATGCGACGGTTGGGGTGATCGTCAACATGCTGCGCGCGCTGCCGTTCATCATCCTGCTGATCGTGATGATGCCGTTGACCGAGATCATTACCGGTACGTCACTGGGCATCCTCGGCACGTTGCCGCCGCTGATCGCCGGTGCCACGCCGTTCTTTGCGCGCCTGGTAGAGACCGCCTTGCGCGAAGTGGATCGCGGCATCATCGAAGCCACGCAGGCCATGGGCGCGACGACCCGGCAGATCATCGTCAAGGCGCTGCTGCCTGAGGCGCGCCCCGGCATTCTGGCGGCGATCACGGTGACCGCCATTGCGCTGGTGTCGTTCACGGCCATGGCCGGTGCGGTGGGCGCTGGCGGGCTGGGCGACCTGGCGATTCGTTATGGTTATCAACGCTTCCAGAACGATGTGATGTTCGTGACGGTCGTATTGTTGCTGGTGCTGGTGCAGATTCTGCAGACCATCGGCGACAGACTGGTCGCGCATTTCACACATCGTTGATCGAATCCGTTGGTATTGGCCCGCCTGTGCGGGCCCGAAGGAGTTGTTGCATGAAGAAACTATTGGCCATATTCGCCGCTGTCACCGCCTTGTCCGCGCAAGCCAACGAAACCCTGACCGTCGCGGCCTCTGCCGTGCCGCACGCCGAGATCCTCGAGTTCGTCAAACCGACCCTGGCCAAAGAAGGCGTGGATTTGAACATCAAGGTGTTCAATGACTACATTCAGCCTAACGTGCAGGTGTCGCAGAACCGTATGGACGCGAATTTCTTCCAGCACCAGCCGTATCTGGATGAGTTCAACAAGGGCAAAGGCACTGATCTGGTGGCCGTGGCCAAGGTGCACATCGAGCCTTTCGGCGCTTACTCCGACAAGTTCAAGACGCTGGCAGAGCTGCCCAACGGCGCCAATGTCGCCCTGCCCAATGACGCCACCAACGAAGGCCGCGCCTTGCTGCTGCTGGCCAAGGCAGGTCTGATCACCCTGAAAGAGCCGGGCAACATCCTGTCCAAGCCTTCGGATGTCGTGAATAACCCGAAAGACCTGAAGTTCCGTGAGCTGGAAGCGGCCACGCTGCCCCGCGTCCTGACTCAGGTCGATCTGGCGCTGATCAACACCAACTACGCCCTGAGTGCCAAGCTCGACCCGACCAAGGACGCGCTGATCATCGAAGGTGCCGATTCGCCCTACGCGAACATTCTGGTGGCCCGCCCGGACAACAAGGACTCGGACGCGATGAAGAAGCTGGTAGCCGCCTTGCAGAGCCCGGAAGTGAAAACATTCCTGACCGAGAAGTACAAAGGCGCTGTGGTTCCGGCGTTCTGATCCGATTGTACCTTGCGGTTCTCGCGCCAGTGCTCTGCGTCCCTTGTGACGCAGAGCGTCGGGAACACCTTATCGCTCCCACGCTCTGTGCTCATAGTTATACAGGCGCGTCGTGGGAGCGAGCTTGCTCGCGAAGAGGCCGGTAAAGCCTCCAGAAAATAGAGCGTTTGGACCAAGTCGTCGTGAGCAATGCGGATCGCCGCCCCGGTCACTCCCGCAGGAATCTCACAGGCCCTAATCCCTTTCCAGCAGCCCCGGCAATTGCTTCACCAGCTTCTGATTGTTCAGCGGTGCGCGGATAAAGCCTCGTTGCGTACCATCCGGGCCGATCAAAGCCAGATTACCGCTGTGGTCGACGAAGTAGTTCGCTTTGCTGGTGTCTGCGGGAATGAACGGAATGCTCACGGCATTGGCCAGTGTCTGGATATCAGCGACAGGTGCCGTCAGGCCGATGTACTGCGGGTCGAAGTAGCCCAGGTATTGCTTGAGCTGCTGCGGCGTGTCGCGGTTCGGGTCGACGCTGACCAGTACCACCCGCATGCGCTTGACTGTCTCTTCGGGCAGCTCGGTCCTGATCTGCTTGATCTGCGCCAGGGTCGTGGGGCAGATGTCCGGGCAGAAGGTGTAGCCGAAGAACATCAACGTCCATTGGTCTTTCAAGCCATCAAGCGCTACAGCCGCGCCGTTCTGGTCGGTCATGCTCAGGGCCGGTAACTGGCGGCTTTTGGGGAGCAGCACAATACCGGCGTCGTTGAGCGCCGCCTGGTCCTGTGGGTTGCGGCCAGTCAGCACCTGGCTGAGGATCAGGCCCAGAAGCAGGGCGACAATGGCAGCAACAATGAAAACGGTTTTCTGAGTACGGGTCATGGTGTCGGCGCGGGTAGTGATCGGCATGCGGCCGGGGATGATGGCCTATATCGCGCACCGAGCCTAGATCTAGGGCGTGGTGACATCGAACAGCGTATAGGCCAGCGTCAGACGTTTTACATCCTCGGGTATGTCACGGTCGACGATGAAGCGCACCGGCATCTCGATGCGCTCGCCCGGCTGTAATGTCTGTTGGGTGAAGCAGAAGCATTCGGTCTTGTGAAACCACGCTGCGGCCTTTCCGGGCGAAATACCCGGTACGGCCTGGGCTTTCATCGGTCTGTCGGTCGGGTTCTGCGCGATGAAGATCATCTCGTTGAGCGCTCCGGGATGGACCTGCATCTGGCGCGACTGCGGGTAGAACGCCCAGGTCATCCCCGCTGCATTGCCGGCAGTGAACAGCACATCGATCTGGCGTGAAGCGTCCTGACCCGCTACGCCATTGTCGTTGTGTCCGGTTAGCACGCCGTAAAGCGACGGCAATGCCAATCCGCACATCAACATGATCACTATTAAACACGTCAAACGCAGAACGAGCTGTTTGGACAAAAGAGGCTGGCTCATGCGTGGCTCACTTTTTATGTCTGACAGCGTGTCGAAATAGCTGCGGGCGACTTCAGAGTAGCCTGCTTATTCAAAACGCGAACTGCAGCGCACCCGCATCGCCGGGGGAAGGCAGTCGTTTTCGGTCAAAAGTTGAGCAAAATATGCCCTGATAGCGCAGATGTATCTAAATGTGAGTTGCATATAGCAAAACCGTCTTAGGCATTTAGTTAAGCAAGCTAACGTATGACTCTCCATCAACGAACCATGGGGTCTGACGCCTCAAGGAGTCCCAGCAGCCATGAACACCGCCGCATTGCGCGAGCAGATACAACTAGCCCATCAACATGAGGCCCGGACCGGCCACTTGCTGCAACAGTTGGAACAAAAGCTCCCACATCTTCATCCCGCCATCCACCTGCCGGAAGTCGACGCGAAAGACGTACTGACGCGTTTCGTCACGGCCTACATCGATCTGGTCCCCGATCTGCTGGACGCTGCCCATGAGGTCGCGCTGCACGCCGGGATCGAAGGGCAGATAAAGCCGGTGTTGAAAATCGCCGAGCATTTTTTCGCGGCCCCGCCTTCCATCATGGATGGGCATGAAGGCCTGGAAAGCCTGTTGGACGAGGCCTATCTGGCCCACCGGCTGGTCGAGGAAGTGAATGACCTGTACATCAAGCATTTCGGTCAGCCGCTGATACCGTCAAATACCACGGTTGCCAGCGTAATTGCCCACCAGTTGATCGGCGAGCAATTTGCCAACCAGCTGGACGAAGCGGTTCACCATGCTGTCGATGAGCTGCTTGATGAGGAGAGTTTCGCGCTGGACTCGGTCGAGGCCTACCGCGAGAAGCTGATCAGCCCTGAAACGGGTGCGGCCTGGCAGCGCTGGCCAAGCCTGTCACGGCAATTGGGCGTCGGCCTGGAGCTGGAGCGCTCCGCGGTCTGATTCAGAGGCCCGAATCACTGTCTTCGCCCGCAATGGAAGGAGCCGGATATCGCTCCGCTGCTACGCGAAGACCCATCCGGCTCACATGTCCCAGAGCTGTGATAACAGGGTAGCGTCTGTCAGGCGGCGCCCGAGCCGATCCCCGTTGTCGTGTAGATCCGCCCTTCAAGACGACGCTTCAAGCCACGCGATTCGATAAGCAACCGGGTGCCATGAGCGGCATTGGAACGACCCCATTCTTCCAGCAGTTCCAGACACGAGTGGTCGATGTAGGACAAATTGCCCAATGGCACATGCACCGTGCTGCCCTGCGGAATAGTGCCCAGTGCCTGAGTCAGCGCCGGCACCTTGAGGAACGTTGCGGCACCGACCAGACGCAGCTCGAATTCCTTCTCGCCCGCCAGTTCGACCACACTGATCTTCAGACGCGAAGCCTTGAACGCCAGCTTCACCAGGGTCAGACCAAAACCGACCAGTACACCGGTCAGCAGGTCGGTGAAGATGATCGCCACGGCAGTCGCCGCATAGGTGAACATCGGCATCCGGCCATAGCGACCCAGACCACGAAACGCCTTCAGATCGACCAGCTTCAGACCGGTATAAACCAGCACACCAGCCAGACTCGCGACCGGAATACTCTGCAGTACGCTCGACAGCAGCAACACGAACGCCAGCAGCCACAGGCCGTGGAAGATCGTCGAGAAGCGCGTGGTGGCACCGGCCTGGACATTGGCCGAGCTGCGCACGATAACGCCGGTCATCGGCAACGCACCGAGCACGCCGCAGAGCATGTTGCCCACGCCTTGAGCGCTGAGTTCCTTGTCGAAGTCCGAACGCTGGCCACTGTGCATGCGGTCAACCGCCGAGGCAGAGAGCAGCGTTTCGGCACTGGCAATGAACGCCACAACGATAGCGGCAACCAGAATGGCCGGGTCGGCCAGGTTCATCAGGTCGGCCGGGCGAAGCCAGTCGATGGCGTCGGCCAGGTTGTCAGGCACTTCGACACGCTTGACCTGCAAGGCCATGAACAGGCTGATGCCGGTTGCGATACCCACGCCCAGCAGCGCGCCGGGTACGAAGCGCAAAGACTGCGGACGAAGTTTTTCCCAGCCCCACATGATCAGCATGGTGCCCAGACCGAGCATACCGGCCTGCATGCCGGTGCCTGGTCCGAAGGCCTGGATCAGTGTGGAAGGGAAGGCGATCAGATTGTCCAGCCCGGAAGGTTTGGGACCGCTGTCGAACATCACGTGTGCCTGTGACAGTACGATCAACACGCCGATACCGGCGAGCATGCCATAGACCACCGCAGGCGCCGTGACCCGGAACCAGCAGCCAAGCTTGAATCGACCTGCCAGCAGCTGAAGTAACCCGGCGAGTACCAGAATAGGACCCAGCATGGCCATGCCGTGCTCGCGTACCACTTCAAAAACCAGTACTGCCAGACCGGCTGCGGGTCCGCTGACCTGCAACGGAGAACCGGCTATCCAGCCGACTATAAGCCCGCCTACGATGCCGGTGATCAGACCTTTGGCCGGAGGCATGCCGGATGCGATGGCGATCCCCATGCACAGCGGCAGGGCGACCAGGAACACGACCACGGAAGCGAGCAGCTCACGTGGTAAAGCGGTTTTCAATGCTGTAATACCCATGACGCTTCTCCGGAATTCTTCAGACGAGGCAAGACGGGCGACGCGCATCCTGCGCAGCCGCCATCAGCTGATAAAGAAGGGCTTGCCGTCAGTCGGACTGGTGGTCAGTCGGCTGAAAAGCGTGCTTTCGGTGAAGCCATCGGCGTCGGTCCCGAACCGTCGAGCGGTATGAAACGATCGAGCTCGGCGTCATAAGCCAGGATTTCGCTGGTTTCGATGCTGTAGACCCAGCCGTGAATGAACAATTGGCCGCTGGCCATTTTTGCTGCGACCGAAGGGTGGGTGCGCAGGTGTTGCAACTGGGAAATCACGTTTTCCTGAGTCAGGACCTGCATGGTTTCCAGTTCGCCGCTGCAGCTGCAGTTCTGCTCGACTACCGTGCGGGCAACCTCGGCATGACGCAACCAGGCTTTTACCGTAGGCATCTTGTCCAGGCTGTCAGGGTTGAGCACTGCGCGCATGGCGCCGCAGTCAGAGTGTCCGCAAACGATGATGTGCTGCACGCCCAGTGCAACCACTGCGTATTCCAGAGCGGTGGACACGCCGCCGTTCATCTGGCCATACGGCGGGACGACGTTGCCGACGTTACGCGTGACGAACAGGTCGCCAGGCGAACTTTGGGTGATCAATTCGGGCACGATGCGCGAGTCGGCGCAGGTGATGAACATGGCCCGTGGCGATTGGGCAGTCGCCAGCTTCTTGAACAGCTCTTCCTGCTGGGGGAAGACCTCGTTACGGAAATGTACAAAGCCATCGACGATATGTTTCAACGCTACGTCGGCGCTGTCTGAATGGCTTGATGTGCTGGACGACGTAGCCGAATGCTGTTTACCGATGTCTGTCATGTCTTCATCCTCTCTGACGAATTGATGTGGATTCTTCATGCCTGTTTGACCAGAGCCGGATGTGATCCCTCTCTGAAGGGCATCACGAACAAATCCCTTGAGCGCTATCGCTGATGACACTCCGAGTAACAGACTAATCGCCGAAGCTTAAACGAAACTGAATGCGATGGCTCTGGGACGCGGGTTTGCACGATAGTACCAAGTTCGTCACAGCAGCGACATTTGTCCTCCCGGCGGACAAAACGCATCGCAATCGAGTGCAAATCCACCACGTTTGTTCAATCCGAGTCGTTTGATTGCCAAGGCATAGCGTTGAGCCAGCAGGTCGGCAAACGGTCCTTCGCCACGCATTCGAGAACCAAATGTGCTGTCGTACACGGCTCCGCCGCGACTTTGACGAATCAGGCTCATCACATGATCGGCGCGTTGCGGGTAATGTGTCTTCAGCCACTCGTCGAACAGCGGCGCGACTTCCAGCGGCAGGCGCAGCATGACGTAGCTGGCGCTCAGGGCGCCCGCAGCCTTCGCTTCGCTCAGCAGTGCCTCCAGCTCGCTGTCATTGATCATCGGGATCATCGGCGCACACAGCACGCCGACCGGGACACCCGCCTGACGCAATACCCGAATGGCCCGCAGGCGAGCCTTGGGCGCTGCTGCCCTGGGTTCGAGGATGCATTTGAGCTCGTCATCCAGCGTCGTCAGGCTGATGAAGACCGACACCAGCCGCAGCCTGGCCATTTCTGCCAGCAGATCCAGGTCGCGCAGGATCAGCGAGCCTTTGGTAATGATGCTGACCGGATGCCGATAGCGCAGCAACACCTCAAGCGTCGCCCGGGTGATGCGGTACTCCCGTTCGATCGGCTGGTAGGGGTCGGTGTTGGCCCCGAGGGTGATGGGCGCGCAGCGGTAGCCGGGTTTGGAGAGCTGTTGCTCAAGCAACGCCGCCGCGTTGGTCTTGGCGATCAGCTTGGTCTCGAAGTCCAGGCCGGGAGACATGTCCCAATAGGCATGGCTGGGTCTGGCGAAACAATAGATGCAGCCGTGCTCGCAGCCCCGGTAAGGGTTGATCGACCTGTCAAAGGGGATATCCGGCGAGCTGTTGCGGGTGATGATGCTTTTGGCTGTTTCGCTGGTGACCTGGGTGCCTTGCGTGAGTGGCACTTCCTGATACCAGCCATCGTCTTCAGCCACTGATTGACTGGGTGCGAAACGGTTATGCGGATTGCTGGCAGTACCTCGGCCACGAACCGGATAGAGGCTGGACATCTGGCATTACTCGTATACTGTTCATGCGTACAGTACAGCATAAAGCCCGGATGGATCACTAAGGTCTGCCTGCAAAACACCGCTCGCCTGACGGGCGGTATTTTGCAGACAGGGCGACGGTCAGGCATCGCCCTCGTGAGTCAGCTCCAGCACACGGTCAACCAGCTTATTGATGCCCGAGGCCGCCTCGCTGATGCTTTTGGCGACCATATAGGCAGGCGTGCTGACCAGTTTTCGCGCTTCGTCCTCGACGATGTCATCGACGGCGCATTCTGAATGACTGCCACCCATTTTGGTGATGGCCGCGGCGGTTTCAGGGTCGTTACCGATGGTGCAGGTCACGCCGGGACCATAGATCTTGGCCGCAAGTGCCGGGGTGATGCAGATCAGCCCGACCGGTTTGCCGGCTTCGGCAAACGCCTCGGCGAGCTCCAGCAACCCGGCTTCGACCTGGCAGGCATGGCCTTGCAGGGCAAGGTCGGAAAGATTCTTTGCCGAGCCGAAACCGCCCGGGATGATCAGGGCGTCAAAGTCTTCGGCATTCGCCTCGCGGATGTCTTTCACTTCGCCCCGTGCAATGCGCGCAGACTCGACCAGTACATTGCGCGACTCGGGCATTTCCTCACCGCTCAGGTGATTGATGACGTGATGCTGAGTGATGTCAGGCGCGAAGCACTGAACCTGCGCACCGCGCTGATCCAGGCGCAACAGGGTAAGAACGCTTTCGTGAATCTCGGCACCGTCGTAGACGCCACAGCCGGAGAGGATTACAGCCACTTTTTTCTGCATCGATTTCGGCTCCTTGTGCTTGAGCAACCTAAGGCTTCTTTTAATTTGTCTGTTCAGTTGATCGCTTTGCGGGCCGAGTGTTCAGTTGAGGGATTGCTGGCTGCGCACAAGGTGCATGGGGAGGGTGGTGGTCGCGAGGTCTGCAGCGTCTGTGCGCTGTCGCCGAGCGAGGCCTGTCAGCCTGCGCTCGGGAGAGGTACGGGGGAGTTTATTCGTCGGACTTTTTCGTCAGATCGACGGGCACGGTGACCGGCGTTTCCAGGTCGGAGGCCGCTGCCGATGCGCAGAAGCGGCTCTTTTCTGCACGCTCTTCACGGGCGATGCGGGCGTTCTTGATGCGTCTGCGTATCCACAGGGCCAGCCCCAGCAGTACCAGCGCGCCCAGCACCCAGAGTTCATATTTCTTGACGTTGCCCAGCAAGCCTTCGAGAACCGCGCCGAAGTGGTAAGCAGCCGAACCCAGCGCCGCAGCCCAGACAGCTGCGCCGATACCGTTCAGCAGAAGATAACGCCCGGGTGGATAACCTGACAGGCCGATGGCCACGGGCATGACCGTTCGCAGCCCGTACACGAAGCGGAAGCTCAATACCCAGATATCCGGGTGCTTGCGGACCAGCCGCAGGGCCTTGTCGCCCATGAGTTGCCAGCGAGGCTTGCGCGCCAGGAGCTTGCGGCCGTGCTTGCGCCCCATGAAATACCACAACTGGTCACCCGCATAACTGCCACAAAAGGCCACGAGGATGACGATGTTGAGGTCCATGTATCCGCGAAACGCCAGGAATCCGGCAAGAACCAGAATGGTCTCGCCTTCAAAAAAGGTGCCGAGGAACAGGGCAAAGTAGCCGAATTCGTTCAAGAAATTCTGGAGCATTGTCTGGATGCTGGCGAAATGAACGCGCAGCCTAACGCGCCCAAGGCAATCATGAAAGTGTCCATATGTGTCTCGACGTTAAAGATTCTTGCAACCACAATGGTCGTATCCCCTTGAAGGCCGTGACCGCGACGTGCAGTCGCAGGTCGAACCATGACTGTCACACATTGGTCATAATGGCGGCTTATAACTGTCGCGCTTGCCCGCGTAAGCGGGCTCAGGAGTCTCGCCGTGAGCTTTACCCCCGCCAACCGCCTGTTTCCTCTCACTCGTCTGCGCCGTAATCGCCGCGACGACTTTTCCCGTAGGCTGGTGCGTGAAAACGTTGTCACTGTCGACGATCTGATTCTTCCCGTATTTGTCCTCGATGGTGAAAACCGTCGTGAATCCATCGCCTCGATGCCCGGCGTCGAGCGCTTGAGTGTGGATCTGTTGCTCAAGGAAGCCGAACACTGGGTCGCGTTGGGTATCCCTGCGCTGGCGCTGTTCCCGGTGACACCGCCGGAAAAGAAATCCCTCGACGGTGCCGAAGCCTGGAACCCGGACGGCATCGCCCAGCGCGCGACCCGCGCCCTGCGTGACCGTTTCCCGGAGCTGGGCGTCATCACTGATGTGGCGCTGGACCCGTTCACCACCCATGGTCAGGACGGCATCCTCGACGAAGAGGGCTATGTTCAGAACGACATCACCGTCGACGCGCTGGTGAAGCAGGCGCTGTCGCACGCCGATGCCGGTGCTCAGGTGGTCGCGCCGTCGGACATGATGGACGGTCGCATTCAGGCCATCCGCGAGTCTCTGGAGCTGGCCGGGCATGTAAATGTCAGGATCATGGCCTATTCGGCCAAGTACGCCAGTGCCTACTACGGTCCGTTCCGTGACGCGGTGGGTTCTTCGCTGAATCTGGGCAAGGCCAACAAGGCCTCTTATCAGATGGACCCGGCCAACAGCAGCGAGGCCCTGCACGAAGTGGCAGCCGACCTTGCCGAAGGCGCCGACATGGTCATGGTCAAGCCTGGCATGCCTTATCTGGACATTCTGTACAGGGTCAAGGATGAGTTCAAAGTGCCGACCTTTGTTTATCAGGTCAGCGGTGAATACGCGATGCACATGGCCGCAATCCAGAACGGTTGGCTGAGTGAAGGGGTGATTCTCGAATCCCTCACTGCCTTCAAACGCGCCGGTGCCGACGGCATCCTTACCTACTTTGCTGTCCGCGCCGCTCAACTGTTGAAGGGGCAATAGCCTCACAGGAACATTCATGAATACCGAAGCACTCATCGAAGCCGCTGTTCAAGTCGATGTCCCGGAGGCAACGCCCGTGGTCGAACCTGACATCGAAGTAATCCCGGCCATCGAGGCACCCGCCGCTGCGGTGCCCGCTATCGTCGCCCCGAACCTGGACGACAGCAGCCTGTATATCCACCGTGAACTGTCGCAACTGCAGTTCAATATCCGGGTTCTGGAACAGGCGCTCGATGAGTCCTACCCATTGCTGGAGCGGCTGAAGTTTCTGCTGATCTTCTCCAGCAACCTCGATGAGTTCTTCGAGATTCGTGTTGCGGGCCTGAAGAAACAGATCACCTTTGCCCGCGAACAGGCGGGCGCCGATGGTCTGCAGCCGCATCAGGCGCTGGCCAGGATCAGCGAACTGGTACACGGTCACGTGGATCGTCAGTACGCGATCCTCAACGACATTCTGCTGCCGGAACTGGAGAAACATCAGGTCCGCTTCATTCGCCGCCGTCACTGGACGGCCAAGCTCAAGGCCTGGGTACGACGCTATTTCCGCGACGAGATCGCGCCGATCATCACCCCGATCGGTCTCGATCCGACGCACCCGTTCCCGTTGCTGGTCAACAAGAGCCTGAACTTCATCGTCGAGCTTGAAGGTATCGATGCCTTCGGGCGCGACTCCGGTCTTGCGATCATTCCCGCGCCGCGTCTGCTGCCGCGTGTGATCAAAGTGCCGGAAGATGTCTGCGGGCCTGGCGACAACTTCGTGTTCCTGTCGTCGATGATCCACGCCCACGCTGACGATCTGTTTCAGGGTATGAAGGTCAAGGGCTGCTACCAGTTCCGCCTGACCCGAAACGCCGACCTGGCGCTGGACTCCGAAGATGTGGAAGACCTGGCGCGCGCCCTGCGTGGCGAGTTGTTCTCGCGTCGCTATGGTGATGCGGTACGTCTGGAAGTGGCGGATACCTGCCCGAAACACCTGTCGGACTACCTGCTCAAGCAGTTCAACCTGAACGAGTCCGAGCTGTATCAGGTGAATGGTCCGGTCAACCTGACACGTCTGTTCAGCATCACCGGCCTGGACAGCCACCCCGAATTGCAATACCCGCCGTTCACGCCAGCCATTCCCAAGCTGCTGCAGAACAGCGAAAACGTTTTCAGCGTGGTCAGCAAACAGGACATCCTGTTGCTGCACCCTTTCGAGTCCTTCACGCCAGTGGTCGACCTGCTGCGCCAGGCGGCAAAAGACCCGCACGTGCTTGCGGTACGCCAGACGCTGTATCGCAGCGGCGCTAACTCGGAAATCGTCGATGCGCTGGTCGATGCCGCGCGTAACGGTAAGGAAGTCACTGCGGTGATCGAGCTGCGTGCGCGTTTCGACGAAGAGTCCAACCTGCAACTGGCCAGCCGTCTGCAGGCCGCCGGTGCAGTGGTGATCTACGGCGTGGTCGGCTTCAAGACCCACGCCAAGATGATGTTGATTCTGCGTCGCGAAGCGGGCGAGATCGTGCGTTATGCGCATCTCGGGACCGGCAACTACCACGCCGGTAACGCGCGTCTGTATACCGACTACAGCTTGCTGACCTCCGATGACGCGTTGTGCGAAGACGTCGGCAAACTGTTCAGCCAGTTGATCGGCATGGGCAAGACGCTGCGCATGAAGAAGCTGCTGCATGCGCCGTTCACGCTCAAGAAAGGCATGCTCGACATGATCGCCCGCGAGACGCAATTTGCGCTCGACGGCAAGCCTGCGCACATCATCGCCAAGTTCAACTCGCTGACCGATCCGAAGATCATCCGGGCGTTGTACAAGGCCAGCCAGTCCGGAGTACGCATCGATCTGGTGGTGCGCGGCATGTGCTGTCTGCGTCCGGGCATCGCCGGGGTTTCGCACAATATCCATGTGCGCTCGATCATCGGCCGCTTCCTGGAACACACGCGAGTGTTCTACTTCCTTAACGGCGGCGACGAGCAGATGTTCCTGTCGAGTGCCGACTGGATGGAGCGCAACCTCGACAAGCGCGTCGAGACCTGCTTCCCGGTGGAAGGCAAGAAGCTGATTCTGCGTGTGAAAAAGGAACTGGAAAGCTATCTGACCGACAACACCCACAGCTGGCTGTTGCAGCCGGACGGGCGTTACGTGCGCAGCACGCCGACCGGTAATCAGAACCCGCGAAGCGCCCAGGCGACCCTTTTGGAGCGCCTGAGCAACCCGGTCCTCAGCGTACGCTGAAGACGATGCCGACTCGGGTCAGCCACTCCGCTTCCAGGGCGAAGTCGGCCTGAGTCAGCTGGTTGTTGTCCAGCCAGCCTTTCGGGAATTCGGCGTCCAGATTCGGGCCGTCGGCACGCAACACCACACGTGGCATCTCTTGGGTGCCGCGAATGTGGTGAAACAGAATCGCAAAGCGCAACAGCACGCACAAGCGAATCAGCTTGATGCCTTCGTCGCCGAAATCGGCGAACTTGTCCTTGGGAATATTACGGCGATGACCGCGCACCAGCAGTGCGAGCATTTGCTGGTCTTCGCGTGAGAAACCGGCCAGGTCGGAGTGCTCGATCAGGTACGCGCCGTGCTTGTGGTAGTGATAGTGGGCGATGTCCAGGCCGATTTCGTGCACCTTGGCCGCCCAGCTCAGCAGTTCGGCGTAGCTCTCGTGCTGTAATTCCCAGCTCTCGGCGACTTGCTCCAGTGCGTGCAGCGCCTTGGCTTCGACGCGTGCCGCCTGTTCCAGATCGACGTGATAACGCTCCATCAGCGAGCTGAGCGTACGCTCACGGACGTCTTCATGATGATGGCGGCCCATCAGGTCATACAGCACGCCTTCACGCAGGGCACCTTCGCAGTGATCCATGCGCTTGAGTTCGAGGGCGTCGAAGATGGCTTCGAGAATCGCCAGGCCTGCGGGGAAAATGGCGCGACGGTCGGGCTTGATGCCGTCGAAGTCGATCTTTTCCACATCACCCAGCTTGAACAGCTTGCGCTTGAGCCAGGCCAGCCCTTCGGCGTTGACCTCGCCAGCGCCGTAACCATTGGCCTTGAGCGCCAGGCCAATAGCACGAATGGTGCCTGACGAACCAATCGCTTCATCCCACTTGAGGCGATGCAGTGCGTGTTCGATGCTCATGATTTCCAGACGGGCAGCGGTGTAGGCCTGAGCATAACGGGCCGGTGTCACCTTGCCGTCGCGGAAGTAGCGCTGGGTAAAACTCACGCAGCCCATCTGCAGGCTTTCACGCAGCAGCGGCTCGAAGCGCTGGCCGATGATGAATTCGGTACTGCCGCCGCCGATGTCGGCGACCAGACGTTTGCCTGGGGTATCGGCCAGCGTGTGGGAGACGCCCAGATAAATGAGGCGCGCTTCCTCGCGGCCGGAAATCACTTCCACCGGGTGGCCGAGGATTTCTTCGGCGCGGTGAATGAAGTCGTTGCGGTTACGCGCCTCGCGCAGGGCATTGGTGCCCACGATGCGTACCGCACCGAGCGGCAGCCCGTTGATCAACTGGGCGAAACGTTTCAGGCAGTCGAGACCGCGTTGCATGGATTCTTCGGTCAGCTGGCGCTCTTCGTCGATGCCAGCGGCCAACTGCACCTTCTCGCCCAGGCGCTCAAGAATGCGAATCTCGCCCTGATTGGCTTTTGCCACAACCATATGAAAGCTGTTGGAGCCCAGGTCGATAGCGGCGATCAGTGAAAAATTCTTGGGTGTTGAGTGCGGCATGGTCAGGAAATCCGGTTCGATAACCGGACCATCGTGCCACGATCCATGCTTGCCGCCAACGCGAAGCTGTTCAGGCACCGGAAATACCCGGTATTACTCGCGCGCGTGGCGTATGGCTATCAATGCCATGTGACGCAGAGCTTCACCAAAATGCATTGCCACGCTAAAGCGTGCGGAACGAGAGTTATCCCTAAGAACGCCATCGTGTCTATGCGCCGCGTTCAGCGTAATACACAGTCTTCGTGGGAGCGAGCTTGCTCGCGAAGAGGCCGGTGCAGCCCCCGAAGATATGGTGTTTGGACCAACGCCTTCGTGAGCAAGCTCACTCCCACCAAGATTTCTGTCCAGCCCGATACAGCATGTAGCTGTGACGCAGAGCGTCACGAACTGCATTCCCACGCGGA
>Ga0105244_10000140_pt1 | contig 75393 bp, 58 predicted proteins | sample KBSM44metaG_FD_80423 | JGI IMG/M metagenome (GOLD analysis project Ga0105244, IMG submission 80423) | Miscanthus rhizosphere microbial communities from Kellogg Biological Station, Michigan, USA - KBS M4-4 metaG | ecosystem: Host-associated > Plants > Roots > Rhizosphere > Soil | place...
AAGGTGCGGTCGATCTTCAGCACGTCGATCGGGAACTGTTTGAGGTAGTTCAGCGACGAGTAGCCGGTGCCGAAGTCATCGACAGCGATGCTCAGGCCGAGGTTCTTGAGGCCGTCGAGTATCTGCATGGCCTCGTTGACCTCACGCATCAGGATGCTTTCGGTCAGTTCCAGCTCCAGGCAGGCGGGTGACAGGCCGGTCTGTTCGAGTATGTGGGCGATGCGCTTGCCGAGCTGGCCGTCCGAGAACTGCCGTGCCGAGATGTTGACCGACACCTTGGGCACGCGAACCCTTGCCTGATGCCAGTGTTTGAGTTGGCGGCAGGCTTCGGCCAGGACCCAATCGCCGACCTCTACGACCAGCCCGAGCTCTTCGAGCACCGGGATGAAGTCGTTGGGCGGCACCAGCCCGCGGCGTGGATGGCGCCAGCGCAGCAGGGCTTCCGCGCCTGTCAGGCGTTTGCCGTCGCCGCTGAACTGCGGTTGGTAGAAGAGGGTGAACTCCTTCTGCTCCAGGGCGTGGCGCAAGTCGCTTTCCAGCTCCAGACGCTCCAGCGCGGTGGCGTTCATGTCCGCCTGATAGAACTGGAAGTTGTTCTTGCCACGCTCTTTGGCGTGATACATCGCCGTGTCGGCGTTCTTCATCAACTGGCTCAGTTCCTTGCCGTCCTGCGGGCTGAGGGCGATGCCGATACTGGCGGTCACCAAGAACTCGCGGCCTTCCAGCACGAACGGTGTGATCAGGCTGGTCAGAATGCGTTCGGCAACGTGAATGGCGCGGCTCAGCGCGGCTTCACGGGTTTCATCCGGTTCCAGCAGCAGGGTAAATTCATCCCCGCCCATGCGGGCCACGGTGTCATCCACCGACACACAGGCAAGCAGCCGCGTGGCCATTTCCTGCAGCATCCGGTCGCCAGCGGCATGGCCCAGGGAATCGTTGATCGGTTTGAAACGGTCGAGGTCGAGGAACATCAGCACGACCCAGGCCTGCTGGCGCTCGGCGTGCTGCAACGCCGAGTGCAGACGATCCTGGAACAGGGTGCGGTTGGGCAGATGAGTCAGCGCGTCGTAGTAGGCCAGGCGGTGGATACGGTCCTCGCTGGCCTTGCGCTCGCTGATATCGCTGAAGAAGCACACGTAGCTGGCCAGATCGCCTTCATCGTCGAGGACCGCGGTAATGCCGACCCAGGCCGGATAGTGTTCGCCGTTACGCCGCTTGAGCCGGATTTCACCTTCCCACGTGCCTTGTCCGTTCAGTTGCCTGAGGATATGGCGCAGACGGGTTTCCTGTTCGGCTTCCACGGTGAGCATGCCCGGCAACTGATCGAGCACCTGAGCCACTTCATAGCCACTGACGCGGGTAAAGGCCTCGTTGGCCTGCACGATATAGCCGGCGGGGTCGGTAATCAGGATGGCGGATGTGGAATGCTCGAATACCGTGGCAGCCATGCGCAGGTCTTTCTCGGCCCGACGCTGCTGACTGATGTCGCGGCCTACCCCGAAGATACCTTCAAAGTTGCCGTTTTCGCCCCACACCAGGACCACGCGCAGTTCCACCGGAATCTTGCGACCGTCGGCACGCAGGCAGTCGAACAGAAACATTCTGGTGGTGACTTCTTCGCGCAGCCTGGCGAGTTCCTGAGGTTTGTCGAGGACCTTGTCGATGCGGCCCATGAGCGCATCAAAACCGACTGTTTGCTGGGGGTTGGCAATGGCGGCGGACCAGCCGTTCTGCAGGATCCACTCGGCGCTGTAGCCCAACGCACGTTCTACCGAAGGGCTGACGTAGTTGACTGCCAACCGGCCGTCGGTGGAGAAAATCACATCACTGATGCTTTCGGCCAGCATGCGGTAACGCTGTTCGCTGTCACGCAGCGACTGGCTGGACGCGACCTGTTCGGTAATGTCCTTGGCAATGCCGATGATACGCGTGACCCGGTCTTCTTCGTCCCAGGCCAGTGCCTGCTCGCGAATGTCGAAGGACCGCCAGTTGCTCTCGCGGTCCCGAAAGCGCAGCACGCGTTGCAGTAATTCATTGTGCCCGTGGTGACGCTGGCGCAGGCGCATGTCCTGATAGTTTCGGGCGTCGTCGGGGTGCAGCAGGACTTCCCAGAAGAACTCGCCCATGGCGTGCAGTTCTGACTTGCTGTAACCCAGCGTATAGCCAAAGTGGTGGTTGCTGTAGATCACCCGCTGGCTGAGCACATCCTGAACGTACAAATGGTCCGGTACGGTTCGTACCACGTCGGACCAGAAGCTCTCGCGGTCCAGCAACGACAGCTCGACCTGTTTGCGGCTGGTGATATCGCCAATACTGAGAATCACCGCATCGAAGTCACTGCGTGTCTCGGGCAGGCGCATGACCAGCCACAGGTGCTGGTCATGACCACCCGCACGGGTCAGGCAGATTTCCAGTTCCAGTCGTGGCTGTCCGGAAAGCACCGCCTGGATGATCGGAATGCCGACGCCCGGACGCGAGCGCGACTCGCCCTCGATCAACGGTTGCCATGCCTGTTCGCGGTGCTCGATGTCCAGCAGGCTCAGGGCGACTTCATTGAGTTCGCTGATGCGCAATTGCTGCAAAAGGCGTTTCAGAGCGGCTGGCTGGCTTTTGAGCAGGCGCTCGAAGTCCTCGCCGGTGCTGACCTCGAGTGCTTCAAGTTGCTCCTGAAGGCCGGACATGTCCATGACACAGATGGCGACGCCCGCGCCCTCGAAGATATCCCGATAGCGGCGTCGGCTCTGCAGCATCTGGCGCTGGCGCCTGCGCAGGCTCATCAGCGCGATCAGCGGCAGGATCGACAGCAGCAGGCCGATCAGGCACTTGCCGATCAGTGGCGCGAGCAGTTCGCTGCGCGCCTTGTAGGTGTCGAACAGCCCCCGCAGTTGCCAGTCACTATTGCTCAGTGGTTGAAGCAGAATGGTATCGGACAGGCCACTCTCCGCTTCGTTGGCGGGCACCGGTTCATGGAGAATGACCCGCTGCGTCTTGCGCTGTTCAAGACGCCACAGGTGCTGAAAGTCCTGCGCCGGCTGGCTGGCAAGTTCCTTCAAGGCTTCGGGGGCCACGCGCAATGCCCAGTAATCGCCGCTCACGCCGTTGCCCAGGCGAATCAGTATATAAATCTGGTTGCCGTCTTCCGAGCCGGTATAGAAGTAGGGGCGACCTCGTGCCTGTTTCATGGCTTGTTCAAGAAACTCACTGTCGTGCGAGGCCTCGGCGCTGTCACTGACAATTTCACCCTCCCGGTTCAGGCGAGCGACGCTGCGCAGCGCGGGCAGGGCAGTGCGCAGGTTCACCAGCGTGGTCGACTGCTCCAGTCGCTCCCCGGCGGATAGCGCCTCGTCCAGCAGGTTCATGGCGATCTGCGCCTTGAGCGCCATGTTCAGACTCATCCGGTCGGACAGTTGGACGCTGTACTCCAGACTGCGCTGACGCTGACGTTCCTGGGTCTGGTGGAACTGCTCGATCAGTTGCCAGAGCAACAGGGCAAGCACCACCAGAACCAGGCCCGCCAGCATGCCTTTCACTGACCCACGCAAAGGCCTGGTCGCACTGTCTGGAGCGACACTGGATGACGACAGAGGCGTTAAAGTGGGCAAATCGCTGTTCCTGACTGCTGGACTGAAGCAGTGGTGCTTTATGTAAAATAGGCGGGTCGCTCAAAGAGGGCGGCTAGCATGCCTTTAGTTGTGGCAAAGTGCCAGCCCCATTGGGCCGTATCGTTTGCCCTGCACGACGCATTCGGGTAGCTTTGCGCAACGCGTGGTATCCACCGACTCCTGCATGAGTGACTCCACTTTTTGCAATATCGATCAGGCTTTATATTTGCCAGCACTGCCCCGACAGGTTTACCACTGAGTTTATTCAAGGCTCGGAACGGTCTCGCGGCAAGTCTCAAGGACAAATAAAAGCTTTTTTCCGGCCGGAGCTTTAAGCTCGTTACCCAAATCGGTCCTCATTACAGACGCTAGGTTTTCATTTCATGGCTCAATACGTCTACACCATGCATCGGCTGAGCAAAGTTGTGCCGCCGAAGCGTGAAATCCTGAAAAACATCTCTCTGTCATTCTTTCCCGGTGCCAAGATCGGTGTGCTGGGCCTCAACGGTTCGGGTAAATCCACGCTGTTGAAAATCATGGCGGGTGTCGACACCGAGTTTGATGGCGAAGCGCGTCCGATGCCGGAGCTCAATGTGGGTTATCTGCCGCAGGAGCCACAACTTGACCCGAACAAGACGGTCCGTGAGGTCGTGGAAGAGGCGGTCAGCGTGATCAAGGACGCACAGGCGCGTCTCGATCAGGTCTACGCCGAGTACGCCGAGCCGGACGCTGATTTCGACAAGCTGGCGGCCGAGCAGGCCAAGCTCGAAGCCATCCTGCAGGCCAGCGATGGCCATAACCTGGAGCGCCAGCTGGAAGTCGCCGCCGATGCGCTGCGTCTACCGGCCTGGGATGCGAAGGTTTCGGTCCTTTCCGGTGGTGAGAAGCGCCGTGTCGCGCTGTGCCGCCTGCTGCTCTCCGCTCCGGACATGCTGCTCCTCGACGAACCGACCAACCACCTGGATGCCGACTCTGTCGCCTGGCTGGAGCACTTTCTCCACGACTTCCCGGGAACTGTGGTTGCGATCACGCACGACCGTTACTTCCTGGACAACGTGGCTGGCTGGATTCTGGAACTCGACCGCGGCGCGGGCATTCCTTACGAAGGCAACTATTCCGGCTGGCTTGAAGCCAAGTCCGACCGTCTGGCGCAGGAATCCAAGCAGCAGACCGCTCACGAAAAGGCCATGAAAGACGAGCTGGAGTGGGTTCGCAAGGGTGCCAAGGCGCGTCAGTCCAAATCCAAGGCGCGTCTGCAACGCTTCGAAGAGATGCAGTCGCAGGAGTTCCAGAAGCGCAGCGAGACCAACGAGATCTACATCCCGGCCGGTCCGCGCCTGGGCGACAAGGTTATCGAGTTCAAGAACGTCACCAAGGGCTATGGCGACCGCGTGCTGATCGACAACCTGTCGTTCTCCATGCCCAAAGGCGCCATCGTTGGCGTGATCGGCGGTAACGGTGCCGGTAAGTCGACCCTGTTCCGCATGCTGATGGGCAAGGAGCAGCCGGATTCGGGCAGCATCGAAGTCGGTGAAACCGTACAACTGGCCTGCGTGGACCAGAGCCGTGATGACCTGGACGGCAGCAAGTCGGTATTCCAGGCGGTATCCGACGGTTCCGATGTGATCCGTATCGGTAACTATGAGATTCCGTCGCGCACCTACGTCGGTCGCTTCAACTTCAAGGGCGGCGATCAGCAGAAGTTCGTCAAGGACCTGTCCGGTGGTGAGCGTGGTCGTCTGCACCTGGCGCTGACCCTGAAAGAGGGCGGCAACGTGCTGCTGCTCGACGAACCGTCCAACGACCTCGACGTGGAAACCCTGCGTTCACTGGAAGAAGCGCTGCTGGACTTCCCGGGCGCTGCCATTGTGATCTCTCACGATCGGTGGTTCCTTGACCGTGTAGCCACGCACATCCTGGCGTACGAAGACGATTCGCAAGCGATCTTCTTTGAAGGTAACTACACCGAGTATGAAGCGGATCGCACGAAGCGTCTGGGCGAAGCCGCTGCTCAGCCGCATCGTGTGCGTCACAAAAAGCTGGCCTGATCAGCGCTCAGGCACGCGCCGCTCCTTGCAAGGAGCGGCGCTGCCGTTGGCTGGCCTGACTCACGCGTCAGGTTCGATCAGCAGCACTTCAATCGATTGATCGCCCGCCGGGCGCTGCCACAACACTTCATCGCCTTTCTGCGCACCGATCAGGGCGCGGCCCAGTGGCGATCCCCAATTGATCAGCCCGTTGGCTGCATCGGCCTGATCCTCTCCGACCAGATGCACGCGCTGCTGGTTATCCTGTTCATCCGCGAACGTCACCCAGCTGCCGATCTGCACCTTTTCGGTCGACACAGCCGGGGCGACGACCTGCGCGCTTTGCAGGCGCTGATTGAAGTAACGCAGGTCGCGTTCCAGGTCGGCCAGTCGCTGCTTGTCCGCCGCTTCGCCCAACGCGGTTTGCGCGCTGTGCTGCGCCTGCAGGCTATTGACGTGTTTCTTCAACAAGGTCAGGCCTTCGGCCGTGACGTAGTTGATCTGTGTACTGACCAGCCGCTCGACCGGTTGTTCGGCCTCGGCGGCAGCGTTGTCTTCGTTTACGAATGCGCGGCTCATGAAGAGTCCTCCCTAATAGGCTTTGGGCCACAGCAGGACATCATTGGTTTCGTCGGATTGCACCGATGCCTGATCAGTTGGGACGATAGGCCTTGGCCGCGCTGCGGGTTTTTTCCTGCTCCCAGGCACGGTCACGCTCATTGAAGACCTGGCCGGGGTCGAGCCGGTCGCGATTGTCCTGCGAGGTCTCGCACTGACGAAAGCCATCGGTCCAGCCCTGGGCGTAGAGCTTGTCCTTCAGATAGCGGGGCACGTTCTTGCGAAATTGGCCGGTAGTGGCACCTGCTGCGTCCCTGCCGCTGCTGCAACCGTCCTGATAGCCGTCTGCAAAACCCGGCGGATAACCCTCGGCCAGCATCTGGTCACGGGTGGACTGACAACCCGCCAGCACGATGGCCAGCGACAACAACAGCCAATACCGCTTCATGGTGATTCCCTCTGCTTATGAGAGGAGTCTAGAAGGTAATTTGTGAGTTATTCGTAAAAGCGATGTAGGGAACGTGTAATAGCAGTGTGCCGGTTTTTTCCAGGCACACTGCCGGCAATTGACACTGATCCGGTCAGTAGTGATACCACTTCACCTCAAGCATCACCTCGTTCTGCGGCGAGCTCATCTGGCTGAATTCGCGCTGGGCGCTCAGGCGCAGACCAAGGTTGCGCGACAGCTCCCATTGCTGGTTGAGGCTGACGCTGCGGCGCACTTCGCCATTGGTGAAATAGTCGCCCTTGGCTTCCAGGCTCAGGTTGCCCAGCGGGTTGCGCCACAGCACGCCGGTGTTGAAGCCTGCGGCGGGGGAGATGAATTCGGCGAAATCGTTATTGTGCTCGACTCGCACGGTGCCCAGTGCAAAGCCGAGCATATCGTCGGACAGCTGCCAGGTGCCGCCGCCACCACCGTTGACGTGGCTGACGAGGTTTTCGTCGCCGTGCTTGCCGAGAACCCGCTCCAGCCCCCCGGTGACTTGCCATGACCAGGGTTTCAGCAGTTCGGTGCGCGGGGTCAGTGAGCGAATGGTGGCCAGGTCCAGTTGTTGCACCTGCCAGTCATTGCCTTCGTATTGACGCACCTTGAGCTGAAGGATCTCGATCTGCGCACCCAGCGGGAAACCGTAGGCATTGTCGTTCAGGTCGTGATAGGCCATGCGCAGACCATATTCAGCGAACGCCTTGTCACCGCGTGTGCCCGCACCCAACTGCCAGGTACGTGATTCATGGCCTTCTTCCGGCAGGCCGGGGCGCGGGATGTCCAGCTGTGGCGGCGGGTTCTGATTGATCGCCTGCAACAGCTCGAAGCTGCGTTGCGAGCGTTGTGTATCGCGCTCAAGACCGTTGGCGCGATAGCGCTCCAGACGATAGGCAGCGTCCTGAATCAACGCGCGGCGTTCTTTGGGCTGCGCGAGGTACTCGCTGTTGTGCAGTTGTTTCTGATCGGCGCTGACCTTCAATACCCACTGTTGCTCGTCTGCATCGAGCGGTTCGGCGCGGCTCAGCAACTCGCGTTCGCGTGACGGGCGATAGTCGATCTTCTCCACCAGCCCGGCGGCCTTGATCGCCTTGACCGTATCGGTCGGGATCGCGGTCAGGCCGAACTGATCGGTAAGCTTCAGGCCCGGTCGGGCGACCTGCAGCAATTCCAGCAGCCGGTAGGAGCAGTTTTCGTCGAAGAAGAAATAACTGAAACGGATCTGTTTCAGCTCCCAGACATGCTCGACCATGCGCCCGGTTTCTTCCGCAGTCAGGTTCAGGCGGTATTCCCACAGGTCACGGTTTTCCAGGCTGCGGTATTCCGACAGTTTTTCCTGATACGGCACCAGCGCAAACAACCCCGGGTAGCCGCCTGCCAGACCTTTCCACGCGTACAGAATGCTGTTGTCCATGCCTTCGATATAGGCACCGAAGTTGATCGCGTAGCTCAGCAAGGTGGTGTTATTGGTTTTCGCGCTGACCGGATCGATGCGCAGCAGCGTATGGCCAAACATCGACGAGGGGCTGTTGAGGTAAGCGGCCGGGAAAATCAGCACCGTGCTGTCCGGGGCCACATCCTTGTACCAGGCCTTGAATTCCTTACAGTCCGGCGTCGGCAGGTCAGTCAGGTGCAACTGGTCACGCAGCCAGCGGGTGCGTGCCGGGTATATGCACTGGGCGTGAGTCTGTTCGTTGCTGACCGGTGCGTAAATAGCGTCGAGTGTCGCGCTCAGCTCTGCCTGCGGGTCGTGTGCACCGTTGGCGGCGAGAAAGAATTTCGGGTCTGTGACATAGCTGCGCCAGCCACCGAGCTTGCCGGCTTCGTAGTGACCCAGGGAAATCCAGAACGGCTCATTGGCCAATTGCTGCAAACGGTCAGCGCTGGCATGAGGTGCCGCAGACAAGGGGGCACAGACGAACAGCGCCAGCGATACAAGACGTTTGAGCATAGAGGGCAACTAGTCAGAAAAGGGGATCCCGCCCTTTGCGAAGAAAGGGCGGGCGAACGACTTTAAGCCTGGGTAGCGTACTTGGCCAGAGTCGGATCGTTTTTCAGAACATTGACGGTGTTGGTGTGAACGTCTTCGGCAGTGGCGTCGGCCTTGCTGAAGATTTGCGAGAAGTGCTCGTGAGTGACGGCGGCAAAGTGCTCGCGGTCTTCTGGTGCAACGCCCAGTACCACAGCGTAGGTAGTCAGTGCTTCGCCCTGACCCATGGCCATGTCTTTGGAGAGTTCATCCATCATGCCGTTCATGGCAAGCCAGGATTTACCGCCATAAGTCAGCGCGCCGTTGGTCGAGCAGCCGTTGGTGCCGGAGGTCATGCCGAAGGTGGCGTTACCCGATGTACCGTTGGTGGTCGAAGCGAGGAAGTGAGCTGGAGTACCGCGTTGGCCTTCAAACAGCATGTTGCCCCAACCGCAGTCAGGACCGCCTGGTGCTTGAGCCATAGCGTTGATCGATACAGCGGCGAAGAGCGTTCCAAGAAGAATCCGTTTCATAGCTTTTTCTCTTTTTAGTTCAGCCAAGGGTCGAGTTTCTTGAGTTGTCACATCAAGACAGATGGTCAGCCAGCAGCCACCTGTGCAGTTTGGAGTTTAGGCAGGTTCCAAGGGTTCCGTGAGGGATTACAGATTATTACTTGAAAACGGCTTTTTTCAGAACGCGGCGGGTGACGCTACACACGCAAATGCTTTTCGGCTCTTTCCTGCCTTGCAAGTCGTGCACAGCGAGCGCCAGAATGCCGACATCTGCCCCGCCTGATGTAAGGATTACTGATGCCCGATTCTGTCGCAGCCAACCTACGCCTGGCGCCCAACGCGCTGACCCGTCCGTTTTCCGCTGAGCAGTTCAGCTTTGCGACCACCCACGAGCTCGAACCCTTTCGCGGTGTCCTTGGCCAGGAGAGAGCCGTAGAGGCCCTGCAGTTCGGCGTTGCGATGCCGCGCCCCGGTTACAACGTGTTTGTCATGGGCGAGCCCGGCACCGGGCGCTTTTCGTTCGTAAAACGCTATCTCAAGGCCGAAGGCAAACGGATGCAGACGCCGTCGGACTGGGTCTACGTCAACAACTTCGACGAGCCCCGCGAGCCAAAGGCGCTGGAGCTGCCACCTGGCACTGCCCATGAGTTCACCGCCGACATCGGTGGCCTGATCGACAACCTGCTGGTGACCTTCCCGGCGGTTTTCGAGCACCCGTCGTATCAGCAGAAGAAAAGCTCGATCGACCGTGCGTTCAATCAGCGCTATGACCGCGCCCTGGACGTCATCGAGCGCCTGTCGCTGGAAAAGGACATCGCGCTGTATCGCGACAGCTCCAACATCGCGTTCACGCCGATGGCCGATGGCAAGGCGCTGGATGAGGCCGAGTTTTCCCAGTTGCCCGAAGCGGATCGCGAGCGCTTCCACGAAGATATCTCCGCGCTCGAGGAGCGTCTCAACGAAGAACTGGCCAGCCTGCCGCAGTGGAAGCGCGAGTCCAACAATCAGCTGCGTCAGTTGAATGAAGAGACCATCACCCTGACCCTGCAGCCCTTGCTGGCACCGCTTTCTGAAAAGTACGCCGAGAACGCTGCGGTCTGCGCCTACCTGCAGGCCATGCAGGTTTACCTGCTCAAGACTCTGGTCGAGCAGTTGGTCGATGACGCCAAGACCGACGCTCAGGCGCGCAAGCTGCTGGAAGAGCAATACAGCCCGAGTCTGGTGGTCGGGCATACTCGTGATGGCGGTGCGCCGGTGGTTTTCGAACAGCACCCCACCTACGACAACCTGTTCGGACGCATCGAATACAGCACCGATCAGGGCGCGCTGTACACCACGTACCGGCAACTGCGCCCCGGCGCGCTGCATCGTGCCAACGGCGGTTTCCTGATTCTGGAAGCCGAGAAGATGCTGGGCGAGCCGTTCGTCTGGGATGCGCTCAAGCGTACCCTGCAATCGCGCAAGCTGAAGATGGAGTCGCCGCTGGGCGAGCTCGGCCGCGTTGCAACCGTGAGCCTGACGCCGCAGGTGATCCCGTGGAACGTCAAAATCATCATCATCGGTTCCCGCTCGCTGTATTACACCCTGCAAGACCTCGATCCTGACTTTCAGGAGATGTTCCGGGTGCTGGTCGACTTTGACGAAGAGATTCCGATGGTCGACGAGACGCTCGAGCAATTCGCTCAGCTACTCAAGACCCGGACCTCGGAAGAGGGCATGGCGCCGCTGACCGCCGATGCGGTGGCACGACTGGCGACTTACAGCGCCCGTTTGGCCGAGCACCAAGGGCGTTTGTCGGCGCGTATCGGTGACCTGTTCCAATTGGTCAGCGAGGCCGATTTCATCCGCCAGCTGGCCAACGACGACAAGACCGACGCCGGGCATATCGAACGTGCGCTCAAGGCCAAAGCCACCCGTACCGGGCGGGTCTCGGCGCGGATTCTCGATGACATGATGGCTGGTGTGATTCTGATCGACACTGACGGCGCGGCCGTCGGCAAATGCAACGGCCTGACGGTGCTGGAGGTCGGCGACTCGGCCTTCGGCGTGCCCGCGCGCATTTCCGCCACGGTGTACCCGGGCGGCAGCGGGATTGTCGACATCGAGCGCGAGGTCAATCTTGGCCAGCCGATCCACTCCAAGGGCGTGATGATCCTCACCGGCTACCTTGGCAGCCGTTATGCCCAGGAATTTCCGCTGGCGATTTCCGCAAGTATCGCGCTCGAGCAGTCCTACGGTTACGTGGATGGCGACAGTGCGTCGCTTGGCGAGGTCTGCACGCTGATCTCGGCGCTGTCACGCACGCCACTCAAGCAGTGCTTCGCGATTACCGGTTCCATCAACCAGTTTGGTGAAGTTCAGGCGGTGGGCGGGGTCAATGAAAAGATCGAGGGCTTCTTCCGTCTCTGCGAAGCACGTGGGCTGACTGGCGAGCAGGGCGCGATCATCCCGCACGCCAACGTCACCACGCTGATGCTTGACGAGCGCGTGGTGCAGGCTGTTCGTGCCGGGCAATTCCACATCTATGCCGTACGTCAGGCCGATGAGGCGCTGAGCCTGCTGGTGGGCGAACCTGCCGGTGCGCCTGACGAGCATGGCGAATTCCCTGAGGGCAGCGTCAATGCACGCGTCGTGGAGCGTCTGCGCGATATCGCAGAGATGCTCAGTGATGAAGACCTCAAGGAAGAGCTGGAAAAGGAGCCTGCGCAGTTGCAGCCTGAACTCAAGGTCTGACAGCGCAGGAACCGGGCGGTGAGGGCCGCCCGGTGCTCCGTTCATCAGGGATAGTTTCTCGCAGAGCGGTTTCTTCTAGTCTTGAAGTGATCGCAGTGGCCAAAGAGATTGGCGTAAATCCTGTTTCACGAGAAGGATGAATAGTGTTGCTGATCAGGAGCGCATCATGCAGCGTAGCCTTTGCCTTACCCGAGAATGCATGGGGCTGATGACACGTATCGAGTGCGTCATCCGGCCCCTCCCTCATGACAGCGGACAATGGATGGTGCTCTTCGCGGCCGGAATGGCCGAGGAACAGCCTTCCGCAATCAAGACCCAAGGGCCTTTCAAGGGCCTGCCCGCAGCGCAATCGGTGCTGACCAGCATTCTCGAAAGCCTGTCGTTGCATGGTTATCAATGTGCCGATGACGTACCTATCTGGATGCTGCACATTCAGGCCGAACTGCGTCGTATCGATAGCGGCAGGACGGTCTGTCAAAGCTCGTCGCTGTTCTAGGCTCTGTACGAAAAGTGTCTGCGCTCGGTGATGCTTCGTTAAAAACAGGCTCGCTTGGCCTTCGCTCGCCGACTTTTCGTACAGAGCCTAGCCTTCAATCCGGTTCCTCAAGTGCGCTAACTGCCGCTGTGCGATATTTTGTCGCACGGCCAGAGCGGTGCATTACCGCTGATATACTCGCCCGCTCCTTCAAAACACCTTGCGAGTATCAATGGAACGTTTTTTTGAAAATGCCATGTACGCATCGCGCTGGCTGCTGGCGCCGATCTATTTCGGCCTCTCCCTTGGCCTGTTGGCGTTGTGTCTGAAGTTTTTCCAGGAAATCTTTCATGTCATTCCCAACATCTTCTCGCTGGCCGAAGCTGACCTGATTCTGGTGCTGCTGTCGTTGATCGACATGGCGCTGGTCGGTGGCTTGCTGGTGATGGTGATGATCTCCGGCTACGAGAATTTCGTGTCGCAGCTGGACATCGACGAGGACAAGGAAAAGCTCAACTGGCTGGGCACTATGGATTCGTCTTCGTTGAAGATGAAAGTTGCAGCATCCATTGTCGCGATTTCCTCCATCCACCTGTTGCGGGTGTTCATGGATGCCACCAACATCAAGCCCGAATACCTGATGTGGTACGTGATTATCCACATGACGTTCGTGATATCGGCGTTTGCGATGGGCTATCTGGACAAGGTCACCAAGCACTAAGGCGACGCGCGATGAAAGGGGCGGGCGTTATCGTTTCTGGCATGTCGGCGCTGTGTGTTGTAAAACGTCCGTTCCGATGCATCAGGCATTTGCGCAGGAGGTTCGATCATGAATTATCAGGAATTTATCGACCACGCCCAGGCCGGGCGGGTCGATGAGCTGAACCTGATCTCCATCGAAGGCGGCATCTATCTGCTGGATGTGCGCATGAATGGCACTTCGGTGATGCTCAAGGACCCAGCGGGCAAGACCCTGCATCTTCGCTCGGTGGAGCATGCGCGGGATTTGCTCAAGGACATACCGGTGGTGCCTTTTTACCTGGTCCATTGTGTGGTCCATGACGAGCTGTGCGGCATGCCGGTCAATGACCGCTCTGAAATGCGCCTGCCGATCTCGTTTCATTCCTCCTGGTCCTGATCGCCAGCCGCGTATTGCTGCTGCGGTAGGGGCTGTAGCGGCAATTGTGCTAGGCTGCTCGGCCTTTTGGTTCGGGGCGCATCAGCGTATAGCGTGATTGCCGTTCAGGTTTTGCGCGATACCGACTGCGTGCCCCTCTACGGAGCAGTGTCATGTCCGAAGTCAATCTGTCCACCGACGAAACCCGCGTCAGCTACGGCATTGGCCGTCAGTTGGGCGATCAGTTGCGCGACAACCCGCCACCGGGTGTCGATCTGGAAGCCATCGTGGCAGGCCTGCGCGATGCGTTCGGCGGTCAGCCAAGCCGTGTTGGTCAGGAAGAAATGTCCGCCAGCTTCAAGGTCATCCGCGAAATCATGCAGGCTGAAGCAGCCGCCAAAGCCGAGCAGGCTGCGGGCGCCGGCAAGGCCTACCTGGCTGAAAACGCCAAGCGCGAAGGCGTGACCACCCTGGCTTCGGGTCTGCAATTCGAAGTCGTGACCGCTGGCACTGGCCCTAAGCCAACCCGTGAAGATCAGGTACGCGTTCACTACCACGGCACGTTGATCGACGGTAACGTCTTCGACAGCTCCTACGATCGTGGCGAGCCGGCCGAATTTCCTGTCAGCGGCGTGATTGCCGGCTGGACCGAGGCGCTGCAACTGATGAACGCCGGCAGCAAATGGCGTCTGCACGTGCCGAGCGAGCTGGCTTACGGCGCTCAGGGCGTAGGCAGCATCGCACCGCACAGCGTGCTGGTGTTTGATGTGGAACTGCTGGACGTTCTGTAAGCGACCCGGTCGATGCAGACAGTCGCTGAACGAATCGCGCCGATTCGTTCAGCGACGCAGTTGTGCTGATGCTTCATGCTCAGTGCAACTCACTCATAGGGCGCAACGCCCGCGCGTAGCAGAACAGAAACAGGTTTCTCACCAGTTCCTTGAGCACCAATGGCTCGCTGGAACTCAAACTGCACACATCCAGATCGCCCTGATCGCGTAACTCCTCCAGCGCTTCCTCTTCCAGTACGGCACACACTTCCCCCGTCTCGCGGTGGAGAATTCTCAGGTAAGGGTGGGGTCTGTCCAGCCATGCATCGATCAAATAAGTCATGTCTCATCTCCTGTGCAAGTTAGATGAGAATAATTCTTATCGGGATAATAGCAAGGCTCTATTGAGATTAATTCTCATTTTGCGCTGAGTGGTTGATCCAGATCAGCGAATGCCGGTCGAGAGAGGACGCGGAGCGTCCAGAACGGCATGCCGACGCGGAGCATCGGCACGATAGGTGTTCTCTCGGACGCTTATCATTCCTCACGCTCGACGCGGAGCGTTGGGACGATAGTTACAGAACTATCGTTCCTCACGCTCCGCGTGGGAATGCCGTTCGTGACGCTCTGCGTCACACAGCGACGCCGTCGGCCTGTCAGTGATGCTCGCGGGTAGCGCGGAATTTCACGTCAGGCCAGCGTTCTTCCATCAGCGCCAGGTTCACGCGGGTAGGGGCGAGGTAGGTCAGGTGACCGCCGCCGTCCATTGCCAGGTTTTCCACCGCCTTGTTCTCAAACTCTTCGAGCTTCTTCTTGTCGTCGCAGTCGATCCAGCGGGCAGACCACACAGTGATCGGCTCGTAGGCGCATTCGACCTTGTATTCTTCCTTCAGACGGCTGGCGACCACATCGAACTGCAGCACACCGACGGCGCCGAGGATGATGTCGTTGCTGCGCTGCGGGAAGAACACCTGCGTGGCGCCTTCTTCGGCCAGCTGTTGCAGACCCTGACGCAATTGCTTGGACTTGAGCGGGTCCTTCAGGCGTACGCGACGGAACAGCTCCGGTGCGAAGTGCGGAATACCGGTGAAGCCCAGCGCTTCGCCTTCGGTGAAGGTGTCGCCGATCTGGATGGTGCCGTGGTTGTGCAAACCGATGATGTCACCGGCATAGGCTTCTTCCAGTTGTTCGCGCTCCGACGAGAAGAACGTCAGCGCGTCGCCGATCCGTACGTCCTTGCCCAGACGCACATGGCGCATTTTCATGCCCTTGTCGTAACGGCCCGAGCAGATCCGCATGAAGGCGATGCGGTCGCGGTGCTTGGGGTCCATGTTTGCCTGGATCTTGAACACGAAACCGCTGAACTTCTCTTCCGCCGGCTCGACGGTGCGCTCGTTGGCCACACGTGCCAGCGGCTTGGGCGCCCAGTTCACCACGGCATCGAGTACATGATCGACGCCGAAGTTGCCCAGCGCGGTGCCGAAGAACACCGGGGTCAACTGACCGTCGATGAATTCCTGCTGGTTGAATTCGTGGCAGGCACCCTGCACCAGCTCCAGTTGCTCGACGAAGCGCTCGTATTCATCGCCCAGGTGAGCGCGGGCTTCGTCCGAATCGAGCTTCTCGATGATTTTGGTTTCGGTGCGCTCGTGGCCGTGACCTGCGGTGTAGACAATGATGTAGTCGTCGGCCAGGTGGTAGACACCCTTGAAGTCCCGGTAGCAACCGATCGGCCAGGTGATCGGTGCCGCCTTGATCTTGAGGACCGCTTCGATTTCATCGAGCAGCTCGATCGGGTCGCGGATATCGCGGTCGAGCTTGTTGATGAAGCTGACGATAGGCGTGTCGCGCAGACGGCAGACATCCATCAGCGCGATGGTGCGTGGCTCGACGCCTTTACCGCCGTCGAGGACCATCAAGGCCGAGTCGACTGCCGTCAGGGTGCGATAGGTGTCTTCGGAGAAGTCTTCGTGGCCCGGGGTGTCGAGCAGGTTGATCATGTGGTCGCGATACGGAAACTGCATTACGGACGTGGTAATGGAGATACCACGCTGTTTCTCCATTTCCATCCAGTCGGAGGTGGCGTGACGGTCGGATTTACGCGACTTGACCGTACCGGCGACGGAAATGGCCTTGCCCATCAGCAGGAGTTTTTCCGTGATGGTGGTTTTACCCGCATCCGGGTGGGAAATAATGGCGAAAGTGCGGCGTTTCGCGACTTCGGCGGCCTGTTGGGTCATGGGAAATCGCCTGGGATGGGATTGAAAAAGGGCGCAGATTATAGCTCAACTCGTGGCAATAACCGAACCGTTCAGACAATAAACGATGGCCAGATAATGTCTCGTGTGGGAACCTTTCAGGTCGTGGAGACGTCCACTCCCCCGTCAAGGCTCGCAACGAAGCCAACGCAAGGGGCTGATTCATCAGCATGTTGGTTTGACGAAGCTGCGCTTATGGCTTGTGTTTTCGCCGAGGTTAAACCCTTACCGGCGACCCACCCGCTGCTCTTCGCGAACGTCATTGCCGGCGTCCTTTCCGGACGTCCAGGTCAACGCGTTCGCCGACTGAAATAAGGAGTCCGCCTGTGGCAAATCGCTATGGCAAGGGGCTATTGGGAGGTGCGGTTGCGATCGCACTCCTGGCCCTGCTGATCCACTGGATCGGCATCAGTACTATCAAGCAATACCAGGATGACCTGCTGTTCTACCTTCAGGCTCACCTGATTCTGGTTCTGGTTTCAATGTTGGCGGCCCTGGTGGTCGGCATCCCTGCAGGCATTGCCCTCAGCCGACCGGGCATGGTTGGCCGCGCTGAACGCTTCATGCAGATCTTCAACATTGGCAACACCGTTCCTCCTCTCGCCGTTCTGGCCATTGCCCTCGGAATTCTCGGGATCGGCAGCGGGCCGGCGATCTTCGCGCTGTTCCTCGCCTCTCTGTTGCCTATCGTGCGTAATACCTACGAAGGCCTGAAAAACGTCCAGGGTTCACTCAAGGAAGCTGCCGTCGGTATTGGCATGACTCCGCGTCAGGTGCTGTGGCGTGTCGAGCTGCCCAACGCCGTGCCGATCATTGTCGGCGGTGTGCGTGTCGCGCTGGCGATCAATGTCGGGACCGCGCCACTGGCGTTTCTCATCGGCGCCAACAGCCTTGGCAGCCTGATTTTCCCGGGCATTGCGTTGAACAACCAGCCGCAACTGGTGCTGGGTGCAGCGTGTACCGCTCTGCTGGCGCTACTGCTCGATGGTCTGGTGACACTGGCCAGTCGTCTTTGGCTGGAACGCGGACTGGCTCGCTGAGCGAAGGAATTCTCATGAAAAGAATATGCTTGTTTTTAGGCTTTGCCTTGCTGTTTCCGGCACTTGCCCAGGCTGCGGAAAAGCCGCTGCTACGTATCGGCGCACGGGTGTTCACCGAACAGACCATGCTTGCCGAACTGACCGCGCAATACCTGCGGACCAAGAACTACGACGTCCAGATTACCGGCGGCCTTGGCAGCAACCTGGCGCGCAGCGCTCAGGAGAGCGGTCAGCTGGATCTGCTGTGGGAATACACCGGTGTATCGCTGGTGGCCTACAACCACATCGACGAAAAACTCGACAGCGCCCAGACCTATGCGCGGGTCAAGGAAGTGGATGCGAAGAAAGGCCTGGTCTGGCTTTCACCGTCGAAGTTCAACAACACCTACGCGCTGGCACTGCCGCAGAAAGTGGCTGACAAATACCCGCAGATCAACACCATGACCGACCTGACCAAAGTGCTCAAGGACGAAGCCAAAGAGGGTCATGTCGTAGCGCTGGACACCGAGTTTGCCAACCGTTCCGACGGCCTTATCGGTATGGTCAAGCACTACGACATGAACCTCGGTCGTGAAAACACCCGGCAGATGGACGCCGGGCTGGTCTACACCGCGTTGCGCAACGGTCAGGTTTTCGCCGGTCTGGTGTACACAACCGACGGTCGTCTGAATGCGTTCAAGCTGAAAGTGCTGGAAGACGACAAGCACTACTTCCCTGACTACACCGCAGCGCCGGTGATCCGTCAGGAATATCTGGACAAGCATCCGGACATCGCCACGCTGCTCAAGCCGCTGGCTGACCTGCTGGACAACCAGACCATGATCGACCTCAACGCGCGCGTCGACGTCGGCCATGAAAGCCCCTCCACGGTTGCTGCAGACTTTCTGCGCCAGCACCCATTGAATTAAGGAAGGAGACGATATGAGTTTCTTGAGCGCCTTCTCCCATCTGGACTGGGCACAGGTTCTGCAACTGACCTGGCAGCACATTACGCTGGTGGGCATTGCCGTGACCCTGGCGATTGTCGTCGGCGTGCCACTGGGCGTGCTGATGACACGTTTTCCGGCTCTGGCGGGCCCGTTGCAGGCCAGCGCCACGGTATTGCTGACCGTGCCGTCGATTGCCCTGTTCGGCCTGTTGCTGCCGTTCTACTCCAAATTCGGCCAGGGCCTTGGCCCGATGCCGGCTATTACCGCAGTGTTTCTCTATTCGCTGCTGCCGATCATGCGTAACACCTACCTGGCGCTGACTGGCGTAGAACCGGGTATCCGCGAGGCCGCCAAAGGCATCGGCATGACCTTCGGCCAGCGTCTGCGGATGGTCGAGCTGCCCATCGCCGTGCCTGTGATCCTCGCCGGTGTGCGCACCGCCGTGGTGATGAATATCGGTGTCATGACCATTGCCGCGACCATCGGTGCCGGTGGTCTGGGTGTACTCATTCTTGCTTCTATCAGCCGCAGCGATATGTCGATGCTGATCGTCGGCGCGGTACTGGTCAGCATTCTGGCCATCATCGCCGACCTTCTCCTGCAATGGCTGCAACGCACGCTGACTCCAAAAGGATTACTGAAATGATCGAACTCCAGAACCTCTCCAAGACTTTCCAGAGCAACGGCAAAGAAGTGAAGGCTGTCGATTCGGTCAGCCTCACGGTCAACGAAGGCGAAATCTGCGTCTTCCTCGGCCCCTCGGGCTGCGGCAAGAGCACCACGCTGAAAATGATCAACCGCCTGATCATGCCGACCTCCGGCAAAGTGCTGATCAATGGCGAAGACACCACTGATCTGGACGAAGTGACCCTGCGTCGCAACATCGGCTACGTGATTCAGCAGATCGGTCTGTTCCCGAACATGACCATCGAAGAAAACATCGTGGTCGTGCCCAAGCTGCTCGGCTGGGACAAGCAGCGTTGCCATGACCGTGCTCGTGAATTGATGAGCATGATCAAGCTGGAGCCCAAACAGTACCTGCATCGCTACCCGCGTGAACTGTCCGGTGGTCAGCAACAGCGTATCGGCGTGATCCGTGCCCTGGCAGCCGACGCACCCTTGCTGTTGATGGACGAACCGTTCGGTGCGGTCGACCCGATCAACCGCGAGATGATTCAGAACGAGTTCTTCGAGATGCAGCGCGCGCTGAACAAGACCGTGATCATGGTCAGCCACGACATTGATGAAGCCATCAAGCTGGGCGACAAGATCGCGATCTTCCGTGGTGGCAAACTGCTGCAGATCGATCACCCGGACACCTTGCTCGCGCATCCGGCCGACGACTTCGTCAGCAGCTTCGTCGGCCAGGACAGCACCCTCAAGCGTCTGCTGTTGGTCAAGGCCGAAGACGCCGCCGACAACGCGCCATCGGTCAGCCCGGAAACCCCGGTGGCCGATGCGCTGGAAGTGATGGACGAAAACGACCGTCGCTATATCGTGGTCACCGACAGCGAAAACAAGGCGATGGGCTATGTACGTCGTCGTGACCTGCACCGTCAGCAGGGCACGTGCGCGCAGTTCCTGCGTGAATTCAACGCCACCGCCGCTTACGACGAGCACTTGCGCATCCTGCTGTCGCGCATGTACGAGTTCAACCGCGCCTGGCTGCCGGTGCTGGACGCCGAGAACGTGTTCCTGGGTGAAGTGACGCAAGAGTCCATTGCGGCTTATCTGAGCTCCGGCCGTTCGCGTGGCATGAAGACCAGTATTGTCTCGCCAGCCGAGCAAGTGGCTTCCTGACCGGATGTATTGCCGCCAGCATCATGGCTGGCGGCAATGTTCACACTTGGAAATTCTCCATGCCACATTGAGTAACGTTGTTTTTCTGCAATGCAGACGCAGTCATTGCGTCTGCAGCGTCGCTCTCATACACCGTTGTCACGACCCCCTGATACTCGACGTTCACTTTACAGTGGTCATTACCCTCGAACTTCTTGCTGCTGGTCCAGACCTGGTTGGACACACTTGAATAGTAGGCTTTGCCTTGGGTGATCTCGGAGGCATAGAGGTCGTTGACCAAAAGCTTGTAGTTAAGCTTTTTAAACGTGTCTCCCTCGAAATAGACCTCCAGCAGGTCATCTGTTCTGACGACCTTTGCGACTGTCAGTCGCAACAACATACTCTGGGCAATGGCCAGATAAGAACGGTAAGACGCCCGGTTTGTCACGCTGATGAGAGGGTTGCCATTGACGGTCATGTACAGGGCATCAACGCTTGCCTGATCGACACCTGCTACCAGTTGGGTCATCGTTGAGTCGGTGAAGAGCTGGCGGATGGGCAGGGCGATTTTTGCCTGTTCGACGTTGCCGGAGAACAGGGTATAGGGTTTCCCTATGCCTGCAATTGCCGTGATGGTCACCTCTTGATGGCCTACGCCGCCGAGGCGTATCCAGGTGTTGTCAATAAGTCCTGAGCCGTTGGGGGAGCCCTTCTCAAGCGTTGCATAAGGAGGGGCTCCGAAGACGATCGTGTAATCATAATTCTTGAAAGCCTCACCCTCGAACGTCACTTGGACAAGTCCTGCGCTGACGATCACGCTTCTTATGGTTTTTTGCAGGAGCAACCGTTGTGCACGGTTCAATAGTCGGCCGTGCAGTTCATCGGTCTTTTCTTTCTCCAGATTGAAGAAAAGAACGTCAAGCCTTGGCTGGGTAATGCCGGGCCTCAGTTCAGCGCAACGGTCATCGGTAAACATGGCCTTGATATTGAACAGCAGGATGGGTCGTGATGCGGTGCTGGCCACAGTGTATGGCTTGCCTCCAGCAAACACCTTGACTGACGCCTCATCCCCTTCGGAGAGGGGAGTGCTGGCTTCAACGTAGGCGATGCCTTCCTCGATACGGGCTTCACAACCCACGTGTTCGCCGTTGTCTGCCCACGCCACTAACGTGCCGTTGAGCGTTATTTCGTAACGGTATGGCGTGTACCATTGCTTGGCAACGGTAAACTTTATCCGGTCTTGAAAGGTACCGTGCACGCTGGACAGGATATGGGCAAGCGGCGGGGTATAAGTGAGCAACGGCAGATCGATTGGGATCGTCGTCTCAGCGTCATTTTCCCAAATGGCCCGCGTCAATGCGGGCAGGTCGGCGATCTGGTTGAGGGTTTCAGGGGTTGGGTACAACCCCCAGCGATCAAAGAATTCCGCCAGGTTGAGGTGGCTCAGCAGCGAGGTTTCGACGATGAAGCGCTGCGCTTTATCGTCGCTGACGGTGGGCGGGTTGTGCATGAGCCGATAGCGCTGGTGCAATTGCGGGTAGAACGAAGTACCGAAGCTAAGACGCAATTGCCAGAGCATGACAAGCTTGTGTCCGGCCTCCTTGATGTTGTCGTACGCTCGCAGGCTACTGGCCAGGTACTCTTTCACGGGGGGGTAACTGGAGTCGGCGCCTGTAGCACGGCCAAGGAAAAACTCTTGGGCGGCCATCGAGTAGAGATTGACCGTGACCTCTGTCATTCCGGTGCCGGTGCCCCATGTCATAGGGCTGAGTTGTCGTTGATGGCCGCTTTCGTGCCAAGGGCCCCAACCATCTTCAGGGGCGGTCGACAATAAACGCGCCAGCGCAGCCGATCCGTTAAACCCCATATGACCGTTTGTGGCAAACATGTAAAGCCGGTCCGCTTCCACGTAGAAATGTTTACTGGGATCAAGCGCCCATTCCATCGTGCCGTAGTCGATCAAGCCTGAAATACCATCCTGCGCGCTAATGGCACCATCGAAATTGCCCATCAGCTTTACGGGATCGGTCAGGTAGAGCTGTGCGCTCTGATAGCGCACCACGACAATAGCCCTCGGGCTGGTAAGCAGCACGACAGGCGCTTCGCTGTAGTGCGCCATTTGCTGTTCCCATTCCAGATTGGTCATATCCATTCTGAAAAACGGCACATGGTTGTACTGTCCTGTTATGTCCAGAACCACGTGGCCAAGGGGGTCCAGGTTGGTGAAGCCCAGCAGGCCTGTGTTGGTAGCGACAAGAACGTTCATGCCACGGTTCAGCGGGTACGAGGTGGGGGTATCCAGTTCTGGCACCCCGATCACTGCAGACACCAGATTCATGTACAGACTGGTTGCTGTGATTTCCAGCCGATCGCCTTTCGTTACATAAATATTAGTCGGCTGAAAGTCGGTGTGTGTCCTGGTACGGGCGTGACGTTGGCGATGACTTTCGGCAGATCCGAAGCCGAAGACTTGCCACCGGGCTTGAACTGCACTGGGCGCAACGGAGCTTGCGGCGTGAAGGTGTCGGTCATCCATGATCGTTACCTGAAAAGGCGGTCTGAGCTGTTTATTGAGCGCGCAACCCCTGCATCCGTCTACTGACAGAACTGACAGGCTGATTTGCTTTGCGTGCCGGTGAATAAGGTGATGCCCAGCGTGCTGCGAAAAGGCATTGGCGACGGAGGTGGGGAACATCTGCCTGTCATGCAGGTCGGTTAAACAGGTCCTTGGGAAGGCAACTCAAGAGCCCTGTGCAAAAACGCGACATTTTTTGTTGATATCCGGCCCCTCAGGTCCTAAAGTTCGCGCCGAACGTCCATGCTGGAAACGATCCATCCGGCTCAAGTACTGACGACGAGACAGCAAGGCCAGGAAGGCAGCCCTTCAGGGCCTTTTTGCTTTCGGCGACATGCCTTGGGAAGTAGGCGAACCAAAGTGGGGATACGGAGGGCGTTCATTTGTACCCATTGACCAATACCGTTTGCCAATAGGAGTTCCAGCAGCATGCCGATCAATGTCGAAGACTACTACTCAGCCGAAACCTTCAAGAAAATGAAGGCGTTCGCTGACAAGCAAGAAACCCCGTTCGTGGTCATTGATACTGACATCATCAGCAAGGCATATGACGACCTGCGTGCGGGCTTCGAATTCGCCAAGGTTTATTATGCGGTCAAGGCCAACCCTGCCGTTGAAGTCATCAATCTGCTCAAGGAAAAGGGTTCGAGCTTCGACATTGCGTCGATCTACGAGCTGGACAAGGTCCTGAGCTGTGGTGTCGGTCCGGAGCGCATGAGCTACGGCAACACCATCAAGAAATCCAAGGACATTCGCTACTTCTACGAGAAGGGCGTGCGTTTGTTTGCGACCGACTCCGAAGCCGACCTGCGTAACATTGCCAAGGCTGCACCGGGCGCGAAAGTCTATGTGCGTATTCTGACCGAAGGTTCGACCACTGCCGACTGGCCTCTGTCGCGCAAATTCGGCTGCCAGACCGACATGGCCATGGACCTGCTGATTCTTGCCCGCGACCTGGGTCTGGTGCCTTACGGCATCTCCTTCCACGTCGGCTCGCAGCAGCGCGACATCAGCGTCTGGGATGCTGCCATTGCCAAGGTCAAAGTGATCTTCGAGCGTCTGAAAGAAGAAGACGGCATCGTTCTCAAGCTGATCAACATGGGTGGCGGCTTCCCGGCTAACTACATCACCCGCACCAACAGCCTCGAAACCTACGCTGAAGAGATCATCCGCTTCCTGAAGGAAGACTTCGGTGATGACCTGCCGGAAATCATTCTGGAGCCAGGCCGTTCGCTGATCTCCAACGCCGGTATTCTGGTCAGCGAAGTGGTATTGGTCGCCCGTAAGTCGCGTACTGCGGTCGAGCGTTGGGTATACACCGACGTGGGCAAGTTCTCCGGTCTGATCGAAACCATGGACGAAGCCATCAAGTTTCCGATCTGGACCGAGAAAAAAGGCGAAATGGAAGAAGTGGTCATCGCCGGCCCTACCTGCGACAGCGCCGACATCATGTACGAAAACTACAAGTACGGTCTGCCACTCAACCTGGCCATCGGTGACCGTATGTACTGGTTGTCCACCGGTGCCTACACCACCAGCTACAGCGCAGTGGAATTCAATGGCTTCCCGCCATTGAAGTCGTTCTACCTGTAAATTACCTGCGTCAGAAAAAGCCCATGAAAGTGGGCTTTTTTTTGCCCGTAAAAAAATAGTTATACAAGCCTTTAGGCGCTGATCCGTACGATAAGTGCAGCGTTTTTTTTGCCGAAACCCGATACGTTCCAGGATCAGTTGGTAGGCTTGAGGGAAAAGCAGCGAACGCAGTTGACCGAACTGCAGGCAGCGGTTGACGAAAAGCATGCAGCGCTGGACGTCGAAGTGGGCAAGCGTGACCAGCTCTCGGCCCTTGCCTCGGTCGAGTTTTGCAAGACCGATTACGTTCGCGAGATGAGCAAATTGCTCGAAGCGTTGAAACATGCAAAAGACACGTTACAGATAGACAGGCCATGGCCGTCAGTGCATTAATTGCGCCGCGAAATATGAGTGAGAGTGGCGAGCGTGCTGAAGAAAGTCCTGTTTCAGTTGCACTGGTTCTTCGGGATCACGGCAGGTCTGGTGTTGACCCTAATGGGGATGACCGGTGCGCTGTATTCGTTCGAGGACGAAATTCTCGACGCGCTGAACCCGAATGTGCTGTTGGTCGAGTCGCGTGGTGCCACGCTGCCACCCGTTGAACTGGTGCGCAGGCTGGAGGCCACTACCGGCCTGACGGTCGCTATTCTGCGTGTCGAAACCACTGGCAACCGTGTCGCTCAGGTGTTTTTCACGCCCAAAGCAGGTGAGCGTCGAGGCCCCAAACGCAATTTCGACCCCTACACCGGCGAGCTTAAAGGCAATGCAGTAGGGGAGGGTTTTTTCGACTTTGTCCTGAAGCTGCACCGTTATCTGGCCATGGGCGAGGCGGGCAAGCAGGTTACGGCGGCGTGTACGCTGATTCTGGTGTTCTTTTGCCTGTCCGGGCTGTACCTGCGCTGGCCTCGCGCAGTGCGGAACTGGCGGGTCTGGCTGACGGTTGACTGGGCAAAGAAAGGCCGAAGTTTCAATTGGGACCTGCATTCGGTCTTCGGCACTTGGTGCCTGTTGTTCTACCTGTTGTTCGCCCTCACGGGACTCACTTGGTCGTATGACTGGGTGAGCAACGGTCTGAATAAACTGATCGGGGATTCGCCGCTCAACGAAGACGTAGCTGCGCCAGCCAAGGCTGCTGGAAGATCGCCCTTGGTGGTCGATTACGTGGCGGTCTGGGACAGTATCCAGAAGGCTGCCGGGCCGGACTTGCGCGCTTACAACCTGCGCCTGCCTGCTGCCGGCGGTCAGCCTGCCACGGTGTTTTACCTGCTCAAGGATTCACCGCACCCGCGCGCGCTGAACACCATCACCCTTGATCCGGCCAATGGTCAGGTCAGCTCGGTTGTACGCTATGCCGAGCGCAGTTTCGGTGCGCAATTGCTGGCCAGCAATTATGCGCTGCACGTCGGCAGCTACTTCGGGCTCGTCGGTCGAATCATCATGACCGGCGCATCGTTGCTGATGCCGCTGTTCTTCATTACTGGCTGGTTGCTGTACCTGGATCGACGTCGCAAGAAGCGTGATATCGAGCGTGCACGCGGCGAGGTTCAGGGTGATGACCACGACGATGACGCATCCTGGCTCGTCTGTTTCGCCAGTCAAAGCGGTTTCTCCGAGCAATTGGCCTGGCAGACCGCTGGCCAGTTGCAGGCTTCAGGATTGTCGGTGCGCGTGAAGCAACTGGGCGATCTGAGCGAAGAAGAGCTATGCCGAAGCCGCAATGCCTTGTTCGTTGTCAGTACCTTTGGTGACGGAGAGGCACCGGACAGTGCCCGACGTTTTGAGCGCAATCTGCTGGGTAGTCCGCTTTCACTGAACCAGCTCGATTACGCCGTTCTGGCGCTCGGCGACCGGCAGTATCCGCATTTTTGCGGCTTTGCCCATCGTTTGCATGACTGGTTGACCGAGCAGGGCGGGCGCAGCGTGTTTCCGCCTGTTGAAGTGGACAGCGCCGATCCTGTGGCCCTGCAACACTGGCAGCAGCAATTGGGGCAGTTGACTGGCTCCGTGCCGGCAGCGCACTGGCAGACACCGGTTTTCGAGAACTGGACGCTGGCCCGGCGCGTGCTTTTAAACGCTGGCAGCAGTGGTTCGGAGGTCTATCTGCTGGACCTGACGCCGCCAGCCCTTGCGCATTGGCAGGCGGGGGATCTGGTCGAGGTGATGCCGCGCCACACACTGCAGGTCATCGAGCCGTTTCTCGCCGGGCTGGGTGTCGATCCGGGCGCATCGGTCAGCGTGGATGGCTTGCAGGAACCGCTCGCGCAGGCGCTGGAAAGCCGCCAGTTACCGCAGAACCGTTCACATCTGGTGGGGCTGCATGCGCAAGCGTTAATCGATGCGCTGGTGCCGGTCTCCGTACGTGAATACTCGATTGCCTCGATTGCGCAGGACGGCATTCTGCAACTCATCGTGCGTCAGGAAGTGCATGCCGACGGTAGCCTGGGGCTGGGTTCGGGGTGGCTTACCGAACATTGTGCCGTGGGCGGTGCCGTCAGCCTGCGTTTGCGCCGTAACAGCAGCTTTCATCTGCCTGTCGAACCTGTCCCGCTGATCCTGTTGGGCAATGGTACGGGGCTGGCCGGTTTACGCAGCCTGCTCAAGGCGCGTATCGCTCAAGGGCAGGTGCGCAACTGGTTGTTGTTCGGCGAACGTAACCGGGCGCATGACTTTCATTGCGGCGCTGAACTGCAGGGCTGGCTGGAGACTGGTCTCCTGACGCGCCTGGACCTGGCTTTTTCCCGCGATCAGGCAGAGAAAATCTACGTGCAGGATCGCTTGCGCGAGGCGGCCGATGAACTGCGTCTATGGCTCGACGAAGGGGCTACGATTTACATCTGTGGCAGCTTGCGGGGTATGGCGGCGGGCGTGGATCAGGTGTTGAACGAGGTGCTGGGCGAGCAGGCGATCAGCGAATTGATCGAGGAAGGGCGTTATCGGCGGGATGTGTATTAAGCATCGCACGATAGTTGAGAGTATCGTTTCTCACGCTCCAGCGTGGGAATGCCTTGGTTGACGCTCTGCGTCACAAATCTGCGCCGCATCACACACTCAAAACCGGACGCGGGGCGTCCAAGAGCCCTGTGGAAGTGAGCTTGCTCACGAATAGGATGGCCCAGACGCCCCATTTTCAGGGGATTTACTGGCCTCTTCGCGAGCAAGCTCGCTCCCACGGCCGCTGGCCAGAATCAAAAGCGTACTTGTGTATAACGCTGAGCGCTGGAGCGTGGGCACGATAGTCTTTTGGCTTTTAGCTACGCCGCTACAAATTGCTCGGCGTAGTGGCAAGCCACTTGGCGGTTATCTACCAGGCGCAGCTCTGGCACTTCGGCTGCACAACGCTCGGTCGCATAGGGGCAGCGCTTGTGGAAGGCGCAGCCGCTTGGCGGGTTGAGTGGGTTGGGCAGCTCGCCGACGATCTTGATCTTCGGCTTGAGCGGGTCCGGATGGATGGTCGGAGTCGCCGACAGCAGCGCCTGGGTGTACGGGTGCAGCGGACGGTTGTAGATCTCTTCCTTGGGACCCATTTCCGCAGGCCGGCCCAGGTACATCACCAATACCGTATCGGCGACATGACGCACCACCGACAGGTTATGGGAGATGAACACATAGGCGGTGTTGAATTCCTGCTGCAGGTCCATGAACAGGTTCAGTACCTGCGCCTGAATCGACACGTCCAGCGCTGAAGTCGGCTCGTCCGCTACCAGCACCTTGGGCTGCAGCATCATTGCCCGAGCCAGCGCGATACGCTGACGCTGACCGCCGGAGAACATGTGCGGGTAGCGCTGATAGTGCTCAGGACGCAAACCGACCTGGGCCATCATCGCCTGGACTTTCTCGCGGCGTTCGGCGGCTGACAGGCTGGTGTTGATCAGCAGCGGCTCGCCGAGCTGATCCCCGACTTTCTGCCTCGGGTTGAGCGAGGCATAAGGGCTCTGGAAGACCATCTGCACGTCCTTGCGCAACTGCTTGCGCTCGGCCTTGCTGGCCCCGGCAACTTCCTGACCGGCGATTTTCAGCGAGCCGGATGAAGGCTCTTCGATCAGCGTCAGCGCGCGCGCCAGTGTCGATTTGCCACAGCCGGACTCGCCGACCACAGCCAGGGTCTTGCCGGCTTCCAGTTCGAAGGACACGCCGTTAAGCGCACGCACCAGCGCTGTGCCCTTGAACAGGCCGCGGGAGACTTCGTAGTGACGGGTAAGGTCGCGGGCGGTAAGTACGACGCTCATTACGCCACCTCCTGATTCAAGGGATAGAAGCAGCGCGCCAGACTGTGCGCCTTGGGATCAAGGGCAGGGCGTTCGGTTCGGCAGTTGTCGCGCACGTACGGGCAGCGCGGTGACAGCAGGCAACCCTGTGGACGGTCATAGCGGCCCGGGACCATGCCCGGCAGCGTGGCGAGGCGCTCGGCGCCCATGCTGTGCTCGGGAATGGCGGCCAGCAAGGCTTCGCTGTACGGGTGGGCAGGGACATCGAACAGCCCCGGCACCTGCCCGACTTCGACGGCCTGACCGGCGTACATCACGCAGACACGCTGGGCGGTTTCGGCCACGACAGCCAGGTCGTGAGTAATCAGCACCAGTGCCATGTCCTGCTCTTTTTGCAGGCTCAGCAGCAGCTCCATGATCTGCGCCTGAATGGTCACGTCCAGCGCGGTGGTCGGTTCGTCGGCGATCAGCAGTTTCGGTTCGCCGGCAATCGCCATGGCAATCGCCACACGCTGGCTCATGCCGCCGGACAATTGGTGCGGGTAGGCATTCAGGCGCGCGGCGGCGCCAGGGATCTCGACCTTTTCCAGCAGTTCCAGTGCACGCTGGCGTGCAGCCTTGCCCGACATGTTCAGGTGCTGGCGCAGCACTTCCTCGATCTGGAAGCCCACGGTGTAACTGGGGTTCAGAGCGGTCATCGGGTCCTGAAAGACCATCGCCAGGTCTTTGCCGATAATGCGTCGACGCTGCCGTGCGTTGAGCTTGAGCAGGTCGTTGCCGTCGAAATTGAGCGCGTCGGCGGTGATGATGCCGGGGGAGTCGATCAGCCCCATCAGCGCCATCATGGTCACCGATTTACCGGAACCCGATTCGCCGACGATGGCCAGTACTTCACCCTTTTCGACGCTCAGGGACAGGCCGTCCACAACAGGTACGGCCTTGGCGTCGCCGAAGCGGACGTTGAGATTCTTGATTTCAAGAAGTGACATGCGAATCTCCTCAGGCGGCGTTCTTGAGTTTCGGGTCCAGCGCATCGCGCAGACCGTCGCCCATCAGGTTGATTGCCAGCACGCTGAGCAAAATGGTCAGACCGGGCAGGCTCACGACCCACCAGGCACGTTCGATGTAGTCGCGCGCCGAGGCGAGCATGGTGCCCCACTCAGGCGTCGGTGGCTGTACGCCCAGACCCAGGAAGCCCAGCGCTGCGGCATCGAGAATCGCCGACGAGAAGCTCAGGGTGGCCTGAACGATCAGCGGTGCCATGCAGTTGGGCAGCACAGTGATGAACATCAGGCGCGGCAGGGTGGCGCCGGCCAGACGGGCGGCCGTCACGTAGTCGCGGTTCAGTTCGCCCATCACCGCAGCGCGGGTGAGACGAACATAGGAAGGCAGCGACACGATGGCGATGGCGATCACGGTGTTGATCAGGCCAGGGCCGAGGATCGCCACGATGGCCACAGCCAGCAGCAGCGAGGGCAAGGCCAGCATGATGTCCATCAGGCGCATCACCGAAGGGCCCAGAATGCGCGGGAAAAAGCCCGCCAGCAGGCCCAGCAGAATGCCTGGGATCAGCGACATGACCACCGATGCCAGACCGATCAGCAGCGACAGGCGCGAACCCTGGATCAGGCGTGACAGCAGGTCGCGGCCCAGCTCGTCGGTGCCGAGGATGAATTGCCATTGACCGCCTTCAAGCCACACCGGCGGCGTGAGCAGGAAGTCGCGGTATTGCTCGCTCGGGTCATGGGGGGCAACCCAGGGCGCGAACAGGGCGCAGAACACGATCAGGGTCATGAACAGCAGGCCGGCAACCGCGCCTTTGTTTTTCGAGAAGGCTTGCCAGAATTCTTTGTACGGGGATGGGTAAAGCAGGCTTTGATCGACTGCTACCGCAGGAGTAGGGGTGCTCATATCGATGATCTCAGCGCTGGTGACGAATGCGTGGGTTGGCAAAGCCGTAGAGGATATCCACCACGAAATTGACCAGGATCACCAGACAGGCGATCAGCAGAATGCCGTTTTGCACGACCGGGTAGTCCCGGGCGCCAATGGCTTCGATCAACCACTTGCCGATACCCGGCCAGGAGAAGATCGTTTCGGTGAGTACCGCACCGGCCAACAACGTACCGATTTGCAGGCCGAACACGGTCAGTACCGGAATCAGCGCGTTGCGCAGGCCGTGAACGAAGACCACACGGGCAGGCGACAGGCCTTTGGCGCGGGCGGTTCGCACGTAGTCTTCCCGCAATACTTCGAGCATCGACGAGCGGGTCATCCGGGCGATCACCGCCAGCGGGATGGTACCCAGCACGATGGCCGGCAGAATCATGTGGTGCAGGGCATCGAGAAACGCACCCTGTTCGTCACTCAGCAGCGTGTCGATCAGCATGAAGCCGGTGACCGGCGGAATGTCGTACAGCAGGTCGATCCGCCCGGAAACAGGGGTCCATCCCAGTGTTACCGAGAAGAACATGATGAGGATCAGGCCCCACCAGAAGATCGGCATGGAATAGCCAGCGAGGGAAATCCCCATGACCCCATGGTCGAACAGGGACCCTCGCTTGAGTGCGGCGATCACCCCGGCCAGCAGGCCGAGAATACCCGCGAAAATCAGCGCCGCCAGCGACAACTCCAGGGTTGCCGGGAACAGCGAAGTGAATTCGGACCAGACACTGGTGCGTGTACGCAACGATTCACCGAGGTCGCCCTGGGCTAGCTTGCCGATGTAATCGATGTACTGGGCGTAGAGGGGTTTGTTCAGACCCAGACGTTCCATGGCCTGAGCGTGCATTTCCGGATCGACACGGCGCTCACCCATCATGACTTCGACCGGGTCGCCCGGAATCAGACGAATCAGGGCGAAGGTCAATAAGGTGATGCCGAAGAAAGTGGGTATCAGCAACCCCACTCGGCGGGCGATAAAACTAAACATCTTGGTGTGTACCTCATCAGCCGGTTAGGCATGCTCCGGCGAGTCTCGGGTTATGAGCTCGCCGGATTGTTTTTCTACTTCACCTGGGTAGTGGCGAAGTTGTTGGTTGTGAGCGGGCTGATTTGGTAGCCCTCCACATTTTTACGCATGGCGGTGAACATTCTGGTGTGAGCCATGCTGATCCATGGCTGATCCTTGTTGAATATGGCCTGGGCCTGTTCATAGAGCCCAGCGCGCTCCTCGGGGTTCACTGTTTCACGCGCCTTATCGATCAGCTTCTGGAAATCGGCGTTGCACCAGCGGGCGTAGTTCTCGCCGTTTTTCGCCGCTTCACAGCTCAGCATCGGAGTCAGGAAGTTATCAGGGTCGCCATTGTCGCCTGCCCAGCCAGCAGACACCATGTCATGTTCGCCATTCTTGGCACGTTTGAGCATTTCACCCCATTCCATGACGCGGATGTCGATCTTGATGCCGATCTTCGCCAGGTCGGATTGCATCATTTGCGCGCCGAGCATCGGGTTGGGGTTGGTTGGTCCGCCGCCGTTGCGGGTGAACAGGGTAAACGTGGTGCCTTCCGGAACGCCAGCTTCCTTCAGCAAGGCGCGTGCCTTGTCGAGGTCAATCGGTGGGTTTTTCAGGTCTTTGTTATAACCCAGCAGGGTCGGCGGATACGGGTTGACCGCTACCAGCGCGTTGCCCTTGCCGAACACCGCGTTGACATAAGCGTTCTTGTCGAACGTCATGTCAATGGCTTTGCGGACGCGCACGTCGCTCAGGTACTTGTGCGTGGTGTTGATAGCGATGTAGCCGGTGGTCATTGCCTCCAGCTCATCGATTTTCAGATTCGGGTCTTTCTTGATGCTCGGTACGTCGTCCGGCTTCGGATACAGCGCGATCTGACATTCGTTGGCCTTGAGCTTCTGCAGGCGCACGTTGTTGTCGGTGGCGATTGCCAGAATCAAGGCATCGGCAGGCGGCTTGCCGCGGAAGTAGTCCGGGTTTGCCTTGAAGCGTACCTGCGCATCCTTGGCATAGCGCTGGAAGATGAACGGGCCGGTGCCGATCGGCTTGCTGTTGAGGTCGCCGGTCTTGTTGGCTTTCAACAGTTGGTCAGCGTATTCAGCCGGGTAGATCGACGCGAAGGCCATCGCAAGGTCGGCCAGGAATGGTGCTTCGCGGCGGGTCAGGGTGAACTTGACGGTGTAGTCGTCAGTTTTCTCGACGCTTTTCAGCAGCTCTTTGAAGCCCATGCTTTCAAAGTAGGGGAAGCCGACGCTCGACTTGTCATGCCACGGGTGCTTCGGGTCCAGCTGACGCTGAAAACTCCAGAGCACATCGTCGGCGTTCATGTCGCGGGTCGGTTTGAAGTAATCGGTGGTGTGGAACTTGACGCCTTTACGCAGGTGGAAGGTGTACGTCAGGCCGTCGTCGCTGATCTCCCAGGAGTCAGCCAGCGCAGGAATCACTTCCGTGGTACCGGGTTTGAAATCCGCGAGGCGGTTGAACACGGTTTCAGCCACGGCATCGGCCGTCACTGCTGTTGTGTATTGCACCATGTCGAAGCCTTCGGGGCTGGCTTCGGTGCAGACCACCAGGGGTTTTGCCGAAACACTGACGGCGACGCTGAGCAGGGCCAGGGCGATCGAGTTTCGTAGCGATAACAGTTTCATTGTGAACCCTCCATAGAGTTGACGCCGATGGTGATGATGGGACGCAAGGCCATTGCCTTGCGCCCCAACGGTTTTCAGCGAATCAAAGAATGTTGAACGGAACGGTGGTCACCAGACGGAATTCGTTGATGTTGCCATCAGCCTGATTCTCGCTGGCGCGGTGCGTGGTGTAGGTGGCGCGGATGGCAGTGGCCTTGAGCGGGCCGGACTGCACGGAGTACGACGAACCAATGCCGTATTCGTAGTGAGTCTCGCCGTCCATTGCCAGTACGTCGGTGTAGCCGGTGCCCTTGTAGTGCGTACCGTCGATGTCCCAGCCACGTGCCTGGTAGATGTTGAATTTCAGGCCCGGCACGCCATATTCGGCCATGTTCAGTACGTAAGCGACCTGCAGGGACTTCTCGTTCGGGCCGTTGAAGTCCGAGAGCAGGGAGTTGGCCAGGAAAATCGCGTTGGTGTCGTGGGCGTAGTCGAAATACTCGTTACCGTTAACTTCCTGGTACGCAACGCTGATGCTGTGCGCGTTATGTGTACCGGTGAAGGACAGGCTGTAGGTATCGTTGTCGATCGCGCCCAGCTTGCTCTGACCTGCATCCTTGGTCTTGTAGTAGTTCAGGTTGGTGCTGAGGGCGAACACCTTGCTGTCACCCAGTTCGTGGGTGAAGCCGAAGTAGTACTGGTGCCAGAAGTCTTCGAGGTTGGACGCATAGAAGCTGGCGGTCAGGCTGTCGGTCGGCTTGTAGTCACCACCAAACATGTCCAGACGGTCGGCCGTCTTGCTGCGATCACCGTACTCGGAGCGGAACTTGTCCAGGCTCTGTTCCATACGTGGCGATACGCGGTCGAAGCTGCCGCCCTGCAGGGACAGGTTGTTGAATTCGTCGCTCTGGACTGCAAAACCCTGGAAACTGGACGGCAGTGCGCGGTTGCCGATGAAGGCGATGACCGGGGTGTTCACCGATTGGCGACCCATGGTCAGGACGGTGTTGGAAACCCGCGCCTTCACGTTGCCCAGGCCCATCTTGCTCCACTGACCCACTGCATCACCGTCACTGTGTGCCAGGGTACGGTTGGAGTTGCCGGCAAAGTCGTCGGTGTCACGGTCCAGCGCAATGGCGTTGTACAGCGCCAGTTCGGTGGAGAAACCTACAACGCCCTGCGTATAGCCGGAGGTGTAGTTGACGATCGTGCCCTGCTGCCAGTTGATGCGACGCGAGGTCTGCTCGGCAACGCCGTTGTCGTTGTAGCGGAACACTTCGCCGCGACGCTTGAGTTCATTGGCGTACCAGTTACGGGTCGTGCCGGTCAGGTGTTGGTCTTCGATAAAGCCGTTGGCGTCGGCCTGTGCATTCTTTGAACTCAGCTCGGTCGGTACGAACGTCTGGCTTGCCGGTTCAGCCTGAACCAGTGCGCCAAACGACGAGAGAGACAATGCCAATAATGCAGTGCTAGTTGTTTTCACGATGTGCAGCTCCCTTTATCACTTTTTTATATGCCAGTTCTTTAAGCCTGGCTTTTGGTGGTGCAGGACTTTGGGTCCTGCGTTGTTATAGGTATCGACGCGCAAGTGCCCGCTCTCGCCGTGACACAAGACGGCGAGGGCGTGCGGAGTTTTCGATCAATCGACGATGCTGACGCCTGAAAAATTGTTGCGACCGAACGGGCTGACGTGGAAGTCCCTGACCTCGGCGCGCAATGGCTGATTGACGGTCGAGTGGGCAACCGGTGTGATCGGCACCTGCTCCTTGAGGTAGCGCTGCGCCTGTTGGTACAGGTCGGTACGCTTCGCGCGGTCAGTGGTCGCAACCGCGGCCTTGACCAGTTGGTCGTATTTTTCGTCGCACCACATCGAGTAGTTGTTGCCGCCAATCGCGGCGCAGCTGTAAAGCGTGCCCAGCCAGTTGTCCGGGTCACCGTTGTCGCCGGTCCAGCCGATCAGCGAGATATCGTGCTCGCCGTTTTTGGTGCGTTTGAGGTATTCACCCCATTCGTAACTGACGATCTTGACCTTGATGCCGACCTTGGCCCAGTCGGCCTGAAGCATTTCGGCCATCAGTTTGGCGTTAGGGTTGTAAGGGCGCTGAACCGGCATGGCCCACAGGGTCAGCTCGGTGCCTTCCTTGATGCCCGCGGCACGCAACAGGGTCCTGGCTTTTTCCGGGTCGTAGGGGGCGTCCTTGATAGTGTCGTCATAGGACCACTGGGTCGGTGGCATGGCGTTGACTGCCAGTTGCCCTGCGCCCTGGTAAACCGCGTTGATGATCGCCTTCTTGTTGACGGCCATGTCCAGCGCCTGGCGCACTTCCAGCTTGCCCAACGGTTCGTGGCGCACGTTGTAGGCGATGTAGCCCAGGTTGAAGCCAGGCTTCTCGATGATCTGCAGGCTTTTGTCTGCCTTGAGGCTGGCGAGGTCCGCCGGGCGCGGGTTGACCGAGACCTGGCATTCGTTGGCCTTGAGCTTTTGCATGCGCGCAGAGGCGTCGGTCACGATGGCGAAGATCAACTGATCGATTTTCACCCGGCTCGGGTCCCAGAACTCCTTGTTGCCCTTGTAGCGAATCTGCGAATCCTTCTGATAACGCTGAAACACGAACGGGCCTGTGCCGATAGGCTGCTGGTTGATGTCGCGTACGTCACCCTTGGCCATCAGCTGTTCGGCGTACTCGGCGGAGAGGATGCCGGCGAAGTTCATCGCGATGTTCTGAATGAAGGCCGCGTCGACCGTATTGAGGGTGAACACGACGGTCAGCGGGTCGGTCTTCTCGACGGACTTGATCTTCTTGTTCAGGCCCATGCTGGTGAAGTAGGGGAACTCGGTCGGGTAAGCGACACGGAACGGATGATCGGGCTTGAGCATGCGATTGAAGGTGAACAGCACATCGTCGGCGTTGAAGTCACGGCTGGGTTTGAAGTTCTTGTTGCTGTGGAACTTCACGCCCTCGCGCAGATGAAACGTGTAGACCAGGCCGTCTTCCGAGATGTCCCAGGAAGTCGCCAGCGCTGGAACCACGGTGGTGTCGCCTTGCTTGAATTCGGTGAGTCGATTGTAGATCGGCTCGGATGCATCGTTATCGGTGGAGGAGGTGTATTGCGCACCGTCGAAGCCAGCCGGACTCGCTTCGGAGCAAAACACCAGATTGCTTGCCGCCTGGGCAAACGGGGCCAGTGCCAACAGTCCCAGGCACGACGTCATCGCAAGAGTTTTACGCATGATGATCCCTATCCTCGAAGGATGAGCCGAGGCTCGAATGTCTAACTGGCCCAAAGGCGTCGCCCCACGCAACTTCGCACGACATGCCCGGCGCACCTGGACACGAAGCGACGGGCTTCCTGCCATTGCCGCTGCCCTTCGACGGTAAGTCGTCAGAGGCCCGCGGTATATAGGCTCGAAGGCTGCAAAGCTCGTAGGAAATATCTTAGTGATAGTAGAAGAATGCCGTTATCGGCACTTTTTCAACCCATCGCTCGGGGCTTGCTATTCAAGTAGAGCGGTTTGCTGCGCCGGATGAGCGGCGCAGCAAGCTGTCACTTTTACTTGCCGCTCACGCTCACACCGTAAAAGGAGTTCAAGCCAAACGGGCTGATCTTGAAGTCCTGCACGCTGGTGCGCATGGGTTGATAGACCGTCGAGTGCGCAATAGGCGTCATTGGCACGGCGTCTTTCAGGAGGTGTTGCGCCTGTTTGTACAGCTCGGTGCGCTTGGCCTGATCGGACGTTTCCTTGGCCTGATGGATCAGCGTGTCGAACGGCTTGTCACACCATTTGGCAAAGTTGTTGCCATTCAGTGCGTCGCAGCCGAACAGGGTGCCGAGCCAGTTGTCCGGGTCACCATTGTCACCGCTCCAGCCAATCAGCATGGCGCCGTTCTCGCCATTCTTGGCGCGCTTGATGTACTCGCCCCATTCATAGCTGACGATCTTGGCGTTGATACCGATCTTCTTCCAGTCGGACTGGAGCATCTCGGCCATCAGTTTGGCGTTGGGGTTGTAAGGACGCTGAACCGGCATCGCCCACAGGGTGATTTCGGTGCCTTCCTTGATACCGGCTTCCTTGAGCAGCTCGCGAGCTTTCTCGGGATCGTACTTGGCGTCCTTGATGGTGGTGTCATAGGACCACTGGGTCGGCGGCATGGCGTTGACCGCCAATTGACCTGCACCCTGGTAAACCGAGTCGATGATCTGCTGCTTGTTGACCGCCATGTCCAGCGCCTGACGCACTTTCAACTGAGCCAGGGGATTTGGATGGTCTTCGCCCTTGATCTCAGGCATCACGTTGTAGGCGATGTACCCCAGGTTGAAGCCTGCCTGATCGGGCATCTTCAGGTTCTTGTCGGCCTTGAGCGGTTCGAGGTCGGCAGGACGCGGGTAGGCAGTGATCTGGCATTCGTTTTTCTTGAGCTTCTGCATGCGCACCGAAGCATCGGTGGTGATGGCGAAGATCAGGTTGTCGACCTTGACGTCCTCAGGCTTCCAGTAATCCTTGTTGCCGGTGTAACGGATGTTGGAGTCTTTCTGGTAGCTCTTGAACACGAACGGACCAGTGCCGATCGGCTGCTGGTTGATCAGCTCCGGCTTGCCTTCCTTCAGCAGCTGGGCGGCATATTCTGCGGACTGGATGGACGCGAAGCTCATCGCCATGTTCTGGATGAACGCGGCGTCGACCTTGCCCAGAACGAACTTGACGGTGTGGTCGTCGATCTTCTCGATTTTGGTGATGTTGGTGTCCATCGCCATATCGGTGAAGTACGGGAACTCGGTCGGATACGCTTTGCGGTAAGGCATGTCCTTGTCGATCATGCGATTGAACGTGAACAGCACGTCATCGGCATTGAATTCACGGGTCGGCTTGAAGTAGGGCGTGGTGTGGAACTTGACGCCTTCACGAAGGTGGAAGGTGTACGTCAGGCCATCGTCGGAGATGTCCCATTTGGTTGCCAGACCTGGCACCACGGCGGTGCCGCCGCGTTCAAACTGGCTCAAGCGATTGAAAATGGTCTCGGCTGAGGCGTCGAAGTCAGTACCTGTGGTGTATTGACCTGGATCGAAGCCCGCAGGGCTGCCCTCGGAACAGAACACCAGATTCGATGCAGCGTGAGCGAAAGGTGCGCTGGCGAGCAAGCTGGCGCCGACCAGAAACGGAATGACCGCGTGTTTGAGCATGGTTGCCTCAGTTGTTGTCATTTTTGATTAGAGGGAACGACCTCGTGAGCCGATCCGTCCGATACTTATGCAGGGGCCATACCCAAAGCAAGACAGTGAGGCGAAAGAAGCGACAAAGAGTGGCACGATCGTACAGGAATGTCGCGAAAGTGTAACTTTCTTGGTAGTTGATCGTTTGCGCGACGCTTTTTCAATTGTTTCGTGCACCAATAAAGCGCAACCGGGTGAGAAAAATGCACCCGGTTGGCGCTGTGTTGTTACTTCACTGTTCCCAAGCTGACACCATAAAAGGGTGTCAGGCCGAAGGGGCTGATCTTGAAGTCCTGCACTTCCTGGCGCATTGGCTGAAACACCTTGGAGTTGGCGATCGGGGTGATCGGCACCTGCTGCTTGAGAATGTGCTGAGCCTGCTGATAGAGCTTGATGCGCTCATCGCGGTTGCTGGTCAGCTTGGCCTTCTGCACCAGCTTGTCGTAAGCCGGGTCGCACCACTTGGCGTAGTTGCTGCCTTTGACGGCTGCGCAGCTGTAAAGCACGCCGAGCCAGTTGTCGGGGTCGCCGTTGTCACCGGTCCAGCCATAGATCATTGCGTCATGTTCGCCGGCCTTGGCGCGCTTGATGTATTCGCCCCATTCATAGCTGACGATGTTGGCCTTGATACCGATCTTCTCCCAGTCGGACTGAATCATCTGAGCCGACATGCGTGCATTGGGGTTCGACGCGCGCTGGACGGTCATGGCCCACAGATCGATTTTGGTACCCGGTGCCACACCTGCTTCCTTGAGCAGTTGTTTGGCTTTGGTCAGGTCGTGCGGGGCGTCCTTGATGGTCGGATCGAAGCTCCACTGACCCGGCGGCAGGGCATTTTCAGCCAGCTGGCCTGCACTCTGATAAACCGCCTTGATGATTGCCGGCTTGTCGATGGCCATGTCCAGCGCCTGACGCACCTTGAGCTGGTCCAGCGGCGGATGCGTAACGTTGTAGGCCAGGAAGCCCAGGTTGAAGCCCGGCTGACTGAGGACCTTGAGTTTCGGGTCCTTTTTCATCTCCTCGATGTCCTGCGGACGCGGATAGCCGCTGACCTGGCATTCGTTGGCCTTGAGCTTCTGCAGGCGCACGGCGGCATCGCTGCTGATCGAGAAGATCAGGTTGTCGATCTTCACATCCTCCGGCTTCCAGTACTCGGTATTGCCGACGTAACGGATCTGTGAATCCTTCTGATAGCGCTTGAAGACGAATGGACCCGTGCCTATGGGCTTCTGGTTCAAGTCCTCGGCCTTGCCTTCCTTGAGCAGTTTGTCTGCGTACTCGGCAGACTGGATCGAGGCGAAGCTCATCGCAAGGTTCTGCACAAAAGCGGCATCGATGTTGTTCAGGGCGAACTTGACGGTCAGCGGGTCGACTTTCTCGACGCTCTTGATCGTCGTATTCAGCCCCATATCGGTGAAATAGGGCGACTCGGACGGATACGCCTTGCGGAACGGGTGGTTGGCATCAAGCAGGCGATTGAACGTGAACAGCACGTCATCGGCGTTGAACGTACGAGTCGGGGTGAAATAATCCGTGGTATGGAATTTCACGCCGTCGCGCAGGTGAAACGTGTAGGTCAGACCATCCGGCGAAACGTCCCAGCGCGTGGCCAGACCCGGCTCCACTTCCGTACCGCCACGCTTGAACTGGGTCAGACGGTTGAAAACGGTTTCGGCCGAGGCATCGAAGTCGGTGCCGCTGGTGTACTGGCTGGGGTCGAAACCGGCCGGGCTTGCTTCCGAGCAATACACCAGCGTGCTTGCCGCTTGGGCCAAAGGTGCGCAGGCCAGCAGCGCGGTGGTCAACAGCAGCGGTTTGAAAAGTGTGTGTCCCATGGATCCCTCGCGTGGTACTGCGTTCTCAAGATCGGACGCAGAGCGTCCGGAACTGCGTTCCCACGCCGAGCATGGGAACGATGGTTGTGCTGATTGGAGCTCGCTTTTCCGGGCTCGGGCTCAATGATCAACCCTGCTCAGGGTATCGCGACTTCGATCACGCCATCCGCGGCGACGCTGACCTGGCTGGTGCCAGCCTCGACATCGGGCGTCGGAGCTGCGTCTTCGCGCGAGGACTTGGCCATCATCATGACCGGCGCGCGCAGATACGGCTGCGGGTAGCCCGAGGTATTCAGATTCAGGTTGACCAGCTTGTAGCCTGTACCGCCCAGCGCCTCGGTGACCAGTTGCGCACGAGCCTTGAACGCAGTCACGGCGTCCTTGAGCAGGGCGTCTTCACTGGTCTTGCGCGTCGATGGCGAGATCGAGAAGTCCATGCCGCCCATTTTCAGGTCGGTCAGCAGCTCGCCGGTCAGCTTGGACAGCACAGCAAAGTCTGCGCTTTCCAGGCGCAGTTCGGCGCGTTCACGCCAGCCGGTAATCTTCTGGCCTTTATCGTCGTAGACCGGGTAGCTGTTGCGGCTGCCCTGGCGAATCTTCACGTCCTTGACCTGGCGCGCCTGCCCCAGCGCCTTGTTCAGCGTCTCGGTGATCTGCGCGGCCAGTTTGGCCGGATCGCTGTCCTGCGCTTCGGTGTACAGCGTGACGAGCATCAGGTCGCGCTGCACCTCCTGATTGACCTCGGCGCGCAATGAAATCTGGTTGTAACGGGCTTCTTCAGCCATGGCGGGCAGGCTGGACAAAGCCGCAGCCAGCGCGACGAGGGTGGCGGCAGGGCGAAGGTTGAACATGAGAGCTCCTTGTTATCAAACGGCCTCCGACGATGGTCGGGCGGCGCAAAGTGTTCTGACTGTAGCGCTTTGGTCCGGTTCCTGCGATGACCGAGTGCTCTGGCGTGCGGTGCGTTGACGCACTTTTTCAGTTTTGTCTCCCGCTTGGTTATACTCGCTGCGATCCGCCTGGAGCACTCATCAGGAGAGCTCATGCTCGCCCCCGTTCAAATGCTTTCAGCCACACGGCAAAACCTGTGGCGCCTGACATTCATCCGTATTCTGGTGCTGGCCGCGCAGGCCGGCTCGGTCGGTATGGCCTGGCTGTTCGACTTTCTACCGTTGCCGTGGCTGCAGCTGTCGATCACCCTGGGCTGTTCGCTGGTGCTCTGCGGGCTGACAGTCATTCGTCTGCGCACCTCGCTGCCGCTCACCGAGCTTGAATATGCGCTGCAACTGGCGCTGGACCTGCTGATTCACAGCGCGCTGCTGTATTACTCGGGCGGCTCGGCGAACCCGTTCGTTTCCTATTATCTGGTGCCGCTGACCATTGCCGCCGCCACGCTGCCATGGCGTTACTCGCTGATTCTGTCCGGCTTTGCGCTGAGCATGTACACCTTGCTGATGGTGCGCTCCTACCCGCTGGAAACCGACTCCATTGCCCGGGAAAACATGCAGATCTACGGCATGTGGCTGAGTTTTGCGTTGGCCGCTGCGGTGATTACCTTCTTTGCTGCGAAGATGGCCGAAGAGCTGCGCCGCCAGGAGCAACTGCGTGCCGAGCGTCGCGAAGAAGGCCTGCGTGATCAGCAATTGCTCGCCGTCGCGACCCAGGCTGCAGGGGCCGCCCATGAATTGGGAACGCCGCTGGCAACCATGAGCGTGCTGCTCAAGGAAATGCGCCAGGATCACAGCGACCCAGCGTTGCAGGATGATCTGTCCGTGCTGCAGGAGCAGGTCAAACAGTGCAAGCAGACCCTGCAGCAACTGGTGCGTGCCGCCGAAGCCAATCGGCGCATGGCCGTCGAATATCAGACCGCCACCCGCTGGCTGGACGAGTCCCTCAACCGCTGGCATCTGATGCGCCCGGAGGTGAGTTACCGTTTCTATCAGTTGGGCAAGGGCGAAGCGCCGATGCTGGCACCGCCGCCGGACCTGACCCAGGCGCTGCTCAACCTGCTCAACAACGCTGCCGATGCCTGCCCCGATGGCCTTGAAGTCAATCTGGACTGGGACAGTGCGGAAGTCTGCATCAGCATTCGCGACCATGGCGCGGGTGTGCCGCTGGCGATTGCCGAACAGATCGGCAAGCCGTTCTTTACTACCAAGGGCAAAGGTTTCGGCCTGGGGCTGTTCCTGAGCAAGGCCAGCGTCACCCGTGCGGGTGGCTCGGTGAAGCTCTACAGTCATGAAGAAGGCGGTACGCTCACCGAGCTGCGCCTGCCCCGAGATACGCGAGGAGAAGAAGCATGAGTGACGATGACATCCAGGTCGAAGGCGAAGAGCTGCCGCACCTGTTGCTGGTCGATGACGACGCGACGTTCACCCGTGTGATGGCGAGGGCCATGAGCCGTCGTGGTTTTCGCGTGAGCACCGCCGGCTCGGCCGAAGAAGGTCTGGCCCTGGCGCAACAGGACATTCCCGAATATGCCGCGCTGGACCTGAAGATGGACGGCGATTCCGGTCTGGTGCTGCTGCCCAAGCTGCTGGAAATGGACCCGGACATGCGCGTGGTGATTCTCACCGGTTATTCGAGCATCGCCACGGCGGTCGAAGCGATCAAGCGCGGCGCGTGCAACTACCTGTGCAAACCGGCTGACGCGGATGACGTACTGGCGGCCCTGCTGTCCGAGCACGCCAACCTCGACACGCTGGTTCCCGAGAATCCGATGTCGGTGGATCGCTTGCAGTGGGAGCATATCCAGCGCGTGCTGACCGAGCACGAGGGCAATATTTCCGCAACTGCGCGGGCGCTGGGCATGCACCGCCGCACCTTGCAGCGCAAGTTGCAGAAGCGTCCCGTGCGGCGTTGATGAAGGTTTTTTCATAGTGATCTTTTAGGCGTTTTTTTGCTTCATTGTGCTCAGGCATCGTACTTTCGAAGAGAGCGAGCCTGAACCACATGAATCGCAATGCTGAATATTCTGCCGTCAACGATACTGTGCAAGGAGCCTTTCTACCCCGCGTCTGGAAGCTGATAACGCCGTACTGGCGCAGTGAGGAAAAGGCCACTGCCTGGCTGCTGCTGGTCTCGGTGATCGCGCTGTCGCTGTTTAGCGTGCAGGTCTCGGTGTTTTTCAACAGCTGGTACCGAGACTTCTACAACGCTCTGCAGAACAAGGATCTTGCCGCGTTCACCCACCTGATCCTGTACTTCAGCGGCATCGCCGCGATCGCCATTCTGGCGGCGGTCTATCGCTTGTACCTGACCCAGTTGCTGACCATCCGCTGGCGCCGCTGGCTGACGGAGAAACACTTCGCGCGCTGGCTCGCGGACAAGAACTACTACCACCTGGAGCAGGGCGGTTACACCGATAACCCTGACCAGCGTCTGTCCGAAGACCTCAACGAGTTCACCACCAGCACGCTCAGCCTGGGCCTGGGTTTGATGAGCGCGGTGGTCAGTCTGGTGTCGTTTTCAGTGATCCTCTGGGGCGTGTCGGGCAGTATCGAGGTGTTCGGCGTCACCATTCCCGGTTACATGTTCTGGGCGGCCATGCTCTATGCGCTGGTGGGCAGCCTGCTGACCCACTGGATCGGCAAGCGGCTGATCCCGTTGAACAACCAGCAGGAGCGATTCGAGGCAGACCTGCGTTTTGCGCTGGTGCGTGTGCGCGAAAACGCTGAAAGCATTGCCTTGTCCGAGGGCGAACGCAATGAAAACCAGCGCCTGAGCGCGCGCTTCATGATGATCTGGAATAACTTCCGGGCGTCGATGAAGGTCCAGAAGCGGCTGACGTTCTTCACCTCGGGCTATTCGCAGATTGCGCTGATCTTTCCGTTCATTGTGGCCGCGCCACGGTATTTCGACGGCAAGATCGAGCTGGGTGATCTGATGCAGATCAACTCGGCATTCGGCAATGTGCAGGAGAACTTCAGTTGGTTCATCAGCGCCTATGGCACGCTGGCGTCATGGCGCGCCACCAGCGACCGTCTGCTGAGCTTCCGTCAGGCGATGAGTGACAATGAAGATCGGCAGCCGGCCATCGAAAGAATTCACGCCAACGACACGCTTGACCTGCGCAATCTGGGCTTGAGCATCGCCGGTGGGCGGCAATTGCTGAGCGACGCGAGTCTGCAGGTCGGCGCGGGAGAGCGGGTGATGCTCAGCGGTCGTTCGGGCAGTGGTAAAAGCTCGTTGCTGAGGGCGTTGGGCGGTCTCTGGCCTGAGGGGGCGGGGCAGATTCGCTTGCCCACTGGTACGGCGCTGTTCCTGCCGCAGCGGCCTTACCTGCCTATTGGCACACTGCGTGAGGCGATGAGTTATCCACAACCTGCGGAACATTACCCGGCTCAGCGATTTGCCGAGGTATTGGAGCAGTGCCGTCTGGAGCATCTGATACCGCGTCTGGACGAAAGTAATCACTGGCAGCGTTTTCTCTCACCGGGCGAGCAGCAGCGGGTGGCGTTCGCTCGTGCCCTGCTGGTCGCGCCGAACTGGCTGTATGTGGATGAAGCCACCTCGGCCATGGACGAAGATGACGAGACGGCCATGCACCGCGCAGTCATCGACGGGCTGCCCGGCCTGACGCTGATCAGCGTCGGGCACCGCAGCAGCCTCAAACGCTTTCATGACCGGCATGTGCGTGTCGAGGGCGGCAAATTGATCGAGCAACCGTGATTCGCAACGTTTTGAGGTCGATGCTATAGGGGACACGGCGCTTTTGAGGGTGTGATCATACAACCGCTGAGCTATGATTAGCCCCATGTTTAGCAGTCCAGAGATCGATGTTGGATGGAAAATCAAAGCGCTCTGCCCCGCGCCCGCAGAAAACACCGCAGCCTCGCGCAGGAGCTGGTGACAGAGCTGTCCGAGCGTATTCGCAGCGGTCAGCTCAAGCGCGGCGACAAACTGCCCACCGAATCCGCAATCATGGAAGAGCAGGGCGTCAGCAGGACTGTCGTGCGTGAGGCGATTTCGCGTCTGCAGGCCTCCGGTCTGGTCGAGACCCGTCACGGCATCGGCACCTTCGTGCTCGACACGCCGAGCCCCAGTGGCTTCCGGATTGACCCGGCGACCATCGTCACCCTGCGTGATGTACTGGCGATTCTCGAGTTGCGCATCAGTCTGGAAGTCGAGTCGGCAGGCCTTGCAGCCCAGCGGCGCAGTGATGAACAACTGGCAGCCATGCGTTCGGCGCTGGACGCGCTCAATGAAAGTGCGGCACACGCCACCGATGCCGTGGCGTCGGACTTCCAGTTCCATCTGCAGATTGCCTTGTCGACCGGCAATCGCTACTTCACGGACATCATGACCCACTTGGGCACCAGCATCATCCCGCGTACCCGGCTCAATTCCGCGCGTCTGGCGCATGATGACCAGCAGCACTACATGGATCGGCTGAGCCGTGAGCACGAAGAAATCTTCGACGCCATCGCCCGCCAGGATTCCGATGCGGCCCGCGCGGCCATGCGCCTGCACCTCACCAACAGCCGCGAACGCCTGCGCCATGCGCATGAAGAGGCTGAATCGCAGCGGGCTTGAGGATTAAAAGAGGACACGGAGCGTCCGGAACGGCATACCCACGCTGGAGCTTGGGTACGATAGATGGCTGGGGGAACACCTATCGTTCCTCACGCGCCAGACGCTCTGCGTCACACATCTATGCGGCAGCGCAAAAGTCAAAACCGGGCTCTGTCCGCTCCCTCTGAAAAAACCCGAAAATCCCTGTTGAGTGATTTTATTATCAGTTGTACGATGACTTACGACATCGGCACTGACCCGGTGATCCTCTAACAATTAAGTCCTCCAGGGTGTTCGAATAATGAATCCACAAGAACTGAAGTCCATCCTCTCGTCCGGTCTGCTGTCTTTCCCGGTTACCGATTTCAATGCCCAGGGCGACTTCCACCGCGCCGGCTACATTAAACGTCTCGAGTGGCTGGCCCCGTACGGCGCAAGCGCTCTGTTCGCTGCGGGCGGCACAGGTGAGTTTTTCTCCCTGGCTGCCAGCGAATATTCCGAAATCATCAAGACTGCCGTCGACACCTGCGCCACCAGTGTGCCAATCCTCGCCGGTGTAGGCGGGCCGACTCGTCAGGCCATCGAGTACGCGCAGGAAGCCGAGCGTCTGGGCGCCAAGGGTCTGCTGCTACTGCCGCACTACCTGACCGAAGCCAGCCAGGACGGCGTTGCCGCGCACGTCGAAGCCGTGTGCAAATCGGTGAAGATCGGTGTGGTGGTCTACAACCGTAATGTCTGCCGCCTGACGCCGGCCCTGCTCGAGCAACTGGCCGAGCGTTGCCCGAACCTGATCGGTTACAAGGATGGCCTGGGTGATATCGAGCTGATGGTTTCGATCCGCCGCCGTCTTGGTGACCGCTTCTCGTACCTGGGCGGGCTGCCGACCGCTGAAGTCTATGCCGCTGCCTACAAGGCGCTGGGCGTGCCGGTCTACTCGTCTGCCGTGTTCAACTTCGTACCGAAACTGGCGATGGACTTCTACCACGCCATCGCCCGCGACGATCATCAGGCGGTCGGTAAATACATCGACGATTTCTTCCTGCCTTACCTGGAAATCCGCAACCGCAAGGCTGGCTATGCCGTGAGCATCGTCAAGGCCGGCGCGAAGATCGCAGGTTATGACGCAGGTCCGGTGCGCGCGCCGTTGACCGATCTGACGCCAGACGAGTGCGACATGCTCGCCGCTCTGATGGACAAGCAAGGCAAGCAATAACACCTGCCACGACAAAGCCGCTGAGCGATCAGCGGTTTTTTCATTGCACTGCATGACCCTTACAGGTGGCAGATGTCGTCGCCGTGATACTGCCAAGGGGCCTGTAACGCTACACCCAAAAAACAGATTTACCCGCGTAAAAAAATAATCAGTGGGAGCTCTACCATGCAAAAGTCCAAGCCGACGCACGTCCGCTATTTGATCCTGTTGATGCTGTTTCTGGTCACCACGATCAACTACGCCGACCGCGCCACCATCGCTATCGCTGGTTCCAGCATTCAGAAAGACCTGGGCATCAGTGCCGTTACTCTGGGCTATATTTTCTCCGCATTCGGCTGGGCCTACGTGGCCGGTCAGATTCCCGGTGGCTGGCTGCTCGACCGTTTCGGGTCGAAGAAAGTCTATGCCATGAGCATTTTCACCTGGTCGCTGTTCACCCTGCTGCAAGGCTATGTGGGCGAGTTCGGCGTCTCCACGGCAATCGTTGCGCTGTTCATGCTGCGCTTTCTGGTCGGTCTGGCCGAAGCGCCGTCCTTCCCGGGCAACGCGCGCATCGTCGCCGCCTGGTTCCCGACTGCCGAGCGCGGCACCGCCTCGGCGATCTTCAACTCGGCGCAGTACTTCGCCACCGTGCTGTTCGCTCCGCTGATGGGCTGGATCGTTTACACCTACGGCTGGCAGCACGTGTTCGTCGTGATGGGCGCGTTCGGTATCGTGTTCTCCATGATCTGGATGAAGGTCATCTACGGCCCGCGCAACCACCCGATGATCAACGAGGCCGAACTGGAGCACATTTCCAGCAATGGCGCGCTGGTCGATCTGGATCAGGACAAGGGTAAAGGCGCGCAAAAAACAGCCAGCAGCGGCCCCAAGTGGGATTACATCCGCCAGTTGCTGACCAACCGCATGATGCTGGGTATCTACCTCAGCCAATACTGCATCAACGGCATCACCTACTTCTTCCTGACCTGGTTCCCGGTGTACCTGGTTCAGGAGCGCGGCATGACCATCCTCAAGGCTGGCATCATCGCCTCTCTGCCGGCTATCTGCGGCTTCATCGGCGGGGTATTGGGCGGCATCATTTCCGACTACCTGCTGCGCAAGGGCCATTCGCTGACCTTCGCCCGCAAGGCGCCGATCATCGGTGGCCTGCTGCTGTCGACCTCGATCGTGACCTGCAACTACGTCGACATCGAATGGGTGGTCGTGGGCTTCATGGCCCTGGCATTCTTCGGCAAGGGCGTGGGTGCGCTGGGCTGGGCTGTGATGTCCGACGTGTCGCCCAAGCAGATCGCCGGTTTGAGCGGCGGCCTGTTCAACACCTTCGGTAACATTGCATCGATCACCACTCCGATCGTGATTGGCTACATCATCAGCAGCACCGGCTCGTTCAAATGGGCGCTGGTGTTCGTGGGCGCCAACGCGCTGCTGGCGGTGATCAGTTACATTTTCATCGTGGGTGAAATCAAGCGTGTGGAATTGAAAGAGCCGCCTGCCAAGGGGCCATTGCTGAACGACTCGGTCAGCGACCTTTCCGAAGCAAAATCCTGAGGAAACCGTGATGAACCTGATTCAACATGCCGATTCGCCACGCTATATCCGGCTGCATCCGCTGGATAACGTCGTGGTCGTGGTCAACGACCAGGGTGTGCCGGCCGGAACCGAATTCGACAACGGCCTGGTCACTGTCGATAACGTACCGCAGAGCCACAAGGTCAGCACCGTTGACCTGGCCGTGGGCGAAGCCGTGATTCGTTACGGCCACACCATTGGCTATGCATTGCAACCAATACCGCGCGGCAGTTGGGTCAGGGAAGACCAGTTGCGCATGCCTTCCGCGCCTGCGCTCGACAGCCTGCCGATGTCCGATGCCGTGCCGGAAAAGCAGGCGCCGCTCGAGGGTTACACCTTCGAAGGCTATCGCAACGCCGACGGCACCGTGGGCACTCGCAACATTCTCGGCATCACCACTACCGTGCAGTGCGTGACCGGTGTGCTCGACCACGCGGTCAAGCGCATCCGTGACGAGTTGTTGCCCAAGTACCCGAACGTCGATGACGTCGTGGCGCTGACCCATAGCTATGGCTGCGGCGTGGCAATCACGGCCACCGATGCCTACATCCCGATTCGTACAGTACGCAACCTGGCGCGCAACCCGAACCTGGGCGGCGAAGCGCTGGTGATCAGCCTGGGCTGCGAGAAGTTGCAGGCCGGACAGGTCATGCATGAGGGCGACAGTTCGGTGGACCTCAGCGAGCCTTGGCTGTATCGCTTGCAGGATTCCAGTCATGGCTTCAATGAAATGATCGAACAGATCATGGAACTGGCCGAAACACGTTTGAAAAAGCTGAATCTGCGGCGTCGCGAAACGGTTCCGGCGTCGGAGTTGATTCTGGGCATGCAGTGCGGCGGCAGTGATGCGTTTTCCGGCATTACCGCCAACCCGGCGCTGGGTTACGCATCGGATCTGCTGTTGCGCGCTGGGGCGACAGTGATGTTTTCCGAAGTGACCGAAGTGCGGGATGCCATCTATTTGCTGACTTCCCGCGCACAGGATCAGGACGTCGCACAGGCGCTGGTGCGGGAAATGGACTGGTACGACCGCTATCTGGCCAAAGGCGAGGCTGATCGCAGCGCCAACACCACGCCGGGCAACAAGAAGGGCGGGTTGTCGAACATCGTCGAGAAGTCTCTAGGGTCGATCGTCAAGTCAGGCAGCAGCGCCATCAACGGCGTACTCGGCCCGGGCGAGCGGGTCAGCGGCAAGGGCTTGATCTTCTGCGCGACACCGGCCAGTGACTTTGTCTGCGGCACCTTGCAACTGGCTGCCGGTATGAACCTGCACGTGTTCACCACCGGCCGCGGTACTCCGTACGGTCTGGCAATGGCGCCGGTGGTGAAGGTCTCGACCCGCACCGAACTGGCCCAGCGCTGGCCTGACCTGATCGACATAGACGCCGGACGCATCGCGACCGGACGCGCGAGCATCGAGGACCTGGGTTGGGAGCTTTTCCACTTCTACCTGGACGTGGCCAGCGGCAAGAAGAAGACCTGGACCGAGCATTACCGGCTGCACAACGACATCACGCTCTTCAACCCGGCACCGATTACCTGACGGGGATGTGACGCGCAGCGTCACGAACGGCATTCCCACGCTGGAGTGTGAGGAGCGATGTGCAGAGGAATACGCCTATCGTGCCCATGCTCTGCTTGGGCGCGCCGTTCTGGACGCTCTTGCCTCTGCGCTGAGCACCCGGTCACAATCCGAAATATTCTCTGAACTTTAAGGCTCTTTTTGACCTCTTCTACAGTAGGGCAGCCGATCTGGTTGCCTTCGTTGATGGTGCAGGAGATTTCAAATGGGTTGGATATCGGAAAATCATTTGTGGTTGTTCGCAGCGCTGACCGCCCTGATCGTGATTTCGGACATCTGGGCAGTACTGCGTATTCGCAAGAGCAAGACACAATCCAGCAACAAGCTGATGTGGATCATTGTCGTTGTTGCCGTGCCAATCGTTGGCGTGCTGGCTCTGCTGATTGCGGGTCCGAGTCATGTGGACACACCGGCCAGACCTGAGCAGCAAAGCACCAAGTACTGACCCCGCTTTTCAAAAATACCCCGCCTGCGGGCGTGGGTATTTCCTCTTGTAGATCGCTCCCTCCTGTTTTTCGACACCTTTGCTCACAACGGTGGAATGTCGGCTGGCAAAAATAAAAATCTCTGCAATTCTTCTGCAATGGTGAGGTGTTTACATGCTTGCCATCCAGACCTGAACAAGGAGAAAGCGTATGTCGATCATGACCAAGTGGGCGTTACAGGCAGCTGCGTTGTTTGTGCTGGGTTGGATGGCAGTTTCGGTGGCGAGCTGGAGCAATCACGTTGCCAATGGCACCGGCAGTGATCGGCTGGCAGAGCTGAATGCTGGCGTATTGGGCAGCCAAGTGCTGGCTGTATCATCGTCGCCCGCAGCGCAAGACGAGTAATCCCGCCGCATCAGGGCGGGAGTACCGGCACTTTTCTGCAGGCAAAAAAATGGCCCACAACGGGGTGGGCCAAATGGGATTCATCAAAGGAGTAGGGCCAATTTACGCAGCCGGACGTGAAGGGGATGTGAAACGGATGTCATGGAAACGAGAAGTGGTTCGATAATTCAAGCGGCGTTATGACAGGGCGAAGTGACAGGGTGAAGCAGCGTCGCCCATTGCCTGGCAACGCTGTAGGGATTAATTCGCGGGGAGGGGGCGGTCTAGCGGGCGGCCGCCTGAACACTTATTTCGGCCGCTGCGCGGCGTGCCATATGCGGCAGCGAATGAGGCGCGTCGATTCTGGATTTCATGCGGTCGGCAAATTCTCTGGCTTCCTGCCAGCTCCGGCATTTGACCGGGTAGTCGTCCAGTATTACAACCCAAGCGTCGCCATATACACCTTCTTCAATTCGGATGAGCATTGTTGGCATCTCCTTTCAGTGAGGGTAAGTCTGTGCCGGGTCATCGGCGCTGAAGCTGACGCACGAAATCCTGCGCCGAAAATCGGTGTCTCGCTACAAAAAATTACAATTCCCGATGAGTGCGCACAGCCTGCAAGCAAACCGGCTCTGCGGCTTTCGAGGCTATGTTCGTGGGCAAGCCTGACTCAGAAATGTGACAGGCTGATGGATAGGCGCCGATCAGAACGCCAGCTTGAAGCCGATCGTGCCCAGCATGATGGCCAGGAAGGGCCGTAGCAGGTCATCGGAGACGCGGCCGGCCATGTGGCTGCCCAGGTAGATGCCGGGCAGTGAGCCCATCAGCAGCCAGCCCAGCAACTCCCAGTTCATGTTGCCCATGCTCGCATGACCCAGGCCTGCGACCAGCGTGAGCGGGACCGCATGGGCGATCTCCGTACCCACCAGACGTCGGGTCGGCAGCAATGGATAGAGGATGAACAGGGCCACCGTGCCCAGCGCGCCTGCACCGATGGAGGTGAGTGCAACCATGGTGCCGAGGATCAGACCGGTGATGACGGTCAGTACCGTCAGGCTGGTGCCGCTGAAAAACGAGTACCCGTCTCCGCGCCGATGAGCGAAGGCCAGCAGTTTTTTCTTGAACAGAACGGCGAGTGCGGTAAGCAGCAGCACATAGCCCAAGGCCTGCTTGATGATCGCGTTAAGTGCTTCGGGGGCGGTGTGCAGGGTGCTCAGAAACCACAGTGTCATGAGCACCGCCGGGACGCTGCCCAGAGTCAGCAGCCCGGTAACTTTCCAGTCGATGTTGTCGTTCCTGCGATGAACCAGAACCCCGCCGGATTTGGTAATCGCCGCGTACAGCAAGTCCGTGCCGACCGCCGTGGCCGGATTGATCCCGAACCACAGCAGTATCGGAGTCATCAGCGAGCCGCCGCCGACTCCGGTCATGCCCACGATGAAACCGACTACCAGTCCTGCAACTACGAAACCCAGACCACCCGCTTCCATATCCAACCTTTTTCAAGCAAACGCATCAGGCAAAAAGTGGCGGGCAGCATAACGGCTTGCGTTGTAATCGGTTATGAAGATGTGTTCTAAGGTTATAACCGTTTGTCGCGGATGATGGCGGCTTCTGCGGCTTCGGAGGCACTCTGCAGGCGCTGGTTGGGGCCCAGCCAGTTCAGCAACGCCTCGGCTTCCATGGGTTTGGCGATCAGATAACCCTGACCTTCATCGCAGCCCCACTGCTTGACCAGGCGACGAATCTCGTCGGTTTCGATGCCCTCGGCCACGACGCAGTAGCCAAGTTTCTTGGCCAGACCGATCAATGCCTTGACCAGACGCTGATCGGTTTTGTCGGACGCCAGATTGCGGATCAGCGACTGGTCGAGCTTGACCGTCGTCGCAGGCAGCTGCCGCAGGTAATTCCAGTTGCTGTAGCCCGTACCGAAGTCATCGATCGCCACATCCATGCCCTCCTGGCGCATGCGCTCCAGCTGGTGGCGCACTTCTGCCGGGTTGTGCATCAACGCGCCTTCGGTGAACTCCAGCTCAAAGCGGGTGGGGTCAATCTTGTGCTTGCCCAGCAGGCGTATCATCCGGTCGGTGAACGCCGGGCCGGTGAGGTCTTCGGGCGTCACGTTGATCGCAATACGGAAATCGAAACCCTGCTGCTGCCAACGAGCGGCCTGTTCGATTGCACTGGTCAGCACCCAGAGGCTCAGCGGGCGCATCAGAGCGGTCTTCTCGGCCAGCGGCACGAACTCGGCAGGCCCGATGGCGCCGAGCGTCGGGTGATTCCAGCGCAGCAAGGCCTCTACCGAGGTGCACAGGCCAGAGTCGAGGTCGATGCGCGGTTGGTAGACCAGACGCAGTTGATCGTCAGCATGCACCGCCCCGGTCAACGAACTGAGCAATTTGAAAGCACGCTGCTGGGCGGCGTCAAAGTGCGGTTCATACATCGCCCAGCCGAGGTCGCGGTCGCGGGCATCGTCGGCAGCGCTGATCACCATGCGCATCCAGTCCTGTTCTTCGACCGGATTACGGTTAAGGGTCACGACGCCCAGGCCGACCTGCATCTGCACCGGAATTCCCCGGCACTCAACGGGCGTCTCGAAATCCTTGAGGATGGTGCGGAACAGGTGTTCGGGCGTACGGTCGCCTGCCAACAGAAAGCCGAAGCGCGTAGGACTGACCTTGTATAAAGAACAGGTCGGCGGCAACAGGCGCTCCAAGCGGCTCTTGATACCTGTTACCAGGTCCTGGGAGAAGCTGTAACCCAGGGCCTTGACGATATCGTTGAGGAACGCGGAGGTAATCATGTCCACCACGACCAACTGATAATCGACACTGGATGCCACGGCCTGATGAATATCTTCCTGCAGGCGCGAGCGGTTGTACAAGCCGGTGGGCTGGTCGATAAAGCAACTGAGCCTGAGGCCGACAATGCGTTTCATGACCAGCGACGCAAAGCGCTTGAGCATCTGCGTCTGGTACTCGCTCATCGGCTCGCGCGGCTTGGTGTCGATCACGCATAGGCTGCCCAGGGCAATGCCGTCATCGGTGATCAGTGGCGCGCCTGCGTAGTAGCGAATGTCAGGGTGTCCGGTCACCAGGCTGTTGTTGACGAAGCGCTCGTCGAGCGTGGCGTCGGGAATCTCGAACAGTGTTTCGGAAAGGATGGTGTAGGCGCAGAAGGACACGTTGCGTGGTGTTTCGCGGGCATTCAGGCCTACCCTTGCGCGGAACCACTGACGGTGCTCATCGACGATCGAGATCAAGGCAATCGGCGTCTCGAAAAAGGCAGCGGTCATCGCGACGATTTCATCGAATACGTCATCGGACGTATCTTCAAGCACGCACAGCTCCCGTATGCGCAACAGACGTTGCGTTTCATTCAAGGGAATAGGGGCACTGGCGTTCATGACAATTCTCAATGGGTGCTCGATGATGACTATATGACATCACGAAACTCACTTTAACAGACGAAAATATTCCGACCACAGCGGCGAGATACCGATTAATCGGCCGCAGATCGGATTTTTTGAACGCTATCGTTGTTCAAGCCGCGCACGGCGAGGGGTTGGCCATTTGTTTACGGTATCTTGTGAGCACTACCATTCGTCGACTGGCCGAAAATAAGTTGATCGAACGTCGTTATTCGGGCTGTTCGCCTACATTTTTTGCGTGCTGAGTGAATAAATCCGTCATCCACAGCAGCGTTGGGTATTCGTAGCGTCAGAGAGCAGCGGTGCGGATGGTTGACCGTCATCCTTGACTGCGCAGGCGTTCTACTTGGCGCTGGGTTTCAACGTGGTGCGGGAGCACCTGGAGGGAGAGGAGCGCACATTGATCATGGAGCGGAAACTGCGCGTCTGAGGCATTCCATGCCTTAAGCGGTGACTTCCTGCATTTCCTGCAATTGATAGTGCGCATACAGCGTGCTGGCGATCAGCGTGCAAAACACTTTCAGGGTATCGAGGGTATTGGCGTCATCGAGTGGCGCAGGCTTGGTATCCAGGCCACACAGGGTGCCGAAGAACTCTCCGTTGGGAAAAATGATCGGCAACGAGAAGTAGCTCTGGAAACCGTACATTTTAGTAATGGGGTGCTCTGCGTAGACGGGGTCGGTCGCGACTTCGTTGATCACGATAGGCTGGCGGTGCTGACGCAACTCATTGCAGAACGTGGTCTCCAGCTTGAGCTGATGACCGGGTTCCAGCCCGAACTGGATTTCATCGTATACAGCACATGCGGTCCAGCTGGCCTCGGTTACTTTGGCAATTGCCGCAAATCTCAGCCCGGTCAGCCGGGTCACCAGTCGTAAAAGACTGGAAGTGGCCTCGATTTCACTGATGACTGCCAGCTCTGCTGAAGTCAGTTTGTTGTTCAAAATGTGTCACCCTGGTCATAAAAGCACTGATGCGGCCTTGGCGGTACGCCGGGCGCTGCCGATCCCGTGCAGGAAGTGATCGTGTCATACCTGATCGTGGCTTACATAAATATTGTGTTGTTCGACGCCAACTATTGAATGAGTTCAATGCCCCTGTCAACGTTGCGGGCTTTTTCAAATAGCCTGTGCTTGTAAATAGGTCTTTATGGATCCTATTTCAACTAATGAAGACTATGTGTTTGAAAGGCTGTCAGCAGAGAGACGCGGCTCACAGTTTTTGAGAGGAGGGGACCGCCGGCTGGAGGAACCATTGCGGGTTTTTTGCCGAAAACGGTACTGACGCTATATAAAGAAGGGCAGCAGACGAATCTGCTGCCCTTCTGTCATGCCCGGCATGTGTGGGTGTTGTTCTGGATTACGTCTTGAAGCGCAGCACCAGATCATTCAGGTTGACCGCCAACTGCGAAAGTTCGGTACTGGCGATCAGGGTCTGGCGGGTGCCTTCGCTGCTCTGCACGGCCAGGTCGCGAATGCTGACCAGGCTTCTGTCGACATCACGCGCTACATGCGCCTGCTGCTCGGAGGCCGCTGCGATCTGCAGGTTACGGTTATTGATCTCGAGTACCGAGTTGGTGATCTGACGCAGCGACTCTCCGGCGTCCTCTGCCGTCTTGCGGGTGCTGTGAACTTCCTCAGTGCTCTTCTGCATGGACTCGACCGTGGCGGAAGAACCGGCCTGAATCGCTGAAATCATCTGTTCGACTTCCTGGGTGGACGTCTGTGTGCGATGCGCCAGAGCCCGCACTTCATCGGCTACCACAGCAAAGCCGCGACCCTGTTCACCGGCACGCGCCGCTTCGATGGCTGCGTTGAGTGCCAGCAGGTTGGTCTGTTCGGCAATACCGCGAATCACGCCCAGCACTTTGCTGATGTCCTGAGCCTGGCCAGCCAGCGCAGTGACTTGCGCTGAAGAGCCCTCGACCAGGCCTGTCAGGTTCTGCATGGCCGTCAGGGTTTCGTTAACGCGCTGGTTACCCAGGTCGGCGGAAAGGCTCGACTGTTGGGCGGCCTGCGAGGTCGACGTAGCATTACGAGCGACCTCTTCTACGGCAGCACTCATTTCGTTTACCGCAGTAGCAGCCTGCTCGATTTCGCTGTTCTGCTGCTGCAGCGTGCGGTCGGCACTTTCGGTGATCGACGTCATCTCGACGGCGGCAGTGCTCAGTTGTGCGGAGGCGCCGGAAATTTCGTGAATGGTGGTGCGCAGGTTCCCCGACATGGTATTCAGGGCCGTCATCAAGCGTGATGCTTCATCACTGCCGGCAACGCTAAGTTGTCGGGTCAGGTCACCGGCGGCGATGTCTTCTGCGAGTTTAAGCGAGACGCTGATCGGGTCGACGATGCTGCGTGTCAGGGCAATCGCGAGGACCACGGTAAGCAGGAACGCTGCGATCAGCACAATCATCAGGACGTTGACGCTGTGATTGTAGACCTCGGTTGCATCTTTCCCGGAGCTCACGGCTTCCGTGGCATTTTGCTCGCGCAGTCTGGTAAGTTTTTCCTGGTACGCAGTGGCCTTTTGGGCCTGCTCTCCGTTGGCAAGGGAGACCGCTCTTTCATGATCAGAGCTGTCCAGCGCGACGACCTGTTTCAAGCCATCAATGTATACGCTCATCTTGTTGTTGGCTTCTTCGAATTGCGCGCGGTCGGCTTCACCTGAAAGCAGGTGTTTTTGATAAAAGTCGCTGTTGGCACGCAGCGCCTCGATCGCTTCCCGGACCTTGGCTTCCGCGGTGGCGTGTACAGCGGGATCGGTGCTCGCAAGCATCCTGATGCTTTCCAGGCGAGCGTGAAGCAGGGCGATCTGAATGTCGTCGACTACCTGGATGCTGGGCAGTGAGTTTTCTTCAATGTTCTGCTCAGCCTTGCGCAGATGGTCGATCTGCACGTAGGAGAAGGCACCCAGACCGATCAACAGTAAGGTAATGACGCCAAAGCACAGGGAGGCCCTGCGTGAAATACTTAACGATCTGAGGTTCATGGTTGCCTCCAGCGGCAAAACAGGCGGAAGGCCAATACTTTCCTTCCAGTAACTGTTTTTCTGCTGAAAACGAGAGAGCTTTAACAAAATAGCCATGAAAGTTATTTCATAATGGCCTTTTGCAACTATCTGCTGTAAGGCAGCGGTATGTTGGCAAAAAGTTCCAGTAACACTGTGAGCAAAGTTAACCGTTAGTCGGGTGAATGCTACTAAAGTATTCACTCTAATAATGCAACTCTCAGGGCGTGTATCCATCAGGCCTGAACATCAAGCTGCGGACTCTGCAACCGATTCGACCAATGTGTCCAGAAAACCTGCGATGCATCCCATGCAGGCCATTCGCTCTTCTACATGGGGCATGTGACTGGACTCTTCGAAAACAGACCAACTGATGGTGGGGACGTTATCCACATAGGGCTTCACGACGAGCGGTGTGGCTTCGTCATACTTACCGGAAATCAGCAAGGTCGGAACGCTGATGAGTTTCAGGCGATCGACGATGGTCCAGTCCTTCATCGTGCCGATAACGTGAAACTCGGTAGGGCCATTCATGGCGTGGTACACGGTCGGATCGGCGTCAATCGCGTCGAAAGTACGTCTTACCTCCTCCGGCCACGGTGTGATGCGGCACACGTGACGGTCATAGAATGCTCGCGAGGCTTTCAGGTATTCCGGGTCTTTCAAGGTGTCCGCTTTTTCATGCTTGAGCAACGCGGCCTGTACGTCAGATGGCAGATCCTCGCGCAGCCGGTTGGCCTCGCTTACCCAGGTGCGCATGTCTGCGGGAGAGTTGGCGATGATCAGAGCTTTCAGCCCTTCGGGCTGACGCACGGCATGCTCTGAAGCCAGCATGCCGCCCCACGACTGGCCCAGCAATGCGTAGTTGTTTTCGATGCCCAGGTGCTCAAGCAGGTTATCCAGCTCGCTCAGGAACAGTTTGACCGTCCAGAAGTCGCGACCCTTGTCGGGCAAGTGGGTAGACTTTCCGTTACCCAACTGGTCGTAGTGGATAACGGCCCGGCCGGTGCTGGCGATGTCCTTGAACGAATCGACGTAGTCGTGCGTACAACCGGGGCCGCCGTGCAGAATGACCAATGGTGTGCCGGGACCGTGCAGGTCGCCTGTGATGCGATACCACGTCTGATAGTCGCCAAAAGGCGCAAAACCTTCCTTGATCGTCATATCTGCCATGTCGCCGGTCCCTGCTGGATAGTTTGGGGGCACCATAGCGCGGCGTCTTGCGCCTCATAACTATAGAAAATGATAGGTTTTGGCCGATAAACCGGTCAGTGGTCGAGTAAACGGTAATGAACGGCACGCACTACCGCTTGTACACGGTTTTTGGCCCCCAGCTTCTGCATGGCCGAATTCAGGTGCAAGGTCACCGTGGCGACAGAGCGGTTGAGCTGATCGGCAATCTCCCTGGCCGTCAGGCCCTCGGCAGACCAGCTCAGACATTCGCGCTCGCGCGGGGTCAGCCTGATCGCATTGCACGAGCGAATTTTCTGGTCGAACAGCGGGTAGGCGACCTCCTGAAAGGCGTGAGCCAGCAGGCCGAACTCGGCCAGGCTCTGGCGGGCGTCCTCAAGGGCGACGTCGCTGCCGTCCGCACACAGACCGGTCAATGTGGCGAAACCGCCTTTGGGCATGTGGATCGGCACCGTCACGCCACAGGTCATGTGTGAGTCATGCAGATAGCGCACCACCGGCTTGTGCATATCCGTGATGAAGGTTTTCAGGACCGTCTCGGCCCTGGGCTGGTATGACCATACAAAAGGCGAGACGCTGGCGACGGCCAGGTGTTGCACCGGATCGATCTGGTAATAGCCCTGACTGCACCAAAGCGCGTACCAGTCCGCAGGTGTATTGCGCAATGACAGCAGCGACGGGGTGATCAGTGCCCCATCATGGGACACCGGCACCGGGCTGTAGTCATAAATCACGGCATCGAATCCGAGATCCGATGCCAGCAGCAGCGCGCAATCCATTTGCTGATCCAGCGTGGATGCAGACTGCAGCCGCGAATTGAAATCCGACAACCTGATATGCATGGCATGACCTCCTTTGTCATTGAGCCGATGTAGGGCGCTAATATAGCAATTAGCAAGGACGGTGCCACGCGTGCGCCCAATCGGCTGCCAGTCCTGTAAAACCTATAAGAATTGCTAGCTGTCTGCGCTCGCCTTGCAGGATAGGGTCGATGCCATGAGCGTCGTCCGCAAAGGTGCAATGCAATGGGCTATGAACACAGGCCGGATGAGCTGAAAACAATCAAAGTCGACGGATGGTCAATGTTCGACTACAACTTTGCTCTGCCCTTTTACGTAGAGGGGGCGGCGGCGTACTTTCCGGTCCTGCTGAATTTTCTGTCACAGCATCGGGGCGTCTGATGAATCTGGGTCGTTATCGTTTCATTCTCCAGCGTCCGTTGCAGCTGCTGCCGGTGCTGTTCGGCATCAGCCTGGTCACCTTCATTCTGGTGCGTTCGATCCCCGGCGATCCGGCGCGCATCCTGCTGGGTTCGCGTTCCACACCGCAGGCCTTGGCCAACATCCGCGCCCAGTATGGTCTGGATGAGCCTCTGTGGACACAGTACGTGTATTTCATGAAAAACCTGGTGCAGGGCGATATGGGTAAATCGCTGCTGTACAAGATAGACGTACTCAAGCTGATCAGCACACGGATCGAACCCACCGTATTTCTGGTGTTGGGCAGCGTTCTGCTGGCGTTGCTGATTGCCGTGCCCCTGGCCACGCTCGCGGCGCGCAACAAAGGCAGTTGGAGCGATAACCTGATCCGCGTCTTCACCACCACCGGGCTGGGCATGCCGGCGTTCTGGCTGGGGATCATGCTGATCCTGATGTTCAGTGTGCAGCTTGGCTGGTTTCCGGTGTCGGGCTACGGCAGCGACTGGCTGGACAAGGTTCATCACCTGGTGCTGCCCTGTCTGACCATCGCTCTGGCCCTGTCTGCGGTGCTGATTCGCAACCTGCGTGCGAGCATGCTCGTGGAGCTGCAAGCCGATCATGTGACGGCGGCCCGGGCGCGTGGCCTCAGTGAAAGTGCGCTGTTTCGGCGCCACGTGTTGCCCAATTCGCTGGTGCCTTCGATCAACCTGCTGGCGGTGAACATCGGCTGGCTGATCAGCGGCACCGTGGTGATCGAAAGTCTGTTTGCGATTCCCGGCATCGGTCAGTTGCTGGTGCGCGGCATCTTCAGCCGCGATTACATGGTGGTGCAGGGTGTGGCGATGTTGCTGGCATGCGCCACGGTGATCGTGAACTTCCTTGCCGATGTGGCCACGGTGGCCATCGACCCGCGGGTGAATATCAAATGACCGTGGCCCATGCGCATCTTCGTCCGCACTGGCGTTCCCGGCTGCGCCTGCGTTTGCGCAATGGCCGGCTGGCGATGCTGCTGGGCGGCTGCTTACTGGGCGGGTGGCTGATACTGGCGCTGTTTGCGCCATGGCTGGCACCTTACGATCCGATCTACCAGAACACCGAGCTGCGCATGCTCGCGCCGCACCTCGCGCATCCGTTCGGCACCGACAATTTTGGTCGCGACATTCTGTCCAGAGTGATCTGGGCGGCACGCGTCGACCTGCAGATCTGCGTGCTCGGGGTGATCTTCCCGTTCATGATCGGGACCTTCATCGGCGCCTTGTCGGGCTACATTGGCGGGCGCTTCGACAACCTGTGCATGCGCGTGATCGACATCGTGCTGGCGTTCCCGTTTCTGGTGTTGATGCTGGCGATCATCGCGATTCTCGGGCCGGGCCTGGGCAGCTTCTACATCGCCATGGCGCTGGTGGGCTGGGTGTCTTATGCGCGGCTGATCCGCTCACAGATCCTGGTGCTCAAGGAAAGCGATTTTGCCTTGGCGGCCAAAAGCCTGGGTTTTGGTCACTTGCGTATCCTGTTCCGCCATCTGCTGCCCAACGCGATGTTCGGCTCGATTGTGTTTTCCATGTCTGACGCGGTTCTGGTGCTGCTCAGCGGCGCATCGGTCAGCTACCTGGGCCTGGGTGTGCAACCACCGATGGCGGAGTGGGGGACCATGGTCGCCGAAGGGCAGGCGTTCCTCACCTCGGCGTGGTGGATCTGCACCTTTCCGGGCCTGGCCATCGTGACGTTGGCTATGGGCTTCAGCCTGTTGGCGGACGGCGTCGCCGAAACCCTGGGAGAACGGCAATGAGTACGCCCGTGCTGCAGGTCAGCGAGATGAGCGTGGTGGCGAGCCATGCAGCGAACCATCGAAATCGCGAAGTGACCTTGGTTGACCGGTTGTCGTTCGACCTGCACCAGGGCGAGATTCTCGGGCTGGTCGGTGAAAGTGGCTCTGGCAAGACCATGGCCTGCCGGGCGTTGATGCAATTGATGCCGTCGCCGGATCTGCACGTGCGCGGCGGCTCGGTACGCCTCAATGATGTCGATCTGTTGACGCTGGATGCCGCTGCAATGCGTGCCATGCGCGGACGGCGGATCGGCATGATTTTCCAGAATCCCAGCAGCCACCTGGACCCGCTGATGCGCATCGGCGAGCAGATCGCCGAAGGTGTGCGTCTGCATCAGGGCGCGTCGAAGCGTGAAGCCCGGGCGCAGGCCATCGATCTTTTGCGCCAGGTCGGCATTCCCGATCCGGCGTCGCGTGTGGATAACTTCCCCCACGAATTTTCCGGTGGCATGCGCCAGCGCGCAATGATTGCCGTAGCGCTGGGCTGTGGGCCGCAGGTCCTGATCGCCGATGAGCCGACCACCGCACTGGATGTGACGGTGCAGGCGCAAATCCTGCGTCTGTTGCTGGACTTGCGCGACCGGCACGGGCTGTCGTTGATCATGATCACCCACGACCTCGGCGTGGTGGCGCAAACCTGCGACTCTATCGCGGTGATGTATGCCGGTCGCCTGTGTGAGCACGGCAGCAAGCGCGACGTGCTCGCTCGCGCACGCCATCCTTATACCCACGGCCTGATCGAATGCCAGCCCGCCAGCAGCGCGGGCAGCGAACTGCTACGGACCATTCCCGGTCAGCCGCCCTTGCTCGACGCACTGCCAAGCGGTTGTCGTTTTCATGCCCGCTGCAGTCATGCGGGGGCAGACTGCCCTGACAAGCTGCCGCTGATGCGGCCGATGGGCGTTGCCCATGCTGCGGCCTGTCACCACCCGTTGGTGCAATCCCGGGAGGCCGTTTCATGAGCGGCACCACACTGCTGAACGTCAATGATCTGGTGGTGCGCTTCCCGGCCCCCGGCTCGGGTTTCCTCGGTCTCAACAAGCGTTGGGTGCACGCCGTCAACGGGGTGTCGCTGAGCATTTGTGCGGGTGAAACGCTGGGTCTGGTCGGCGAGTCCGGCAGCGGCAAGAGCACGCTGGGGCGGGCTATTCTGCGCCTGAATGACATCACCTCCGGGCAGATCGTCTTCGATGACGTCGACATGGCCCAGGGCAGCGGTATCAATCTGCAACGCCTGCGCAGCGAAACCGCGATGGTCTTTCAGGACCCGTCCTCTTCGCTCAACCCGCGCATGACCATCGGTGCGACGCTGGCCGAGGTGCTCGCCGTGCAGCGCAAGGTCGCCACTTCCGACATTCCGGCGCGGGTTATCGAGCTGCTCGACATGGTCGGTCTGCGGCCCGAATTTGCCGAACGCAAGCCGGGTGCCTTGAGCGGCGGACAATGTCAGCGTGTCGGCATCGCCCGCGCGCTGGCCATCGAGCCACGGCTGATCATTGCCGACGAGTGTGTGGCGGCACTGGACGTCTCCATTCAGGGACAGATCATCAACCTGCTGCTGGAGCTGCGCCAGCGCATGAACCTGGCGATTCTGTTCATTGCCCATGACCTGGCCATCGTGCGTCGCCTGTGCGATCGGGTGGCGGTCATGTACCTGGGCAAAATTGTTGAAGAAGGCCCGGTAGAGGACGTCTTTCTCTCGCCGCGTCACCCCTATACCGCTGCGCTGATTCAGGCGATTCCGGAAATCGATCCGGCTCGCCCGTTGCCCGGCGAGCCGTTGCAGGGTGAGCCGCCAAGCCCCCTGCAGCTACCCGACGGCTGCGCGTTTCATCCGCGCTGCCGGTTTGCCAGGCCGACCTGTTCCAGCGTCGCGCCACCGACGCGGCATGTCGGCCAGCAACGCTATGACTGTGTGCTGGAAGCCCCGATTTTTTGATCCTGATCTGTAACGATATCTGTCCCGACATCGACAAGGAGTTCATGCGTATGAAAGCTCGACCAATGAAAATGCTGACCGTCGCCATGCTGGCGGCCTGTTCACTGGCGGCGGGTGTTGCCGAAGCTGCGGGCGTGCTGACCATCGGCCGTCGTGAGGACGGCACCACGTTCGACCCGATCAAAAGTGCGCAGAACATCGACAACTGGGTGTTTTCCAACGTCTACGATGTGCTGATCCGCGTAGATGACAAAGGCACCAAGCTGGTGCCGGGGCTGGCGGAAAGCTGGTCGATCTCGCCTGACGGGCTGACCTATACGCTCAAGATGCGCCCGGCCAAATTCTCCGATGGCTCGGACCTGACGGCCAGTGACGCAGTGTTCAGCCTGCTGCGAATTCGCGACGACAAGGGTTCGCTGTGGAGCGATTCCTACAAGATTATCGACAAGGCCGTTGCGACAGATCCGCATACGCTGGTCATCACGCTGAAGAATCCTTCGGCTTCGTTCCTCTCGCAACTGGCCCTGCCCAACGTGTCGATTCTCTCCGAGAAAGCCATGAAGAGCATGGGCGAAGAGGCGTATGCCGAGCAGCCTGTCAGCTCCGGCGCATTTACCGTGAAGGAATGGCGTCGCGGTGACCGGGTAATTCTGGCGAAGAACCCCAACTTCTGGGAAGCGCCGAGCGTGAGCCTGGACGGTGTCGAGTGGATCTCGGTGCCGGACGACAACACCCGCACGCTCATGGTCCAGAAGGGCGAGCTCGATGCTGCGATATGGATACCGTTCTCGCGCATCGCAAATCTGCAGAAGGACCCCGATCTGGTGGTCCACCTCGACCCCTCCACTCGCGAGGATCACCTGCTGATCAACCACGAACACGGCGCATTGGCCAAGCCTGAAGTGCGTCAGGCGCTGGACATGGCCATCGACAAGAAATCGCTGGTCGAAGCCGCTACCTTCGGGCTGGGCACCGTGGCCAATTCCTACATTCCCAAAGGCGCGCTGTACCACTACGCCGACAACCTGCAACGCCCTTATGACCCGGTGAAGGCCAAACAGATGCTGGCGGACGCCGGTGCATCTGACCTGAAACTCAATTACGTGGTCAACGCGGGCAACGAAGTCGACGAGCAAATCGCGGTCATGCTGCAACAGCAACTGGCCAAGGTCGGCGTGACCACAACGCTGCAGAAAGTCGACCCGAGCCAGAGCTGGGACATGCTGATTGCCGGTGACTACGACATCTCCGTGATGTACTGGACCAACGACATCCTCGACCCGGACCAGAAGACCACCTTCGTGCTCGGCCACGACACCAACAATAACTACATGACCCATTACAAGAACGACAAGGTCAAAGAGCTGGTCGCTGCCGCACGGGTCGAAATGGACCCGAAAAAGCGCGAGCAGATGTACATCGACCTGCAGAAAATGGCCAAGGCCGACGTCAACTGGATCGACCTCTACTACAGTCCCTACATCAGTGTTTCGCGCAAGAACATCGAGCACTTCGGTCAGAACCCGCTGGGCCGCTTTACGCTCGAGGAAACGGTCAAGAAGTGACATGAACAATGCCTGCCTGATCGGCAGGCATCGTTCAGCGACGTTGCCCGGCCCGGTTTCGGCCGGGAAGCGTTAATTTGTATCCTCAGGTTTACCAAGCCTTCAACAGACTCTGCGGATGGTAAGGTTGCGGCCTTTTTGCGCTGTACCCCGCGGAGCCGTCATGCATAAACCCACCCCCCGTACCGAATCCCCGAACGCGCTGGCGTTCATCACGCGTTTCTTCGCTGCTGAATCCGCTGGCGGGCTGGTGTTGATGGCGGCTGCGCTGGCGGCCTTGATCGTCGCCAACTCACCGCTGGCCGACAGCTACTTCGCCGCGCTGCACGCAGTGTTCGCCGGGTTATCGGTTTCGCACTGGATCAATGACGGTCTGATGGCGATCTTCTTCATGCTTGTCGGCCTGGAGATCAAGCGCGAAGTGCTCGCCGGTCAGCTCGCGTCGTGGAACCAGAGAGCCTTGCCAGGCTTTGCGGCACTGGGCGGCATGGTGGTTCCGGCGCTGATCTACGTGGCGTTCAACTGGGGACGGCCAGACACCATCGGCGGCTGGGCCATTCCGGCAGCGACCGATATCGCATTCGCTCTGGGCGTGCTGTCACTGCTGGGCAAGCGCGTACCGCTGTCGCTGAAGATCTTCCTGTCGGCACTGGCGATTCTCGATGACCTCGGCGCTGTATTGATCATCGCGCTGTTCTACACCAGCGATCTCTCCATGCCCATGTTGCTGGCAGCGCTGGGTTCCATCGCCGTGCTCGTCGCGCTGAATCGTCTGGGTGTTAAGAAACTGCTGCCTTACCTCATCGTTGGCGCGCTGCTGTGGTTCTTCATGCTCCAGTCCGGCATCCACGCCACCCTCGCTGGCGTTGCGCTTGCGCTGTGCATCCCGTTGGGCAAACCCGATGAAGAGGCTCGCTCGCCACTGCTGCATCTGGAAGAAAAGCTGCACCCGTGGGTGGCGTTTGCCGTCGTGCCGATCTTTGGTTTTGCCAACGCTGGCGTGTCACTGTCGGGCATTACCGCCGACAAGCTCGTGGACCCGGTCCCGCTCGGCGTTGCGCTAGGGCTGCTGGTCGGCAAGCAGGTCGGCATATTCGCCATGGCCGCGCTGGCGATTCGCGCAGGCCTGGCCCGTTTGCCGGACGGCAGCAACTGGGGTCAGCTTTACGGCGTTGCGGCCTTGTGTGGTATCGGCTTCACCATGAGCCTGTTCATCGGCGCACTGGCTTTTCCGGGCGCGCCGGAACTGGTCGACGAGGTCAAGGTGGGTGTGCTGATCGGTTCGGTGTTGTCGGCTGTGTTGGGTGTGGTTGTGTTGCGCAGGTTTGCGCAGCGGGGGTGAATCTGATCGCAATCTGGCATTACAGAAACCGGGCGGCAGGACGATAAAGACGGGACGTGCCAGGGACTCGGCCAACTTCTCCTACTTTGAGAGCCCACAGCATGCTTCACCTGTTCAGTCCCCGTCGTGACAAAAAGGCCCTTCAGCAACTGATCTCCTCGCTCAAGGGCGGCACTGAGCCCGCGGTAGGGGGATGTGCTGAAAAAACCGCAGTACTTGAATGCTGGAGCTCGCTGAGCACCCAGCGTCGCCTTGACGAGCAACGTATTGCCGATCTTGAGCAAGAACTGGAAACTGCCCGCCATCTACTGGGTGAAGCCTCTGCCTCGGCTGCCGCTTATGAAACCCGCTTTGATCTGGTCAACCGTGCATCGAGCGAGGGCCTCTGGGATATGGAGGTGGTCGCGGGCGATCCGGTCAACCCGAACAACCGATTCTGGTGGTCTCAGCAACTACGCACGCTTCTCGGTTTCAACGACGAGCGCGACTTCCCCAACGTACTGGCGAGCTGGGCAGACCGGCTTCATCCTCAGGATAAACAAGCCACGCTCGATGCATTTGCCAAGCACCTGAATGACCGTTCCGGCAACACGCCGTACCGAGTCAAGAATCGTCTGGCGATGAAGAACGGCACTTATCGCTGGTTCTATGCCCAGGGCGAAACGTTAAGAGATGCACGCGGAACGCCGCTGCGGGTCGCCGGCTCTCTTCGGGATATCCACGACGAGCTTGAACGTGATCTTGAACACGATGTGATCATTACCCGATTCGAACTGGCCCGGGAGATGCTCTCCGACGGGCTCTGGGACATGGAGGTCATTGCTGGCGACCCGGTCAATGCGCGCAATCCTTTTTGGTGGTCTCCACAATTCAGGCGTCTGCTGGGTTTTGAAACGGTGGAAGAGTTTCCCGACGTACTGGATAGCTGGGCGTCACGGCTGCACCCTGAAGACAAGGAGCGCAGTCTGACGGCTTTCGGTGAGCACCTGAATGACCGGACTGGCAAGACGCCGTTCGATATCGAGTACCGCCTGAAGATGAAAACCGGCGAGTACCGCTGGTTCCGTGCGCGCGGCCAGACTCGCCGTGACCTCGAAGGTGTTCCACTCAGGGTGGTGGGTGCGTTGGTGGATGTGCATTTGAAGCATGAACAGGACGCTCTTCGCGATACCGAAGCACAGCATCAGAAAAACCTGGAAGAGAACATCGCTCAACTGACCCAGATAGTTGGCACTATCCAGAGCATTGCCAGCCAGACCAACCTCCTGGCGCTCAATGCGGCAATCGAAGCTGCGCGCGCCGGTGAGGCAGGGCGGGGCTTTGCGGTTGTGGCAGATGAAGTCCGCAAGCTGGCGACCCGAACGACCGAAGCGACGGAGCAGGCGGCAAGCATGATGAGCCGCTCATGAAACCAGCCTTCGCTTTTTGATCGCAGCAAAAAAAACGCCTCCGCAAGGGAGGCGTTTTTTCAACTCAGCACATCAGACACATCAAGCCAGGTCGAAGCGGTCCAGGTTCATCACCTTGGTCCAGGCTGCCACGAAGTCTTTGACGAACTTCTCGTGAGCATCCGAGCTGCCATACACCTCGGAAATCGCACGCAGTTGAGCATGCGAGCCGAAGACCAGGTCGACACGGGTGCCGGTCCATTTCACTGCGCCAGTCTTGCGGTCACGGGCCTCGAAGGTATCAGTGCCACCTGCGGTCGCTTTCCACTCCACGCCCATGTCCAGCAGGTTCTTGAAGAAGTCGTTGGTCAGGGTGCCCGGCTGATCAGTGAAGACGCCATGCTTGCTCTGTCCGATGTTGATGTTCAAGACCCGCAGGCCGCCCAGCAGTACAGTCATTTCCGGTGCAGTCAGGGTCAGCAATTGCGCCTTGTCGACCAGCAACGATTCTGCCGAGACCTTGTAATGCCCCTTCTGATAGTTGCGGAAACCATCAGCGATTGGCTCAAGGAAGCCGAACGACTCAACATCGGTCTGCTCTTGAGACGCATCGGCGCGGCCCGGTGCGAATGGAACGGTGACGTGCTGGCCTGCATTTTTCGCAGCCTGCTCGACACCTGCGTTACCCGCCAGGACGATCAGGTCGGCGATTGAAACCTTCTTGCCGCTCGACTGACCCGCGTTGAATTCGCTCTGAATACCCTCGAGGGTCTTCAGCACGCCCGCCAGTTGGTCAGGCTGGTTGACCGCCCAATCCTTCTGCGGAGCCAGACGCAGACGGCCGCCATTGGCACCACCGCGCTTGTCCGAGCCACGGAAGGTAGAAGCTGCCGCCCAAGCCGTCGATACCAGCTGCGAGACCGAAAGGCCCGAAGCGAGAATCCTGGCCTTGAGTGCGGCCACATCCTGATCATCGATCAACGCATGATCAACGTTTGGAATCGGGTCCTGCCACAGCAGCTCTTCGGTCGGTGTTTCCGGGCCGAGGTAGCGGGCCAGCGGGCCCATGTCACGGTGAGTCAGCTTGAACCAGGCGCGGGCGAACGCGTCGGCCAGTTGCTCAGGGTTGTTCAGGAAACGGCGGGAGATCTGCTCGTAAGCAGGATCGAAGCGCAGCGCCAGGTCAGAGGTCAGCATGCTCGGTGCATGACGCTTGGAGGGATCGTGGGCATCCGGAATCTTGCCCGCGCCAGCGCCGTTCTTTGGCGTCCACTGATGCGCGCCTGCCGGGCTTTTGGTCAGTTCCCATTCGAAGCCAAAGAGGTTTTCGAGGTACTCGTTGCTCCATTTGGTCGGCGTCGAAGTCCAGGTCACTTCCAGGCCACTGGTGATGGTGTCGCCACCCTTGCCGCTGCCGAATTTGTTTCTCCAGCCAAAACCCTGCTCTTCAAGGCCGGCTGCTTCAGGCTCCGGACCAACGTTGTCGGCAGGGCCGGCACCGTGGGTCTTGCCGAAGGCGTGACCACCGGCGATCAGCGCCACGGTCTCTTCGTCATTCATCGCCATACGACCGAAGGTTTCACGGATATCCCTTGCCGAAGCAACCGGGTCCGGCACACCCTCAGGGCCTTCAGGGTTCACATAGATCAAGCCCATCTGCACGGCGGCGAGCGGGTTTTCCAGATTGCGTTCGCCGCTGGCAATACGGCTTTCTTCGTTGGCATGGTTCTCCGGCTCGGCCACCAGCGTGCCGTCGCCCGGTTGCTGCATTTTCTTCTGCGCGCCGTAGCGCTCTTCACCACCCAGCCAGGTGGTCTCTGAACCCCAGTACACGTCTTCTTCCGGTTCCCAGACATCCGCACGACCACCGGAGAAACCGAAGGTCTTGAAGCCCATGGACTCCAGCGCGACGTTACCGGTCAGCACGATCAGGTCAGCCCAGGAAATCTTGCGGCCATACTTCTGCTTGACCGGCCAGATCAGGCGGCGCGCCTTGTCCAGGCTGACGTTGTCAGGCCAACTGTTGAGCGGCGCAAAACGTTGCTGACCAGCACCTGCACCGCCACGACCATCGCCTGTGCGGTAGGTACCGGCGCTGTGCCAGGCCATACGAATGAACAGCGGGCCATAGTGGCCGAAGTCTGCCGGCCACCAGTCCTGGGACTGAGTCATGACGTTGCGCAGGTCCTGTTTGACCGCTTCGATGTCAAGGCTCTTGAATTCCTTGGCATAGTCGAAGCTCTCGCCCATCGGGTCGGAGAGCGAGGAATGCTGATGCAGAATCTTCAGATTCAGCTGCTTGGGCCACCAATCACGGTTGGTAGTGCCGCCGCCAGCAGCGTGGTTGAAGGGGCATTTCGATTCAGTTGACATGCTTGATACACCTTTTTTGTCATTTGCATCCGGCCATCCAGTCCACTCGCGGGACCTCAGACAGTGATGACGGAACTCAACAGCACTGGGTTCATGCCGGCCGCTCGGTCAACGATCGGGCCAGCTCTACAGATACGCAGCACAGCGATCATCATATTGCTGCGAGGCAAGCCCGCAACGTGCGTCGCAAACTTGAGCTCATTCTTATCTCCTTATCAGGGTGGAACCGCGCGGCTCTCACCGACGCTTATCCAGATTAGCCTTCTTCGCGAAGATTTCTAATAGAAAGAACATTACGGGTTGATAGGCAGACTCTGGCGGCGCTGTCATCAAGGCATCAAGCGGCTCTGCTAATCTGTCCAGCCCATGAGACTGCAGGTCAGGCTTAGCCCATGATCACGATTCGCCGCATGACCCTGGACGACTACGACGCGGTCATCGAACTGATGCGCAGCACGCCGGGCATTTCCCTGCGCGACGCCGATTCACGCGAAGCGACCGCACGTTACCTTGAGCGCAACCCCGGCATGAGCTTCGTCGCCGAGGCAGGCGGCGCCCTGTGCGGCTGTGTGATGTGCGGGCACGACGGACGCCGCGGTTATCTGCAGCATCTGATCGTGCTGCCCGAGTATCGCCGGCGCGGTATTGCCCATGAGTTGGTTGAACGCTGCCTTGAGTGTCTGGACGCGCTGGGTATTTACAAATGTCACCTGGACGTCATGAAGAGTAATGAAGCGGCCGGGCGTTATTGGCACGGGCAAGGGTGGACGTTGCGGGAGGATATCGATCGGTATTCGAAGGTGCGGCGGGGCGGGAATGTTTGAAGGGGGAGACGGGCGCTACGCATGCGTAGGCGCGTCAACTAATTGCATCGCTTGATTCTGCTTTGTCGTGCTGGCAGCGCTCGGTGAAACTATCCTGCCTTCAAAGGCGATACATTTTCTGCCACTGCGCTTGGCGTGATACAGGTTCTCATCAGCCTCTTTCAACAGGTCATTGAACGTTTCAACCCGCGACAAACTTGCAACACCGCCACTGAATGAATAGGGCACTTGAGCCGTTTCATCCTTTTGCGTGAGCATCAATAACTCTTCCAGTGCGTGTACAGCGTCTGTGGCGTTCGCCGCCGATAAGATCACACCAAACTCTTCCCCACCCAAGCGCCCAAAAGCGATTCGCCCCTTAGTGTCTTTGAGGCGTGTCGCAAAACTTATAAGGACATTGTCACCCACCTCATGCCCATGGGTGTCGTTGATACTTTTAAAGTGATCCAGATCAAGCATGGCAAACCACAACGACGACTTTTCAGCGGACGCCAGCGCAGTATTCAGACTGTCAACCAGCGCACGGCGATTGGGGGCGTGCGTCAGGGTGTCGGTTTCGGACAGTTCCTGATAGCGGTCCCTGGCTGCCATGGTCTGCATGATCAGGCTCAGGAAGGTCGCATTCAGGCAGCCGCCCAGCAAGGTCGAACTGATCAGGAACACATAAAACAGAGGCTTATGGCCCACGCCGATGGCCGTCAGGTCCGTGTGCCACATGATCAACCAGATCAGCGCAGTGGCGGCGATGTAATCAATAAACTTGACGAAGAACACGCTCATTCCCGTGATGAGCAGGGAGGTGACAACCAGCCCCCACATCGACGCTTGCTCGCCCATGCGTTCGATCTGTTCATTGAACAGAAATGTCAGTGACGCCATGTAAATAATGCCGAACAGACGCCACGCCAGCATGCTCCTGCTATTGGACGTGACAATGATCGACAGCGTCGCCCCCGTCAGCGCGCAACAGATGAATACATCCAGCGATCGATCAATGGACGGATTCAGGCACCAACTGATAACCCAACTGAAAAGACCGATCAGTTGAGACAGCTTCAAGGGTATGAAAATAGAGTTTTTCAGGTTTCTTCTTTGCGGCATGTGCAGTTTTCCATACTTATGCCAGCCGAACCATTATCGACGGCACACGCCTTGGTCGAGAGGGGTGATGATATATGGCCACTATACGTGATTGTCAGATGGGGGGGCATGGCCGCTGGTCTTGCTGTGGGCGGCGCGCGCAGGCCTTGTTGAATGAGGGGCAGGGCAGCGGCCAGTCTGATCTACAGTTGCTTGCGCATTGTGCGAGTCGAAGCGCCTTTTCAGCTCTTTGTACTTGTCACGCAATTCGCGCTCCTGGGCAGGCCTAATGGACTGCTCATTTTCCAGCGCGGCTTCAAAAGGCAGCATCTGGGTATGCAATTGGTCAGCCTCTTTCAGCAGTTGATCGCGGCGGTCTTGCCGTTCTTGGATCTCGTTCATGTGTCTGGTCTCTGTTCAATTCGTTTGGGAGTTGGTTGTGTGGCTGGCGAGGCCGGGAATCAGCCGGCGCTACCTCGATCAGCGGGGATGCACTCAGGCAGTCCGCCCACAAAAAAAGACGCCTTAGGACGTCTTCATTTGCAATTTGGTGGGCCGGGGTAATCTGAAACGGTAACTTATCCTATTGATTATTAGAGTTAATATTGTTTGTGTGCTTTGATTGGAATACCAAATGGAATACCTCATGAGATAACACTCCGTTATCCCCGCCTGTATTCGATCTGAAAATCTTGCTTCGCATCCATGATAAGCAGTGATTTTCTCGCAGCAGTCGGGACAACGGGTAGCAATCGATCCGAGTCGGAAGGTGGCAACAGGCAGAAACCGGCCAAAAGCAGCCGCTGGCGGAAGCCCTGCTCAGAAAAGGGAGCTCGCTCATATAGCCTCACTATGACGCCCGGAAGCGTTTACGCAACTAGGGCGACTCAATCCTAGGAGGAAGGCCTCACAGGATTTCGACCTCGCTCTCATGGAGCCAGCCAGCAGCAACAACGTTTTGCTTGGCGAGTGTAGGCTGGGGTGTGTATACGACAATCGCCAGGCTCTTTTCAGCCCGACTACATGTCACGTAAAGCAGCCTACGAGTACGTGCTAGTGCGTTGTCCTTGCCGTCACTCTCGTTGTCTCGGTCAGTCTTTGTTGGTTCTTTTACACCCAGCAATTTGTCGTAGCTGAATAAGAAACCGCCTGCCTCTTCATCGTTGATGACGACCATGACTCGTGGAAACTCCAGCCCCTTTACCCCTTGATGTGTACCGTAGGGTGAAAGGCCATCCGCATAACTCGCAAAGGCTGCCAGCTCCGAAAATGGACGCTCAAGGAATAGCTGGTAGGCGTAGTTGGTCATCGCGTTCGTATCTTCAGGATCTGGAGCCTCACCAGGAGCTCCCAACACCATTGCCCCAACCAGATTTTCTGGGACATCAAGTAGTTGGGTTTGCAACAGAAGCGTTGCGACCTCGCTCAGTGTTGGATCGTTTCTTTCGAAAAGAGAGAGCAGGGCGTGCGTCGCTTCCTCTACACGCTGCATGTGGGCCGATTGATCCCCTGTTGATTGCATAGCGTCCTTACTGAGCAAGGGAGAGCGAGAGCGTACTGCTTCAAGCAGAAGGAAGTGATCGTCCTTTGCGGTAAGAATGGGAAGAACGCCTTCGCTGAAAACGCGAAGTGCGGGCAGGGTTCCATCCAGCAAGCCTGTTTGAAGGTGCTCAACCGCGTGTAGGGGCGTGAACAGCTTCTCGAACCCCATTCGCCGTCCAGCCATCTTATGTTCGAGGATCAAGGTCTTTCGGCCTCTAGGGCCGGTAGCCCATTCTCCGTCGTCGGTGATTGCAGCCATCGAATGAGCGATTCCTTCTTCAAGATTCGATGCCTGTTCTTGGCTTTGACTAATGCAGTACATGCGCACTACACCTTCAATCGCATCAGGTTTTGGGGTCTGCTGATGAGTGTCGGCAGTGCTTCGAATCACGTTGATAAGGTCTACCACCCTACGAGGGCAGCGGCGATTAACGACCTTTTCAGGTTTCAGCCAGTCACCCGGTATCGCTTTATCAAGGCGCGTTACTCCATGGCCGTAAATCTGTTGCATGGTGTCGCCCAGTAGCCCCAAGCAGAAGCGTGTCTGCGCCAATTGCTGGACTTTCAGAAAAGCCTCCATAACTGGAGCGTGGGTGTCTTGACTTTCGTCGATCAATACAACTGGGTAGCGGTCTACTAGAACATCCAGCAAAGGGCGTTCAGGAACGAATGTTGCAGTTAACTTGATGACCTCATCGTGATTAAGTGCTTGCCGCTCTCTGTTGTCGCCAGCGGGGCTATAGATGAACTTCGTAATCTCGTCGAGAGTCTCAAGCCTGCGTATTTTGCTTTGTAGCTTCCGTCTGTTTGCTCGAGATGTTTTATTGTCGCCTCTCGAGCGTGCTAGCTCGCCCTCGATCTTCTCAATGTCCTGGGCAAGTTTGATTCTTAGCCACTCTCTGATCTCGTTGTCGAATCCTTGGATTAGGCGCCAGGCGAACGCGTGAATGGTTGAGACTTCCACGAGTGGATCATACTCTAGCCTCCGAAGAATCTCATCGCAGGCTGCGTTTGTATAGGTGATCACCGCAATGCGCCTGCCCTCGAATGTCAGGCGTTCTCGCTCGCGACTTTTGAGTTCGCGGATAGCTTCGACGAGTGAGTGGGTTTTTCCTGAGCCAGCACCTGCGTAAAGAAAAAAACTCTTCGGGTCTGCCAGATTCAGGCAAGCCTGCATAATGGTGTCGGCATCTGCGATAGCTGCCTCGCTCATGGCGTCACCTCCACACCCTCGGGTGGAATTACCAGCAACTCTTTTTGCTTGCTTCGCAATTTGGACTCAAGCCAGTTGAGGCCTTCACAGATGTATTCAGGGATTTCGAGGCTGGGAAAGTTTTTGTCGCCCAAAACGAGCAACACAAACTCTGCTTTCTTTCCTTCGCGTAATTCGTTGAAAAACCCTTGTCCGACGGCTTCCGATGTTTGCGCTTCATTCAAAATTTTTACGAAAGCCTTCATCAGACCAGTACCGTTTGTCTTTTCCGCAAAGTGACCAGCGTTGCTAAGCACAAAGCTGTCTTCAAAGGTATTTGGAAGAGCTTGTATTGCTTCACCAGTAGCGGGCAGGTGGGTGGAAATAGGAGTTTGATAGGCGATGCGTACCGAGTACAGGTCGTCGATTTGGTGCTCTTTTTGGTTCGCTGGCAGCTCAAGCAGCTCATCCACTGTGCTGCCCAGATGCATCAGTTTCATCCAGCTCCGCAATGTCGGATTGTTCGTAATCTGATCTGCGTTTCTTTGCACCGGTTTTGCAGCTTTATTAAGCCC
>Ga0105244_10000146_pt1 | contig 73754 bp, 89 predicted proteins | sample KBSM44metaG_FD_80423 | JGI IMG/M metagenome (GOLD analysis project Ga0105244, IMG submission 80423) | Miscanthus rhizosphere microbial communities from Kellogg Biological Station, Michigan, USA - KBS M4-4 metaG | ecosystem: Host-associated > Plants > Roots > Rhizosphere > Soil | place...
ATAGTCCGGCGACGCGCACACCACTGAAACACATTTGCCTAAACGCCGGGCAATGGCACCGGGTTCAGGATCGTCGGTAATGCGCACCGCCACATCTATACGCTCACCAATCAAACTCACTGGCTGATTGTTGATCTCCAGCTCAATCCGCACTGCCGGAAAACGCGCCAGGAATGCTGGGATCATCGGGCTAAGAATATGTGTGGCGGTGGAGTGCGCACAGGCGACGCGCAACGTGCCATGCGGTTCGCTATGAGCGCCCTGATCGGCAATCTCTTCAGCCAATCTTGCCAGCGTGCGCGATTTTTCGAGGATCTTTTCACCGGCAGGCGTGATGGTGAGCTTGCGCGACGATCGATGCAGTAAGCGCGCACCCGCCCACTTCTCCATCTCATCCAGATAGCGGCTGACCATCGGCCGCGAAATATCCAGCGCGCGCGCCGCGGCGCTTAGGCTGCCCAGCTCGCAAATGCGGTTAAATACCGTTGCCGCCGTCACTCTGTCCATATGGGCTCCATCTGATCGTTTTATGAAACTGATCATATCCAGTTACAGGAATTCTAACAGTCCGTAATTTCCCTACAATAGCGACTTCAATCACGGCGAGGTGCCGGATAAAGGAAAATTTGATGAAAATGAAAACACTGTCGCTGGTACTGGCCTTTTCCACCCTGCCTGCTTTCGCTGCGCCGCTGCATTTGGAGGTGTATAACCCACAGGAAAAGGGCATTTTCCCTGTCTCCTCTACGCTGGTTTCCGGTCCGCATGAAGCGATACTGTTTGATGCGCAGTTCAGCACGAAAGACGGTGAGAAGCTGGTGCAAATGATCAAAGCCAGCGGCAAAAAGCTGACGCAGATTGTCATCACCTCTGGCGATCCTGATTTTTACTTTGGGCTTGAACCAATTGTAAAAGCGTTCCCACAGGTGAAGATTGTGGCGACGGCCGATGTGGTGAAACACATCCAAGCCACCAACGCCGCCAAGCTGGCTTATTGGGGCCCGCAAATGAAGGACGGTGCGCCAAAACAGCTCTATGTACCGCAGGTTACGCAGGCGACGACGTTTAAAGTCGATGGCGAAACCCTGGAGCTGCATCATGCCAATGATTACGCCGCCTACGTGTGGATTCCGGCGAACAAAGCGATTCTCGGCGGCACCGGCGTGGCTTCAGGTATTCACGTCTGGACTGCCGATACGCAAACGCCAGCAGTTCGACAGCAGTGGCGCAATGTGTTGAGTGAGATGCAAAAACTGCAGCCTAAACAGGTGATCCCGGGGCATTATTTGGGTGAACGCCCGACGGGCGATGCGGCGATTACGTTTACTTTGAACTATCTGCACACCTTTGAGAAAGCGCTGCAGCAGCACAAAGGCGCTGCGCAGGTGATCGAAACCATGAAAGCCGCCTATCCGAATTTGCCGGATGAGAGCTCGCTGGATCTCAGCGCCAAGGTAAATACCGGCGAAATGAAATGGTAATGAATATTTTGCGTGTACAAACTTTGACGAACAATACAAAGAGAGTGTGATTTGCTAGGATTTTGGCCCGAATAAGCAATATAAGGTGGCGGGTCATGCCCCAAAAAAGAGCGACGCTGATTGGTTTGATGGCCATTTTATTGTGGAGCGCGATTGTCGGACTGATTAAAAATGTCAGTGAAGGATTCGGTCCGGTGGGCGGTGCGGCGCTGATCTACAGCGCCAGCGCGATACTGCTAACCTTCACTGTGGGCCTGCCAAAACTGCGCACTTTTCCACGCAGCTATTTGATTATCGGCAGCGTGCTTTTCGTCTGCTACGAACTCTGCTTGTCACTCTCGCTGGGGTTTACTCACAGCGGTCGTCAGGCGATTGAAGTCGGCATGGTCAATTACCTGTGGCCAAGTTTGACCATCGTTCTTGCCGTGATTGTGAATCGGCAAAAAACCAATCCACTGATTATTCCAGGCGTTTTGCTGGCTGTTGCGGGTATTTGCCGCGTGTTGGGCGGCGATCACGGCTTCTCATTCAGCGAAATGGCCCGTAACGTGATGGATAATCCGCTGAGCTACGGTCTGGCATTGAGCGGCGCGGGTATTTGGGCGGTGTATTGTGTGGTCACCAGGAAAATTGCTAACGGCAGTAATGGCATTACGCTGTTCTTTATCTTAACCGCGCTGACGCTATGGTTGAAATTTGCGCTCTCTCCGCAGCCCTCATTCATATTATCCGCCGAGGTTTGGATCAGTCTGGCATTAGCCGCGATGGCGATGGGCTTTGGCTATGCCGCATGGAATGTCGGCATTTTGCATGGCAACGTGACAATTTTGGCCGCCGCATCCTACTTTATTCCGATCGTTTCCTCGATTCTCGCGGCCTTTATTCTGCGCTCGCATCTGACCGTTGCCTTTTGGCAAGGTACTGCAATGGTTAGTCTTGGCTCGTTGTTGTGCTGGTGGTCTACCCGAGGACAGAACACATAATACTTATCCTTAGAACAAAATTAACTCGTTGATCATTTCCTGCACAGCCAACGATCTGTTGCTACTATAGCGACGCAACACACAGCAATGCGTTGCTACGAGAATTTAAGATTGGTAACGTTTACCTGGCCCGCGTTTAGCGGGCTTTTTTTTGCCGGTTATAAATAACGCGGCTTTTCGCTGCGGAATCCAAGGCCAATTAAGCGACCAAACAGATGGCGCAGGAACGGAAAGCGACTAATCAACTGTGGCACTTTGCTCGGCGTGCTGCGTTTACGCTTATTACTGCTCATTTTGATTTGCAGAAATTGGGTCGCGACCGTCGGGAACTGGCGGCGCTGCTGCACCTTTTGCAGATCGCGCACTGTCACGCTGCCCTGCTGCAGCGGTTTGGTCAGGATATTGGCAGCGGCCACCGCATCCTGAATCGCCAGATTAACGCCAACGCCGCCAATTGGTGACATCGCATGTGCGGCGTCGCCAATACAGAGCACGCCGGGCTTCATCCACTGATCAAGACGATCGATGCGAATCGACAACAGCTTGAGCTTTTCCCATTCATCGACTTCCGCCATGCGTGCTGCACTGAACGGCGCAACCTGCGCCATGGAACTTTTTAGCGCATCTAATCCCGCTCGCTTTAACTCGTCGAACTGGTTTTTCTGTATGGTGTAGCCGCACTGCCAGTAATCACCGCGATCGATTACGATGAAATTCTGTTTCGGTCCTTTGTGGCCCATGCCCAACTGCGGATCGTCAGGATGTTTCTCCAGCCGGAACCACAACACATCGCGCGGAGAGCCGAAGCTTTTTCCGCTGAGCCCCGCTTTGGCTTTGACCTGTGATTGCCGGCCATCAGCGCCAATCACTAAAGAAGTGCGAATAATATGACGTTCGTTACCCTGTAACGTTTGCACACCGCTTATTGCGCCATTCTCATAAATGAAGTCGTCAAACGCAGTGGATTGCAGCAGGGTGAAACCGGGAAACTGGGCCGCTTTTTTCGCCAGGAAATTGAGGAAATCCCACTGCGGCATAAAGGCGATGAAGCGGCACTGCACCGGCAAACGCGAGAAATCCGCCATGGTGATCTCCTCGCCGCCCACTTCCGCCTGCAGCTTCTCGGCACGCTGATGCGGCAACGCCAGTAATTCATCGAGCAGACCGAGCTGGCGCATGATCTCCAGCGTTGAAGGGTGAATGGTATCGCCGCGAAAATCGCGCAGGAAATCGGGATGTTTCTCGATAACCACAACGCGCAATCCAGCACGCGCCAGTAAATACCCCAGCATTAACCCCGCGGGACCGCCGCCGACAATACAACAATCCGCGCTTGACGATTTTTCCTGTGTTGCCTGCATTATCTGCCTCATATCAATATGATAATGGTTATCATTTATAGCATAGGTTGATGCTAATGCGATGAAGCCAACATTAATGCCCACTGCACAGGCGGCACGGCAACGTTACGCTGCACGCGGGCACATCATAAACAACACCTCAACGTTGAGTCGTTTAGCGCAGAGATTGATCGCTGGGCAGCGCTAACGCCATCGATGGACGGCAGAGGTAACGTGCGGACGCTAAAAGCGTCCCTGATAAATGCATCGACTTAACGTCCATGCCTGCATTTTCCTTAAGTTATTGTTAACAATAAATTAGCACTTTTGGCCAAAGCATTGCGCCACTGATTCGCCATATTCCTGTACATATTAAATAAATTTGTATAAGTTTGTCCGCTAAAGTTATACGTTAACCTCGAGGATGGAACCATGCGTCAGGATCGTAACTTTTCCGCAGCGTCGGATGCTATTGCGCGCTACTTCAAAGAAGCCTCTTTGCCTTCACAGCAGGAAACGCTGGGGCAAATTGTGGTTGAGATTTTGCGTTCAGGGCGGACGTTGAGCCGTAAAGCGTTGTGCACCAAGCTGCTGTGCCGCATGGAACAAGCACGCGGGACTGAAGAGGAAATTCATTATCAGCAATTAATTGGCCTGATGTTTTCCGTTGAACGAGAATCCTAAAACAGGCGCTGTTGGCCTGAGAATTAACCAAGTGGCTTCCGCCTCATTCACCTGTTGGTAAGACTGAATCCACTTTGTTATTTGCCGCAGGTCTTCCGCGGTAACCAGAGAGAATCTATGTATAGAAGTGATGAAGAACGGCTCACCGACATCATCATGGGCGATGCGATTTTACAGTTGCTAAAAAAATCCGGCCCGGTTTCTACCCGCACGCTGCTTGAAAAGCTGCGCGTGATGGCATCAGTTGAACGCGATCCACCGCGGCAGCAAGCGCTGAGCCGAGCGATGTCTGAAGTAATGAGTCATATTGAAACGCCACAGTCGAGCGGCGTGGCGATCAAGAATACCGACAACGTGACGCATATTTTCCGCAATCGTGACGGTTCAGGTAATGGCACTAAGCATTGAGCTTCGGGCGAACGCTGATTAATCAACGTTCGCTCTTTCTTGCAAAGATGTAGACCCTTCTGTCTTGTTTTCTCCTGGCACTCTGTTAAATTCATCTTTTACAACGAATTTTTGCGAGCTTATATGTCTTACCTCAACGCGTTAACCACAGAGACCACCACCACCGCATTTGGCGGCGGCGTGTGTGCATCTGTAGCGAAGACATAAGCTCCAGCATCCTCAGCCCCGTTAATCACTGGACGGGGAATGGTCTCCGTTCATAGCATGTAGAAAGGAGACACACCATGCAGCCATCGCAACATAAAGCCTTGTTAGTCATTGATATGCAGAACGGGTTATTTCACGCTTCGCCAGCACCCTTTGCTGCACAATCGGTGTTAGCCAACATCAATCAGCTAATCGGGTTAGCCCATCAAGCGCATGCGCCCGTTTTCTTCGCACGCCACACTGGGCCGGAGGGTTCGCCGTTGGCCGAAAGTAGTCCGCTGACGCAGTTGATTCCGGAACTGCAAATTGATGCCGCCCGCGATCGGGTATTTGTGAAGAAATATCCCAACTGCTTTCGTGACACTGAATTACTGGCCGCGCTGAAAAATGCCGATATTAAAGAACTGGCCATAGTTGGGATGAAGACGGAATATTGCGTGGATACCACTTGCCGTGCCGCCGCTGACTTAGGCTATCGCGTTGCACTGATTGAGGATGGGCATACTTCTGTGGATAACAGCGTGTTAAGCGCCCGACAAATTATTGCACACCATAATCAAACGCTGGCCGGCCCCTTTGTGCAGCGGGTAGCAAGCGCGGCATATATATTCTGAGAAGTTAATCAATGAGGGCGAAAGCCCTCTTTTCGCTTGCATGCTATTACATCAGCGCAACGCCAAAGCGTTTAAGTAGCGTGGCCCAAAGCAGAAATAGCAGGATGGTGAGTACACAACTCGCCACCAGCGTCGGCCAGAATCCGAGGCGTTGATAGAGAAACGGAAAGGCGATAAACATCGGCAAGGTCGGTACCACATACCAGAAGGTGTACCATGCGTGACTGGCAATTTTGGCCTGGCTTTGCCCTTCCAGCTTCATCCAGATCAGCACCAGCACCGTAACCAAAGGCAACGCGGCAATCAGTCCGCCAAGGCGATCGCTCCGTTTAGCCACTTCCGATATCAGCACCACCATGCCGGCGGTAATGGCATATTTGGCAATAAGCCACAGCATGCGGTTATCCTTCCGTTAATAGTTAACTATCAATGACGTATTGCGCATCCGCACTGCGACATTTCACCCGGCACATATTTGCCGTGATGGGAATGGCGCACCTGCAATTCCCCCTGCTGCCAGGCATTGCTGGCGTCAGCACGGTTTTCCAGCAAACGATTCAGCGCTTCACTCACCAGCAGATCACGGCGCTGCGACCAGCTGGTCAGATGCCAGGTCGACGCACGCGCTTCATCAACATCACCAAAGCCCACCACCGCGACATGTGCACCTTGCGCAAAATCGCGCACCGCTTGTAAGGCGCCGAATGCCAATACATCGCTTTCGCAGAACAGCGCATTAACGCGCTCGGCAGCACGGGTTTTTTTCAAGTACGCCATCATTGCCTGATAGGCCAGTTCACGATCGTTGCCACCGGCAGAGAGTTGGAGGGTAAGTTCTTTATGTTTGGCTTGCAGACTGGCGACAAAGCCCTCCATCTGGCGCACAGCCGCACGATGTTGCAGGCTGTGCATAAAGCCGAAACGTTGATGACCTTGCGACAGCAGCAATAAGCCTATCTCTTCGCCCGCGGTATAACCATCCGCCATCACGACGTTGGCTTCCGCGCTGGCGCTGTGGCTGAGATGTACCGTCGCGGCCTGCGGCAGAATATCTGCTGCCACGCGCAGTTCATCGCTAAACTGCGAGGTTAGAAAGACTAAACCGCCGATTGGAAGTTGTGCCGCGTGACGAAGCGCACTGTGATAGCTTTCGCGGGAATGAGCATTAAGCAGCAGCGTAATAAAGCCACGTTCATTCAGCTGCCGCGTGACCTCATCGAGTAGCTTGACGGTATTAGGATTGATAAATTCATTGCTGACAATGCCGACGATATTGGAATTTACGGCCATGGACTGACACTCCTGCAACTTAGCGTGCGGTAAATATTGGTAGGTAACAAAAGTCTGCATGCCACGTTACCCGAATATTCCGTTAGCGCCAATTGCTGGCCGTAGTTCCTTTTCTGATTTTATGAGCGACGCGTTAGCGCTAATCGAACGCCTAAACCAATAAAGGTGCTGCCCACCACACGGTCGAGCCATTTTTGCAGCATCACATTGCGCGACACCGCGCTGGCCGCGCTGCCAGCCACTACTGCAAAGCTGACATCAGTGATTAAACCGACGACAGCGTACGTCAGGCCGAGTAACAGAAATGAACTGGCATGATGATTACCATCGACCACCACGAACTGCGGGAAAAAGGAAATAAAAAATAGCAGTACTTTTGGATTGGTAATGGAAGTGATAAAACCGCGGACTAATAAATTGCGTGTATTGGAGCGTGGAATATCGTCTGGCTGTGTGTTCACTTCTTCACGACTGAAAAAGGTGCCCCACACCATTTTACTGCCCAGATAGATCAAATATGCCGCACCAATATATTTAATCACTGTAAATAACAGCGGTGAGGCCGTAATTAATGCCGTCAAACCAACGGCGCTAGCCAACGCATGTGTGCAACTTCCCAGCGCCACGCCACTCGCTGATATCACGCCGCTACGTCGCCCATTCGCTACGCTTTGTCCAACGACATAAGCCAAATCCGGTCCCGGTGTAATACACAACAGAAATACGGATGCGAGGAAAAGCGGAAAGTGGGTGATATCCAGCATTGTGGCTCCTTGTAGGTGATAAATAATGCCTGCACGTATCGTAGCGGCGCATTTAATTGTGCACAACAGCAGCCAGGTGCATGCGATCTTTAAAAATTAAACAGCGCGATAAATCGCGCCGCTACGGTTCACTGCAAGCCGTCATCGACCAGCTATTCCTCTAGCAATATCGCAAATCCCCCATAGATCATGCGTTTGCCATCGAAAGGCATATTTTCACCCATCTCCTTCATGCGCGGATCGGACATCATTTTGGCATTGGCGGCATCGCGAACTTCCCGCGAGGGATATTCGATCCAGCTGAACACCACCGTCTCGCCCTCTTCAGCGTTAACCGCACGATAGAAATCAGTCTGCGTGCCGGCGGGAACATCGTCGGCCCAGCACTCAACGATTCGCGTCGCGCCAAACTCTTTAAACAGCGGCGCCGCTTTGGCCGCCATGGCACGATAATCCTCCTTATTGGCTTCCGGCACCGCTACGACAAAACCATCAACGTACGACATAGCTATTTACCTCGTCGTCATCTACGCGGTCAGTAATAACCGCCAGATAATTGTATGAATGATGTGCAATACCCGCCGATGTACAGATGAATAATTGCGCGCTTACTCGCAGAATCTGCGCGTGCCAGGCGATTTACGTTACACTGACGCCTTTGATCGTTATGTCACCGAGAAATCTATGCGCATCACCATTGAACCAGCCGACCAGCCGTTTATTCACCGCTTGTTGGGTGAAGAGATTGAGAGTATTGACACCACCGCCACCGAGGCCACGCCGTTACAGCAGGCGCTGCACTGGGCTCGTCAGCAGAAGAATCACGAAGCCGATCTCGACTGGAGGCGCAACGCGCTGTTTCTGTTGTTGTTTGTTTTTTTATATGCCGCGCTCGGCGCGTCATTAACGCTGGATCTCACACCGCAGGTTTCCAGCCATAAAAGCCTCGCTTACGCTCTGGAAGCCGTGCCGGTACTGATCGCTTTTTCCGGATTATTTATCTCGTTGCTGTATGTATTTTTGACCCGCAGCGGCGCACGTCGCTTGCGTAATTGGGAACACGGCATTTTTGTACTGGAGAAATACAGCGGCACCAATCTCAGCCGGCAAATTAATGATATGGGATCACGCACCACCCATTATTCGCAGTCGGCTATTAATGTTGCGCTAGCACTGTTTATTTGTGTGACCTGGGTGGTGATGTACAACTATTTTACCTTTACCACCAGCGGCGTGATTGGCAGCGTTATTTCGTTATTTATCACCACCATGACTTACGTCATTCTGGATATTCAATTGCTGAAATCGAATTCCTCCATCGCTATTGATGAACCGCTGATTCCGGCTGAAGACGAGAAAGAGCAGCCTTGATGGTTGCCCCACGCAGCGTCACCCGACGCTGCGCATTTAACACTGGCATAACATTTCCGCTCGCATTATCATCATCCAATTCATTCCACTACTGATAACTAAGGAGGATTACTATGCCCGCGTGTGAATTGTTTATTTACTCACACTTTTAAAGGCCTCAGATAACCAAGCAACCCATTGTTTTGAAAAGCATAATCTACAATGAAACTCCAAATTAATGCCCCTTTTTTGCTAAAGCCAAACACTTAAACATCAGTATGTTATTAGTCATTTTGCAGAAAAATTCCGATTAATTTTTAATCAAAACGACGTCCTTAAATCAGTTAATTCGGATATACCATCTGTTTTAATAGTATGTTAAAAATAAGCAGCTACATTTATATCCGTGAGGAGTTTTCATTTTTATAAAGCAACAGTTTAAAAATTTATAATATAACTTCAGTCTGCTCGAGATAAGCCATTGCATCAAGGATTGATGACCACCCCGTTGACTTTGTTAAAGGGTAATTTAGTACCTTCATTCCGTTATGCAGGTAGATATCACACGTTTTAGATCTACCATCAAGTTTGATATCTTTAATTATACTTCGTGCTATTGCCTGGTATTCTTTCCTGTCCGTTATATTCAGAACATTCAATGCAGCAGTTTCTCTGAAATCGCTATCGCTTTGTATATCAGCTATAAAAATTTTTAAAGAACTTATCTCAGCTGACAGTTCCGAAGCTCTTTGCGTTAATTCCGTGACATCCGGTGCCAGTTCAATAGCCCTAATGACGTTTTGGAGCTTTCCTGTTAACTCTACCTGCCTGGCCGTCATTGAAACTAAAGTAGTATCTTTGGAGCACCTGGAGTTCATACCCGATGCGCCATTTATAACACCAGATATCAAATAGCGATCAGTTAAATCTCTGCGGATGGCTTCAGTAATACACCTATGCTGTCGTCGCATTGAGCACACATAATAGCCATAACCTTTTGTGTTAATACCTGTCAGGATTATAGCATGACCGCATTGTTTGCAATGCATCAACCCTTTGAATATGTTTATCAAATGGGGATTGAAGTTTAGATTTCTTCTGGTCTCCGGCTCATAGCTCATGCGCTGGACGCGTTCGAAATCTTCTTTACTTATTATTGCTGGATAGTAGTGAGGGATATCATCAACATCAGGAACGGTTATGCGGCAAGACGGTGAAAGATAGCCGATAACAGCTTTAGATTTAACAAGCCTTTCAATTGAAGCTGAATTCCATTGTGATACTTTTCCACGGAGATTACATTTACCCTGCATGTTGAGTGTCTGACTAATTTTTTCAAAAGAGCGGCCATCAAGTCTCATCTCAAATATCAATCTGATAACTTCTGCTTTATCTTCAATAATATCAAACCCAGTACCTTCAGCGTTAACTTTTAACCAATATGGGCAATGGCGGGTCATTATTTTCCCCGTTTCCGCCGCCTGTTTACGTTTTTCTGCCCACACTGCTCGCTGGCGTTTAGACTTTATCTCGCTTTCTTCATTAGCCCGCTGTGCAATCAGGATGGCTTTGATAATGGAATAAGGATCATCAAGAGAGTCACGGGTGTAGTGTGTCCCATCACTCAGTGTTACCACATCTATCCCAGCCTTCAGAATTGCGCGCAGTCGCTCTGTCGCATCACCGATTTTCTCGCGTGATAGACGATCCAGACTCTCTATGAGAAGTACGCTTCCAGCCTCAATTATCTGTCTTTCTACTGCCTCCATAAACTCTGAGAAAGCACCTGAAATCGCGTGCTGACCTCTGTAAGCGCTTAATCCTAAATCCTCAAATGTTATCGGATCCAGGTAGTAATCAGGATTATGTTTAAGCCATTCCTCAATAAGCTTCTTTTGTCTTCTGACTGAATCGCCCTGAACCTGCTGTAGAGATGAAAACCGAAGGTACGCGATTGCCCTTTTCATAGCTTTCTCCATATAACCTGAAGGATTCAATTATACGCCGCGCTTCGTCAGTGACATATGTGAATGAAAAAAATCAGTAAGTTGTTATACATCGCTAAAGGAAAATGTTATGAACTATGTTGTAAAAACTTAACTTATCACATAGACTTACGCGTTTTGTTCTCATTCCGATGAGATCTTTTAGTTCAAACAAATGAATAAAATTAATTTGGTGCTAAACTTCTTTTCACTGCTAAAACATCGACATTCAGACTGGAGGCCTGTGATGCGGTATCTACTATTGCCCGCCCTTACAACTGTTTTAATTATGATTATTATTTTTCTTATGCAGACCCAGTGGAGCCCTTCACCGTGGTAATAATCTTATAAACCATTACTTCAACACCATTTTTTTGAATACCCTAACCGGCCAGGTTTTTACTTAAAAGCTTATGGTATGGGTACTCATTGGGTGACTTATTGTAAACCCATCCAGCTACAGTTGAATTAGCAAAATCCATTTTCAGATTTAACGCTTCTATGTTTACATGCGTTGGCTTAAATCTTATTTGCTAATAAATCATCACCTGCTAAAACACTCTACATCCAAGCATAAGATGAAGTTATATCTTGACAACCCTTTCCTCAATAAGAATGACTATAATAAAAAATATAAGGCGACATGACTCTCATTATATATAGGAGGTTAAGATAACTTTAAACATGCCGAGAAAACACATTAATTGATGTTGTGAGAAGTGGTGATTTTAACTTACTGCCGTTCCAGAAATCGTTCGTGTCTAACACGCAGATCGTGCCAATTATCATTACAGAATCAACCATTACTGTCTTTCCTGCTCAATCCCTGTATGGTTGTTTGATCAATACCTTACATAGCTGGCCATTCATCATGGCAAAAGGCTTTTAAGAATTTTGATCATTATTCACTGCATCCAAACTGAACAATCCTGGTGCTCCTACCACCGGGTGAGTGAAAAGAAGCCTGCCTTGTGCGGGCTTTTTTTCGCTTGAACGAATGAGCGGCATCCCTTCATTTATCTGTTTTTACCACTCCACTCTATAGCGCTGAAATGGTCAATCTATACAAGATTTTATACTTATTGACCCGCTGACTTAGCCGCAAACCCTTACTATACTTTGCATCGTGACTAGCTAGTCCTTAAATCTAATGGAACATTGATGAGAGGTCTTTCTATGAACAAACAGAGCTACAGAGGTGGCGCAGGGAATTTTGCTAACGATCCGGAACGCGCCAAAGAAGCAGGTAGCGCGGGAGGCAAAGCCAGTGGCGGCAATTTCAAAAATGATCCTGAAAGAGCCGTAGAAGCGGGCCGGAAAGGTGGTCAAAAAAGTCGCCGTCCTCCAAAAAAGTCTGAATAAGGCGCCCAGGATTTTTTTTGCCATGGACTGGCATCAGACTGGTGAATCATTTTCAGCCTGTAAAGAAGTGATTTCATGTGTCACCACTCCCATGATTGCAAGATCTTCCAGTAGGTCATCCATCAGGAATGCGCCATCATCGGTAATGATGCGGCGCGGCTGAATCATTACCATCGCCCACTCATACATGCCCGACATATCAATCAGCACGCTATCACCATTTACCGGGTGACGCTGCTTATCGACTATGCACCTGCGGCCGTGCAGCTCAACCATGCAACTGGTATTACTGGCAGGAAAGATGTGCTGCAGAGGTTGAAGCAGAAACGTCACTTCGCCACGGGCAGGTCTGATAGTCTGGTTGTGTATGCCGGCGACAACATTTCTCGCTTCATGTCCCAGGATTTCTGGATACCTTGCCCTGCAAACCATAGTTTCCCCTTACCGCTTTGATTAAGACCGTCAACGACGCGCATTAGTGATTCGCTGTTGGCTTGTGGTTTGAATTCGTCAAAGAGATTGAGCTGAGACACGCCCTGACCGTAAAAGTCGCCCAGCATCACGCCTGCTTTCATATACCGGCAACCGTCGCGCCAGATATGATCGAGCCCCTGCATAGCAACCCGGATGATGTCACGCGTGTCATTGGTCGGCGTTCTCAGCCTGCCCATTGCCTGATTACCATAAAATACTTCACCCTCGGCGTGCGGGCTGGTTCGGACGAAAACGGCTACCTGACTGCAGTACTGGCGCTCTCTTCTCAGCTTTTCGGCAGCGCGTTCCGCATACGAGCAAACCGCCTGTCGCATGTCTTCGTATTCAGTGATGCGTGAGCCGAACGATCGGGAGCAGACAATCTGCTGCTTAGTTGGCGCGAACTCTTCCAGCGCGAGGCATGGCTCGCCGCGCAACTCGCGTACAGTGCGTTCAAGCACCACGTTGAAGTGCTTCCTGATGATATATGTACTCTGCTCTGACAGGTCTTTGGCGGTGATGATGCCCATTGCATTCAGCTTCTTGCTGATGCGCCGGCCTACGCCCCACACCTCTTCTACCGGTACCAGCGCCATCAGCTTACGCTGCCGGTCGACATTCGACAGGTCAACGACTCCGCCGGTTTGTGTCCATTTTTTCGCGGCGTAATTAGCGAGCTTGGCCAGCGTTTTGGTCTGAGCGATGCCAACGCCTACTGTCAGGTGAGCTTCTCTCTTCACGCGTGCCCGCACTTCACGGCCGAAATCTTCCAGTACACGGCAATTACGTATACCGGTCAGGTCCAGGAATGCTTCGTCGATTGAATAAACTTCGACTGATGGCGCCATTGACTCCAGCGTTGTCATCATGCGATTACTAAAGTCTGCATATAGCGCGTAATTAGAGCTGAACACCTGGATTTTATACTTATTGATTAGCTCTTTCAGTTTGAAGTACGGGGCGCCCATCGGGATATCCAGTTTTTTTACTTCAGCATTACGCGCAATCACGCAACCATCATTGTTGCTGAGGACAATTACCGGCTTACCCCGAAGGTCTGGCCTGAAGACAGTCTCACAGGAACAATAAAAATTGTTTGCATCCACCAGGGCAAACATTACCGGACCATCGTTTTGATGGCGTGTTTTACTACGCCAAAAATTTCAAACTGGTCAGCATCGGTAATCCGAATAATTGCGTGTGCAGAATTCATCGGCTTCAAATGCAGGAATGGTTTCGTCATAAGCTGCTTTACCGTGAACTCCCCTGACAAAGCTGCTACGACAATGTCGCCGTGCTCTGCCTCAACTGAGCTATCAATTACCAGCATGTCGCCATCGTTTATCCCCCCCTCAATCATTGAGTCGCCGCTCACCCTTATGAAGTAGGTCGAACTTGGATGATTGACCAGCAGGCTATTAAGGTCGATGCGTTGTTCAACGTAATCCTGTGCGGGTGATGGAAATCCACATGGCACGCGGTCAATGAACAAGGGTAACTCTAAAATCGCGCGGATTTCCGCAGGCTTATAAAACTTCATGGCTGTAGTCTCAATTGATGAATTTAAGAAAATTTTCAAAGCGCGTTTCGTTTTTTTTCTGAGTTTCAACCGTTTGGATTGAAGATTTGAAACGTACGCTCCTCACCTTCCGCTGTTGATATATCGCGAAAAACCGATTTATGCACCTCGATCCACTGGTTAGCTTGCCGGAGCGTGTAATGCCAGTTAAGCCGCTCAAGTTCATTCACAAAATCGAGCGTGCTGACAGTGAATCGCCCTGCGGTATCGCGTTTAATTGCAAACCTGAAGGCGTCTTTGATTTCGTAGTCGCGGGGCATGGTCATCTCCCTCCCTGATAGATACTGTATATAAATACAGTAATCTCGAATGATTGAATTGATCAAGGAGGAACGAAGAAGGTTTTTGTAAAGCGACTGGCGGATAAGGATTTTTATTTTTGGAGGCTAAACAGGATTGGTCAGGACACATACTGAAACTGCACGGTTAAGCGTCAATCTGCAATCCGGTAAGTGAAGTACTGAATCGCCATTACCGGGTCGGCAACAGAACGCGATCGGGTTGGGTACGAAATCATCTTTGCTGCCCCTTCAGTCCGTTGAATACGGGATTATTTGAACATGCATCATTCACAAAACAGCATAGTGTTGATTTTATTTTTATTAAAAACCCCGCATACAACACAAAAATAATAAACGAAAATAAAACAACAGAAAATGAAATCCTCTCGCGCTTAAAAAATCACTTTTTTGAATAAAAACGCTGACACCCTGGGTATTCAGATTAATGAACAACGCATTGAATATCATCCACTCCACTTCGATAGAGGAAGTGAACTTTTTCAATCTTCTGATAAAGGTGGATTATGAATATCAAAAAATTGCATCTCTTATTAATTATATTATCCGCATCAACCAGCCAGGCTATGGCTCATGAAATTCTCGAGTATGATTTCAAATTCAGACCAACTGTTTCTTTGGGTTATGAATACGCTCCTGTTAAAGATTTTGGTAATATCCAGGGAGTCAATGCAAAAATTCATTTTAAATCAGACTATCCCTGGGGGGGAATGGTATCAGCATCTTACTTGGCCGATCCGTCCACATGGGAAAATAGATTCAGTAAGCACAAAAAAGATGAACTGAATAACACTAAAAAAGACCAGGCGGAATACTTTTCACTAATGGGGGGGCCGACTGTACGCGTAAATGAGACCACAAGTCTTTATGCTCTTGCAGGTGTTTCACACAGTAAAGCGAAATTAACAGGTACCACTAACACTGGAAAAAAACCCAATCGCCTTAATTTTGCTTACGGTGCAGGTGTGACCACAAACTTTACTGAACACTTTGCACTCACGCTAGGTTATGAAGGTTCAAAAATTAACATCGGAGGTGAAGAAAAACATATCAATGGCTATATGATAAACGCTGGATATACATTCTAAAAATTAACTATTAGTTAGGTTTAGATAAAATCGGACGACATCCTTTTTTGATGATGTCGTCCGAAAAAAAAGATAAAAACTCTGAAAGAAAAGCACATTTTAAAGAATGCTATAAACCCTCGCAGTTCTCATTCCCCACATCTCAACGATATAAACTTGCAAACACAAAAATGTCATAATTATGAATTTAATGTGTTTGAAAATCAGACACTGATAACTAAGGGAAATCTGCCTCAGTTTTTACCAGGAGTCTATATTGTGAAAAGCTTGAAATTAGCCATCATGATTGTTGCGATGTCTTTACCACTCGCTGGATACAGTTATCCAGTTGAACCCAGATTTTCATTTTTCATTGGCCCCCAGTTGGGTAAAATTAAGGATTTTGGTACAATTGTAGGCCCGACATTCAGCGTTCAGTATGAGGGCCATTCTGGATTTGGTGGCATGGCATCACTAACAAGCATGAGTAATGATCCTTCAATCTATTATTACAGATGCCGATGTGAATGTTCATACAGGCATAGAAACTCTTCACATCCTTATGGTGAGAGAGCATGCGACGCCTGCAGAAGGTGCGATTACAACTCACTGTATGAAAGATTTAAACATCCACTCGCCTTATACGATTCTTTGCTGGTTGGTCCGACATATCAGATAACTGAATCGCTGGGGATTTTTGGCTTAGGTGGTGTATCCCGGAATATTATTCTTACAAAGAGCAAACAGCAAAAGTTAGAAAATTCCATGTCAAAAAAGCATTATCTTTCCAAAAATTTCGCATACGCAGTGGGAGTAAACTACACCTTACCAAATGGTATCTTAGTCAGCGTAGGCCGTGAAGGTTCTCAAGCATTTTTCAATGGCGAAAATCATGATGTAAGCAGCTTATTTTTAAAAGGAGGAATTCATTTTTAACAGCATCCTTTCAGGTTTAGACTGAAAAAATGATTTCAAATCAATACTGAATTTCTTTAGGCATAATCGGCCAGATAATGCCTTTAGGACTTCCCGTATTCATTCTGTATAAATCAGAAAAATATTTTTCCCATAAGTTCAGGGCTGAACTTTCATCTTCAGTTAACTCATACACGCTTCTGACAATATTGAGCTTACTGATTTCAGATACTGCAAACTCCATTAAAGAAGCTCTTTTTTCTTTTATTACCATAAGCGTTTGCTCCTGCGTGGCCACTGGCGCATCTATCCAGCAAGGTTGCTTATGTTCATCTGCTCCGCGCACTTTACCCGGTGGAGGGCTACTACTGAATTCTGCCCATGTTTTGTTGGAAACCTGGATGATATCTTCATGCCATGTCCCATGTAGTTGGTAAGATTTTTCATCGTCCATAAGATAAAAGGCGTTTTTCGTTGCGCTATAACCATATGTCATCATTATTAACATCCAATGGCAATCCAGCTGAAATCGGATTCTCCGTGTCCGGCCGTAATTTTGAACCCCAGAAAAGTTGCTCTGGACACGGTATAATTGTTTATGCTTTTTCCCTCTTTATTACGAAGGCTCACAAGCACTGTGATTGCCGACGCCGCAGTATAGGCTACCGGGAAGTGCACGTCGGTAACTTCTCCCTGTCGACTGACCTCCCCTCCCTGAATAAGTAGGCCAGACAGCGGTTGTTTAAGCCACCATTGCTTCCCAAAATTCTGATCATGCTTAAACTTAAGTCGTTCAAGTAAAGAGCTCAGGTTGCCATTCCATTGCTGACCAAATATGTCTCCCGCAGCATTGATCTCAGTCTGAATTTCTTTATCCTTTGCTTTACCTATTTTCAAACCGTTTTCGGTTGTGATCATACCTGAGACGTTCAGGTCTTTCTTAACCTCCAGCGTTCCTGTTACCTCACCTCCAGCCAAAGGTAGAAAAGTTTTTTTGGCTTGTTTTTCGCTATAACCCTGGCCCTTTTTAAGGTATCGCTCATCGGCCTGCCCCAGATTAAGCGCATGACCCGGTTTGAGTGCTTCTGGGACGGGAAAAGCACCGCCAACATTACCACTTAGCAACCACGCATGTGCATTACTGCACCATTCTACTTCAATGATCCCACCGCCAGCGATTTCACCACCTTCCAGGTTTTTCTTAGCCTGACAAAGCAGAGGAAGTACCTCACCCGGCCTGACTGAAAACGTACTTTTGCCGGTATTGGCTTCGCGGGCTTTAAATGTCAGGCGCATTCCATCCACCAGGGACGACAATGGCGGCTCATAGCTTGCCGCATAAGCATTCGCTGAGCCAGCATCATGCGCAAAGGTCACATTTCCCTGCTGAATTGATCTGTAGACGCCCGATGAAGGAATAAACGGCGCTCCGGGCGCTCGTTTGATATTTTCAGGTGTAATCGCGGTAGTTTTATCGGAAACGGTGATTACCCATATGGCGACATATCCGGTATCTGCTTCGGGTGTAACCTGAGTTCCAGAGGTTGAGGGTTTGCCTTTTTTAAGTGAAAGGATGCATTTACCTGCTCGGACACCTGGTTGTGCTTCGCCATTGTTGCCCGGTCCGCTGAAAGCCATCGACGGGTCTGCGGCGTTATAAAAAGGCAGCACCGTGCCGCCCGTATCAGCGTCTTGGTAAGCGACCTGAATAATATAGTCGTGACTGGTACCGGGTTGTTCTGGTGGAGTTACGATAAGAGTATCGCCAGGGGTGATTCCCTGTTTGAGAATGGTATCGGAGTGATCTGCTGGCAACGTGGAATAAGCTTGATCATCTATCATCTGCAGACAATAAATCTCACCTGCGCTCACCTTCACTTGCATAGATGCAGGTGTCGTTGATGTGCACTGAAGACCTACAAGACAGGTATCAGAACCGAGCACAGCACTGGCCAGCTTTGCCAGTCCAATCATGGCGAACTTATTCGTGTTCAGTAAATCGGTTTCGAGGGGCACAGCCCCCGGATAAACAATCTGACGGTCCATATATTTCCCAAAAAAAAGCCACCTTGATGGTGGCCGTGCTGAAACTCTTAAACAGTTTTTAATTTACTCTGACCCAGACGATCGTCCCTTCCATTTTTACCGCTGCGATTGCGGCATAAAGATGGGCGTCTTTAACAGCGTCGGGTGACTTTGAATTCAATTCTGCGTGTACAGGACGACGCTGTAAAACTTCATGTTCATGTTGTTCATTATCCTGTTTAGCCTCGCTATTTACAGCGCGGTAAGCGATAACAAACGCCTGACAGGGAATTGACTGAGAGCCATAGCGACCAGCCATGCCGTAGCCTGCTGCCGGGCAGCCATAACCGCCTGTATCAGCGGACCGCTGCGGTTCTATTATTGTGGGCGTAAGGCCGGTGAGTTCTTTAACTACGGTGCTGATGGCCTGCCGCGTTCCCCGTTCTCGGAACAAACTGTTGCTGATTTTAAGGCGAAACACATCATCCGACTCACCCTCCGCTCGTCTCAGACGGACACCAAAAAAGTCGCGGGCAGCAATGTCGAGCCAGTTGTTACTGGCAGTGCTAATGCGTGTCTGAAGACGTGCATACTGGTAAAGCGAATACCCCCAGGACAAGGATGTAGCGCACGCTAGCAGCAAGGTGTCCAGTTTCGGTGTTTCATCACCAAACCACCCCGCGGGCAGCAGCTTTTTCAGACGGGAAAAAATGTCGTTGACGTCTCCTTTGTTCACTCAGTGCACCTCTATAATACCAGGACGGATAACTTCCCTGGCGGTTGCATGCAAATCAGTTACTCCTTTGTTCAATGTTAATGCGAGGACATTTGTAATCATGGGGCTTGCGTCGTAAGCCACTCTGATGAGCCTAGAGTAAGAGAGTAATTGCCCAAGACAGAGCTGGGATATATGTTTTTCAATAGCCCGTTTCACCAGCTCGACGACTTCGGCATGATGTTCTGGTGATTCCGTTTTGATTGACAGCGAAACATCAGGGGTGATGACGACAGGCCGAAACACGCCGAAACTTATTGTAAACCCTCTGGTTTTTTCAATAGCATCATAGGCTTTTTTAAGGAATGTATCTGATGGCTTCCCTGTTCCATCGTCCACCACTGCGAAAAAATAACCTGGCTGTGGCATACCAGCGTAAGAGACATTTTCTGTCAGGGTTAGTGAGACGCCACTCTGCAAATCAAGCAGTGCGAATTCGATGGCTTCTTTTGTGGCTTTTGAAAGCGACGAAAACCATTTAACAAAGCGTGCACGAAAGGCCTCATCGGTCTCCGCACTCTTGCCGCCTGACACCGCAGCTTCGTTAATAACAGTGTCAACGAACGCCACTGCTCCGGCAATCATCGTTATCTTGCCGGCCAGTACATTACCACTTGTCCCTGCATGACAGGCTCTGACAGGCACCTCCAGTGCTCTTTTATTGGCAGAGATGATGTAGCCGTGCAAATGAGGATCATATGCCTCATGATTGTTATCGCTGACGACCTCATACCTCTGCGTACCGTCAATGGTGTTAACAAAAGTTCCTTCTGGTATAAGGGCCTGATGCGAAGCCGTAAAACGACTGAAGGTCACCGTTCCCGAAGCCTGAACAGCAGAGAGACGTTTGAAATTGAAATCACCCATCCAGCTGTCCAGATCTTCACCTGAGCACGTTGATGCACGCGTCGTGACGAGCAGTTTAACAATAAGCTGCTGAACCCAGCTTGCTACGCCTGCATTGGATTCGGCCAGCGAGCGGAGGATGCTGCCAATCGAGAAATCCACCATTCTCACGGCTCTTGCCTGTACAGCCGTCATCTGATCGTTAACCAGCTCGATGAATGATTTGATTTTAAGGGATGCCATGGGTTTACCTTGTGACGTCGAATCTGAGTGTTTCCGGCGTGCCGGTCGCTGCATCGGTATAGGTTATCGATACACTTACGCCATCCTGTATCTGCGTCAGCCTGACCGACGGTGCGGGATAAGCAGCAACACTCTCTTCAAGAAGCATCTGTCCGGCAATCAGCGCCTGCCATTCTCCCGGCCTGACCGCCTCACCCACTTTTCTGCCTAAACCAGCTCCGTATTCAGGATGAAAAATATAATCCCCCGGATTAGTTATAAGCCTGCGAAGAATGCGCTGATTAACTCGTTCGCGACGAGAAACTGGCTGAACATCTCCCGAAAGAGTGATATTGAGATCGCCACCAGTGACATGAAAAAGATCATCCATCAGTTATTACCTTCTCAGAACCGACCTGATCACTAGGTAACTGCGTAAAGCTTCCCTGACCATTCTCAATATGCCTGTGACCGTTGTATGTGGTGCGGAGTCTGTGAAGAGTGCCGTAGATGCCTTTTTTGTCACTGATGTCTTTCACGACGTTCAGATTTGCATCAATCAGTACATCCCCCCCGGTGAAATGGTGTAACGGTGCGTCGTAAGAGAGTTTTTCCTTCGCAATGAGCAGAACTTCACCGCTGTTCATAAATTTCAGCAGCGAACCACTCTGATGCACCAGCCAGCACTCTCCAGACGGAGGTCCCGGACAACGGTCTGTGTCGTTATAAAATTGACCTGCAGCCATACCCACGCCGGTGAGACCTGAATCAAATTCAATTTGAGCCACCGCACCGATCATTGGCCCTGCGGCCATGCCCCAACCATTGCCAACCCAGGGTGAACTGAGTGGGATCCAGCCTGTTTCTTCACCGGTTGGCTGAAGCTGAACTTTGACTGTATAGCTAATGGGGTCGTAGGCAGTGATAATGCCCTGACGTGTGCCGCTTTCCCCTGCCAAACTCTGACGCGCCGTTGCGGCCACGATATTCAGCAGCGCCCTCATTGCCCGACTCCCGGTTCCGGCCTGAGATTCTTACCCGATAGGTGCATCCTGTATCCTGATTCCCAGCTCAGCGTGCGTCTCACCCGTTCACAGTGATAAAGCTGATCGAAGGGGCTTTGCGTGCCCTCAATACGCACCTGCATATTAGCCCGAAGCACATTGTCGCCTGCCGTTGAGCCACTGAAAGACATTTCATGCTGAACAATCTGGTGGTAAATGGACTGCGCCAGCGCATTCGCAGCTTCCGGCGTTAAACCGTTTCGTATAATGCGATGGACCTGTGTTTCAGCTGTCGCCTTTCCGGGCACAGTACTTTTAGCCGGTGCAGGATAAGAAGCCACAAACTGCTTATTTTTAAGCTTTGCATTCCAGCTCAGCACTTCGACTGTTACCCCCCTGGCGATCGTCAGCGCACGTGAAAATGACAGGTCACTGGAGATGTTGCACTGAGGGTATGCCTGCAGACCCGGTGGCTGCCAGCGGATGACATAATCGACGACACTGACAGGGTTACGCTTTGGTTCGAAGTGCAGACTGTCGCCATTCACATAAACCAGGAAGTTCTCAATGCCCGCAAGCGTATTGACGAGGTCCCATTCAGTTTGCTCACCGGTCAGGTGTGCCGTATCGATCTGGTAGTATTCACCAACGCGCTGCGTAGTCGCGGTGATCACGGGCGTAAGTCTGTGACGATTCGCAATAGTGGTGACTATCTGCGAACTCGTGAGGTTCTTAAAACTTTCCCCGGCTGACTTTGTATCAATCAGCCTGGCAGTAAAATCGCGACCTTCCGCTGAAATTTCGAAACGTGCCGGATCGTAATGCCATGTATCGATATTACCCGTGATGTGCTTTTTCTCATCAATACCTGCCTGCGTGATGACCGATATAAACAGCTCAACCCGAATAGTCGTCTGTACTGCCCACCAGTTCAGCATCTGCATCGTCGGGGGCAGTCCTGAGATGGCAAGCGTCAGATCAAATGTCCCTGCACCGCGAAAGGCATTGCTTTCAACGCTGAACGATACAAAGGACACGTCCTTGCCGTTTAAAAGACAACGCCCGCTGATATGGCGGGCAAGAGATTCAGCAATCGGATTATTAATATCCATTAATCACTCAGCGGACTGACAGGGATGTTAAGGGTCTGAATACCGCTTAATTGCGGATCGGCAATCTTATTGGCCTCAGCAATGCTGACCCAACGTGAAGCATCACCATACTGTTCTGATGCAACCTGATACAGATTGCCGCCCGCCTGCGTAACCGACCGGCCGCCGCCGGACATCAGTCCCGCGTTTATGTTTTTATTGAGGCGACCCAGGACTTCCTGCAGACGGTAAAGCGCAGGGATGCGCGTGGTGTGATCCAGTTGCATGAGGAGACGACTGACTGACAGTGAAACGGGATTCCCGCGAATCAATCCACCGAGAGACGAGATATCTTCTGCTGCAGCTTCCAGCACTGCCAGCTCATGCTGAACAATATTGCGTGCAGTTATCAGGGGCCTGACAACGGCCTGAATCTGCACAACCGTAGCATGCGCAAAGTCGGTAATCCCTTTGACTGCCCGATGCAGTTTGCTGACTGCCTGCGTGACGGCATCGACACTGATGATATTTGTTAGTCCCAGTGCATGGCCAAGATCACTTTCGATTAGCCCCCGAAGTGCGCCGGTCAGAGCATCAGTTTTATCCGGTGTTCCCTCATTGCGAACAACGGCCACCTCAATAGAATATGGGCGGCGCCAGATGAACTCATAGACCGGGCTGAAAGCCGTGATCACAACGGTAAAACGGTAATCATCCAGCGTCAGTAAGACCGGATGCCCCGTATCACGCATTCGTTCCAGCGCGCTGACTCGCTCCCCGGCCTGCGAGCCTGTGATGATGCCAGACCAGGTTAGCGGTTCATACTCCGTGCCCAGCACATCAATAATACGGCGGCCGCCAATCAGCTGATGCTGTACTGTTTTCTGCCTGCCGTGAATCGCGATCTGTTCGGGCACTTCGAATTCCATAAATTCGAACTCTCCTAACACCAGACGCGAGGCAGTCGGATCTCCTCCAGCGGTAAAAGATAAATTTTTATATTGAATATTCATACAATAATGACTGGACTTTCCCAGTGAGTGGCCCTAAAAATTGTTGTTTAGGAATGTTGCTAAATGAAGGCTGAGGAGATTACATGCGTCACACTGTCCACTATTTGTGTCCTGTTAACATGTCCACTGTGTCCGGCCTTCAGGACGCATGTCTGAAAGCTTTGGGAAGTGGTGCAACACAAATTAACCTGCATTTATCGAGTCCTGGCGGTGAGTTATTGGCCGGTTTTACGGCTTATCACTTTTTAAAATCTCTGCCTGTGCCGGTGTATACACACAATCTCAGCAACGTTGAGTCCATCGCAACGGTGATTTATCTGGCTGGTACCGACCGCCGGGTAAACCCAGGTTCGCGTTTCTTGCTCCATCCTCTTCAGTGGGGCTTCACTAATAATTCCGCGGATCACGGCCGAATCGCAGAGTGGGTGAGAAGTCTTGATGATGATATGAAACGCTTCATTAATATCCTCAACGCAGAGACGAAAAACTCTGGCACGGACTGGTCTGATAAAATTGAAAACGCTTCATTTATTGATGCTGACAAAGCCATTAGTTGTGGCCTGGCTCATTGTGAGTCCCGGGCAACACTGGAGGGGTCGATAACAAACTGGTGGATTAACTGCTGAAAATTGTAATTGCCATTACAGCGCGCGCGTCGCATAAAAGTTCATTAAAGCGGGTCCGTAATCGCAGTAAACACATATGCCGGCAATGAACATAATGAAGTATTCAGGTAGTATATACGCGTCTTGCTGATCCTGAATCAATAAAAACACAGGTATATGTTCAGAGGTTGTATCCAAGCGATTCAATTGCCATCCGCATAGCTTGATGTTCTTCTCCGGTAAGAATTTTATAACGTGCCGCAAGCTTCTCAATCTCTTCTACTAACAGTAAACGTGTGGTTTCTTCTCCCCTGGCAGCTTTTTGTATAGCTACCTGCCCTATAATCTGACACGCATCATCAAAATTTTGTTCGAGTTGTTTACTTAATGTAGACACGATTATCTCTTAATATTTAATTGTCAGTCATAAACTGAGAGTGAATGAATATGGTATAGATTCCAATAAGAGAAATGAAATATTGTGGCCTCTCAATGCGCTGCCATTCAGAATCCCGGTCAGAAAGCTCTCAGTACGTTCATGTCTGCTTATCTACTAAGTTACAACTTTTAATCTTCAATTATTTGCCGCTTCGCATGTACTTCTTTCAGAGTAGCCTACAATCATTATTGTCTTTATCACCCCCTGTGATGAGACCCGCTCTTGTTGGAAATGTTGGGCACAGGATTGTGCCAGCCCGGTTGCCACCACTCCCGGGCTTTTTGTTTTCCTGTCTGTCGGATTTTCCTCTGCCACTTTCTTCAGGAACATCCACTGAATGCAGTAAGCGATCCCGCCGGTCGCCAGCAACCAGGCTGATGACGAATGCCCGTCAGTGCTCATCACCACGAAGTTCATCCCTTTCAGTTTGAGCAAATCGACGACGTCTCTGTCCCAGGTTTCCGCAATACCAAAATCGCCCGGCACTGCATCCACTTTTAACCGGGTTCCTGGTGGACAGGTGTTACGCGTGCACGTCCCATGGATTCCAGCCATGGTTCTGTCCCAGTTGTCGCCGTAGAAGATTTCATCTGCCGACGCACCCTTACCTGCGGTTTTAAGTAACAGTGTCAGCCCAACTAATAAAGATTTGTTCCCCATACCTAAGCCCCCGAAAATGTCCGGGCTAAAGGCTGCCATCAAAAGCGTGCAATTTTACGCAAGTTGTCAAAGAACGTGACTGATGTCTAAGCGATCAGGTAACTGCGCCTTACTAGCTCAGTGATTCAGCTAAAGCGAGCATCTATGCGCATAATTTCCTCGGCGGTTAGCTCACGCCAGTCGTTTCTGGTAAGGGCATAGTCTTTAAACACATCATCCATTGCTTCATTAAATGATATGTAGAGATGATCGCCCTGCACCGAATATTTTTCATAGTCGAAATAGCGAATGATGAGATACACCACATCACCATCCGATGCTGGCATGCCGTAAGCGACAAGTGCGGTGATGCCGTCCTCATCTGGCTCTTCCAGACGAACATATAAATACTGAGGTTGTTCAATAATCATGATTACGTCCCAGTTAAGGCGGATCCCGGTGAGTTGATGGCAGAGCTCCTCAATGCAGAGGCCCGATACGGCTGAGTCTCAAGCCGGTCGGCCACGGCCAATCCTGCTTTACAAGGCTAAGCCAGATGCCGACAGCTTTACCCACCAGATTGCGTTCTGGCACAAATCCCCAGTAGCGACTGTCGTAACTGTTATCGCGATTGTCACCCATCATAAAGTACTGACCGTCAGGGACAACCCACTCTCCTGCCGGCAGCCCCTTTTGGCGGAAGAACTGACCAGTATCAACCGTTCTGGCAGCGTCCTGCTGGATTTTGTGGGTGATCCCACCCAGCGTTTCATACCGCTCCATCAGGTGCTGACCGTAATTAAATGAACCCAGATGATCTGCAGGCTCCGGAGTTGAATAGCTAATTTGAACGGGTGTGCCATGGTTCTCCAGCCCCGCAGGGAAAAAGAGAACAGAGAGTGTCTGACTTTCCGAATCAAACACCACGTGATCGCCGGGTAATCCAATGACGCGCTTAATAAAAAGCTCTGATTCATTTGCAGGATAATGGAAAATTGCGATATCGCCCCGCTGCGGATGGCCTCGCTGTAATAGTGTTCTCTGGTTGAAAGGATTTTTAAAGCCGTACGTAAATTTATCAGCGAGAACAAAATCACCTTTTAGCAGCGTCGGTGTCATTGAGCCTGACGGAATGTGAAAAGACTCCCAGCCAAAAGAGCGAATCAGTAATATCAGCAACAACAGAGGCAACAGCGATGCACCTGTTTCCAGCCTGGACTGGGGTAACGTTCGTTTTTGAGTGGAAGTGGGAGTTGGAGGCAATTCATCGTGGCTTTTGTTAACCGCACGGTTTCGCCACAACAGGATCCTGCACATGCCAGCCAGAACAATGGCTACTGCCAGAATGTAGGCGAAAATATTCACTGCAATGTACCCCTGATGGTGCGCAGATTAACAGTATTTGAGTACGGCATCACTGCCCCTCCACCTCGGGAGAAATGGGATTATTCACCAATTTATCTTGAAGCAATGCTTCTTCCTGGCTCAGGCTGGCAGACAATAGCTCCTCAAGATGGCTCGCTGAGACACTGTCTGCCGACTGACGCCACAAATGGTCAGTTGCCGCAGTCACAGTGCCAGCACTTATCAGCAAAAATGTCGTCACGATTTTGTTCAGCATTCCCGAGTTCCTTGTATTAATGCGCAATGACCTCTGTTTTTGTGAATACGCGTGGCGTCTTTGAAATCACACCAGCTACGCAGCATGGCAAATACGCCATTCAGTTATCTGAAAGACTGCATCACTTCAGGATTGCACAGGATGATCATTAAGGGATGGCAAGGCTGCTGACCTGGCCGGGATGAATCATCAGCATGGATGAGTCGAACGCGCTGGAGGATGATGGCGCCCTGACGGCTTGCTGACTTATGCCGTTTATGACCGTCGCTACCAGTACCTGCCGGCCTTCATGGGTCATCAGGAGATTGACTGACTGTTCCGTTCGGTTACCCGTTACCGGCGGTATGGGCGGATAACTGCCGGTTTTCCGGTAAGCCTGCTCCCGCACTTTCTGGCTATCAAAGTCTGCCTGTGAAGGCACCCAGGGCTTGTAAGTTACGCCATTATTTTTCGCATTCTGGCGGGCTAATCTCTCGCGCTCTTTCATTTCCTGACTCTGCGAAACGGTGCTGGCTGGATGAAGCGCGGCAAGTGTCGCTGCGGCAATGATGGCCGGGAGCCCGGTCAGTGCAGCAGCCAGCCCGGTCAACCCCGTGGTGGCGCTTTTGCCGATAAGCACATCAATGCCCCAGCCCGCCAGCTTGAGGGGTGACAGCAAAGCGCCGGCTGCGTGTTTGAGGACCCAGATGCCTCCACTGGCAGCCGCAAGGCTGGTAATGGCCAGTGCAGTATTTCCTGCAAACTTCGCCATTTCGGGATGTTTATGTGCTATTTCAGTCATCCGTTCCAGGGAATGCGTTAGTCCATCCAGACCTTTGGTGAACGTATCCAGCAGGCCGCCGTCTTTGCCCATCACCAGCTGCAGGTTGAGCCACTTTTTCTGGAAGTTGATTTTTTTACCGTTATAGGTGCTTCCCACAGCACCATAGGCATCTTCCAGTCCCCGCGCGATACCATAGGCGTCAATGCGGTGGTGAATTGTCTCCAGCTGCTTGTCGATGAGGTTAAACATCTTGCCGCCGGTACGTCCAAATATCAGGGCGTTCTCGCGCTGTTTCTGTTCGTCCGTGTAATGGTTCTGCCGGTAGATGGGCAGGATCATCTTCTCGTAGTAATCCACCGGTGACTGGCTGAAGAGCTGCGCATTGATAAGCGGATTGCCACGGAAGCGCTTCACCCCACCCAGACTGTTAAGCTCAATTTTGCTGGCATCCCATACGCCCATTTTCATCAGGTCATGCGTGACCTGATTCGGCAATTTGATAATGCCGTTTAACCGGTTGTAAGCGGTCATCAGCGCTTCACCGGCTGCACCGCCCTTCAGCTCGCCAATAATGGGTTCAAGCTCGGCAAACAGGGCTTTATTACTCAAACCAAATGCAGCAGTGCCGGCTTTGGCCATGAACTGACGGTACTGGGTAAAATCGACATTGCCACCTGAGGATTGAATAGCGCGGAACGCAGCATCCATCAGTTGATTAAAGCGCTCAGGGCTTTTCAGGCCGCCCGCGGTTTCAGTGAAACGCAGCATGTCCATTTGCTTAGCAAACGTGGCCTCGCGCTGATGCTCATCCAGTCCGCGTGAGGCAAAGGTGATACGCGCAAGCACAGGCGCAGCCAGTTTCGCCGCACGGAGCTGCTCATCCACAGACTTCATGCCGGATTCGCTGAAGACGCCCTGCGCCTCCACCAGATACTTCAGCATGTCAGTAGCCGATGAGCCACTGACCCGCGTGATTTCGGCGAAACGCAGTGCCTCCTCTGTTGCCGCCTGACTCATGCCGAACTGTCTGAACTTTTCGGTCATGGTCTGGTAGCGCGCAGCCTCATCCACGAAGCCACTTAGCATTTTGAATCCAAGGTAGCCGGTGGCCATATTGGTCATACCGTCCGAATAGGCGCCATGACCGGCAGGGCGACCACGACCGCCACCGTTACCCGAACCGCCGCCACCCCAGCCGCCTGGCGGCACGCCGTTATGCCAGCCATGCCACCAGCGACTGTTTCCTGAAGGAGGAGGCAGCGCAGGTCCTCCGCCATTGTTCCCATATCCACCGCTTCCACCAGCAGCCGCGGCACCAGCGGCCAGAACGGGCAGCGTCATTGCTGCACCGTAGTTGCCCATCAGAGGAGGGAAATTACGTGAGGCACGGTTCATCCGCTGTGCCTGGTCAGCAATCTCTCGGATGGCACCGGCGTACTCGCGGGCGCCGCGTGACGCACCGGAGAACTCATTATTCAGGGAGCGATTGAGGGCCCGCAGCGAGGATGTCGCCTCTCTGGCGGCGCTGGTCAGTGCTTTAATGTTCCTGGTGATGGTGACGAACTTCTTGTTGAGTTCGATCGCATCACGGCTGACCTGCATCAGATTGCGCGTAATCTGGTCATCCAGCGCCAGCCGCACGGCTACGCGGTAAGCCTGAATATCCATTAAAACCTCGTTTTACGGGCATAAAAAACCCAGCCGAAGCTGGTTTGATTTGAGATGAGGAATGTTGAAAACAAACGCTGAACTTTGACGCTAAAGTGACGATAACCTTTGCAAATCTAAGAAAATAGGAGCTCCTGTTATGGCTAAACTTGGCCGCCTGTTTAAGAGAAAACGGTGTGCTCAATCGATGTATAATCACATGTCAGAAGCTGAACTTTCTCAGATCGCCAGAAGTTGTAATCGAGATGAAGTGGCATCTATACACATCAGATTAAAACAATTTCGCTCTGAACTTGCAGCCTGCCCCGAATGGGACGGTGATACTCAAGACCAGATATGGGATGCGATCGACACGCATAAGCGTTTGCTCAATCAGATTGGGCTACATAAAAATTAATAGTCATCAATCTGTTTGGCTAAAAGAATAAGGCTGCCTGACGATACTAATAAATATAAAACTCATGAAGAATTTTCTGATGGAGAAGCCCAATCCCCTCGCAGCACTATCCTTAATCATCTGGTTTATGATGTTTATCTCATGCTTTCGCATGGCCCAAAAAGCTGGCTTCGGATGGAAGATGGCGCTACTGCTTTCCTGCCCGGGCATACATTTCGTCATGCTTTACGTCTTCGCTTACAAAAAGTGGCCGAACGCGCCTTATCGATAAGTACTGATCATACGTCAGGATTTAATCATTATCGAAGTGAGTATAGGATAATTCTTAACGGCTTCAATGCTTCCGCCAAAGAATGCCAATCTATTCAAAGCCTTTCGAATGAAAGTCACTATGTAAAATAAACTATATATGGAATATTCAATATGAGCTCATTGGACAGTGCTTTAGAAGGATTTATAGAATTCAAAGTAAATGATTTCAGGAATAAGCATTTTACAGAATCTGACGTAATAGTTTACTACGGTGGCATTACCGAATGGGCTAAGCATGTATATCAGCCGAAACTAGAAGCAATTGGTCGAGATGCAAAAAAAAATGGAAGGAAATCACTTCTCATAATTTTATCAACCGGCGGTGGCGCAGTTGAAGCAGTTGAGAAAATGGTTGAAATAACAAGGCACTTCTATGAAGAAGTAAATTTTATGGTTCCGGATGCAGCAATGTCTGCTGGCACAATCTGGTGCATGTCCGGCGATAAAATTTATATGGATTATGCATCTTCACTAGGACCGATAGACCCCCAAGTTCAATCATCAGATGGCAAGTGGGTCCCGGCTCTTGGTTATCTAGACAAAGTGGAAGAAATTATCACTAAATCCGCACAAGGTGCAGTTACCCAGGCGGAACTGATGATGCTCAATAATCTCGACCTAGCACAGCTTCGCCGCTATGAGCAGGCGCGAGAGCTATCTAAAGATCTTCTTAAAAAGTGGTTAGTTGAGTATAAATTCCGTAACTGGAATGTCAGAGAAACCTCTGGCGTGGATGTTACACATGAAGATAAGGTTTCTCGCGCTGAAGACATTGCCATAGCTTTGAGTGATAACCGTAGATGGCACTCTCACGGGCGCTCTATAGGAATCGACACTTTAGTTAAAGGGCTCAATCTGCAAATTGAGGACTACACTGATAATGAGCATATGTCAGAAGACATACGTGAGCTTGACAAAATGCTTACTGAATTTCGTTTTAAAGTTTCCAAAGAAATTGTCGTTATCACATCGTGGACTAATGACACGGAAGCAGATCAATGATAATTTCTCCATCCCCAAAACTGGAGGTGTATACCATGAACAAAAACGTTTCACTATCAGAACAGGTTGCAGCTCTGGCTAATAAAGTTCAGTCCCAAAAGCAACATGCAATGATTAACGAATTGAAAGATAAGGGCTTACTTAATCCACCAACTTTTAATCTTGCATACGGACCAGTGTCTTTCATTCCCCGGACCGTTAAGTAATAGAACAAACCCGGCTTGGGCCGGGTTTAATTTATCACTTCGCCAGCCGCCTCGCCTTCCTCGCAAGATACTCATCAATTAGCTTTAAATCCCTTGGAGATTGCCAGTCCGATAGCATTCATCAAAGGGTCAAACTTCCTCACGTACGCGGGGCCGATGAAGGGTCGCGGAGGTATGTTTTCGGTACCAACTTCCTGCCAGAATCCGATCTGAATTTTAGTGCCCACGATTGCCGCTAGGCCAACCACTTCACTCTCGATTGAATCCCTCAGCTCACCAGAGCGAAGCAGCGGATCGTCTTCAGTGTAGCCCTGACGAACACGGTCGGCTTTAGTAGACTCTGCAAGCGGCGCCCACGCTTCAAACGGGCCGTAAGCGGGCTGGTATACGCCAATTTCCTCTTTTGCCGTTTCCTCAATCTCTTTCACGATGACGTGAAAACCCAGCTCAAGCTCTGTCGCGATTTTGGTGGAAGCAAACGACATCTCTTCCCCAAACTGTTCAAGATCCATCACTTACTCTCCTCCCACTGACAAGTGTTCCAGTTGTACCTGCCGCCTTCAAACTCACGGAGCACGACGCCCATGGCAATGCGCTCGTGTGGCATAAGCCCGGTCAGTCCGGGGAAAATGATGTTGAACGGAACCCCGGATTTCATCAGCCAGCACTGATTGATGAATGCAGGGTTCTGGGCTAGTTTTTTGCGGCGGTCTCCGTTGCCTCGTCTTCTTCCTCTTTCGACTTCTCACGCAGGTATGACGTCACCGCTTTCAGTCCGACTTTACCGAGGATGGCAAGCATGCCTTCAATCTGTTTGGGATTCTGCGGCACCGGGTATTCTTCACCATCAATATCCGCGACTGCCGCCACCGGAAAGGCATACATGTTCATGTACATCACATTCATGGCCATCTCCGGGCCAACGGCGACCGTCAGACGGGATTCCTGCACCGGGTCCAGTTCTCGCAAGGTGATGAGACGCCCTCCCGTGTCCCTGACCTGGTTTGCTTCTGTTGAGGGTTTAGCCGCAACGGACTGTTTGTTTTCATGCACTGTGACCTGGACCATGTGTATCCTCAGTTGACTTTTTTGCGACGATTAGCCGTCCATGACAGGGTCTGATTAACCGTTTTCTCACCCTGCTTGTTGCCGGCATCGGTTAGGTGAAACGATACGCCCTCATACCGGTACACACTGACCGTGCCATTGGCTTCGGTGATGGTTTCGGTAATAGTGCCGCGCGGCTGATCGATACCGTTGTAATAGTTGTCTTCCCACTTCGCCCAGAAGTCGTCGAGGGTGGCATCCATACGCTCTGCAGCGATGGTGCCGTTCCAGCCGACGGGGATCTGCAGTTCGTCAGTAATGCCATTGAGCGGCGTGATTTTATGGGTCGAAACCTGCGGTTTAGAGTCAAAGCTCATGATTTTTGGAATGCGCAGCTTCCCCGTGGGCGTATTGATATCGACAGCAATATCACGCCCGACGGTATAGCCAAGGGTTGGCATGGTTTATCTCCGGAGTAATCAGTAAGGCAGTGTTCAGCGCGAGAGGTTGTCTGAGACGGAGATGGACACGCTGCCGCCCCCTTCCAGGTTAACCAGGAAGTAACGGACCACGTTCAGGTATTTCACCTGCACGTCGGCAGTCATGTAACCCAGCGCCACACGGGCGTCCGGGTTGTTCGTGGCATCGAGCCGCACGGAAAACGCGGCGCCGCCATTCGGATCCCCTATCATCTTCATCGTTTCCAGATTCGACAGGAATGACTCCAGCGTGCTCTTGGTTTCCCGGCGCAGGTCTGATGTTTGATTGTCCCCGACCACACCGCCGAAGCTGGCCGCAATGGTCAGCGACAGGAAGTTGGTCATGCGGGTGTATGTGTCGTCGTTCTGGGTCGGATTCGATGATGTGTTGCGTCCTGAGCGCATACCAAAGTAGCTGCCACCCGGACACGGATTAGTAATGACATCCAGACGAGCAGAGTTAATCGCACTAATTTCCGCCGCTGAGTAAGTGCGTCCTACTAATTGGCGCTCGGTGGCAATAATGCCGGGAATGCGTTTATTCAGCGTGGAGATATGAGGTGATCGGGCAACAATATTCGCAGCCTCAAACGTTGCAGGTGCAATCATGCGGTTGATGCCGTTTGCAGCATCCTTCCAGAATGGCCAGTCACCGACAATCAGCTTAAGGTGCCAGTCATCCACGCCAGACCTGTTGAGTGCCTCAGACATAGATTTATGGCCAGTTGAGGCCTGGCCCTGCGCCATAATATAAGCGCCCTCAGAACTAGCAAACGCCGCCATAGCAGGCCAGCAATTCTCGTCGGTCACGTCTATCAGATTGATGACCTGTGAGTTAGTACCTCGTAATGCGAACATTCCTGTGCGTGGAGAATCTGTACCGTCGGTACCAAGCAGCGTTGCATCTGAGACAGCGTCTGACTTCGTTTTGTCACTGCTGTTTTGAGTCGACTGAATGCCATCGGTCCCGCCTCTCAGCACGCAATGCATGATGTCATCCGTCTTTTTTACCGTCCCTGATCCATCATCAGTGCTCTTATTATCTGTTAGGGACTCTGCGCCTGCGGTCATTGTATCCAGCGAAGCTCTTACGAGCTGACTCGGTCCCCGGATATTCATCTGTCCGTGATTTACCGCGTGCACCGTAGCCTTCCAGAGCGCGTCGCCCTCACCCTTGAGGTTATCGAAGACCTCAGCACTCACGCCCGGTAGGCTGATAGTCAGCTTTTTCGAACTCACCGCCGTTCCGCTACCAATGCCTGCGGCAATCTGATTTCCCCGCGTGCCGCTGTAAAGTGCCGTCAGCAGCAGGGCCTGGTTAGAATCCTTTTTACACAGCCGTCCACTGGCTGCCTTATCCTGACCGTTCGTGACGCGCACACAGTTCAGATTTGAAGCACCCAGTTGAAGTGAAATAGCAGCAGCCGTGGCCAAATCGTACTGACGGTCTTTTGGCGACCCCAGAAAAAATGCCATATCGTTATCTGAACTGATACGGAATGCGCTGTTAACCGGCCCCCAGTCTGCCACACCCACCAGCCCCAGCCCGTCGGTGGGCACGCCATTAATGTACCGTGCCCGGGGCGGGACAACCTGGACATAGAGGTCAGGTGCGGTGAGTGCAGACGTGTTAAGGTCGCCGGTTGAATAAATCGGCATGAGAGAAACTCCGGATGAATAAAATGATGATGAAGAAAAGGGTTTACCGCTTGGTCTGCTGCCCGTTCAAGGTGACAACAGTCATAATCACTTCAGGTGCAGCGATGGTCTGAGTTGTGGCGTAATTCACACTGAAAATCAGGTCGCGCCGGTAGACATGCCAGTTCTCTGACCTGTCTGAATCGAACTGCCGGACATAAAGCAGCTGCGCGGGCGCGCCATCGTTTAGGTCAATATGACACTGTTCCGACAGAGCTGTATCAATCGCAGTGCCGATGCGGTCTCTGAGCCCAGGCGTGGGTGCCCAGACGGTTACCTGAAAGTCTTTTAACTGCCTGCGCAGCTCTCTTACTGCTGTTCCTGCGCTCGTTACGAAAACACTGATTTGCTCCACCATCAGTACACACAGCTTGTTTAACACCGTGAATGCCTTCGGCAATTCTAAAGAGAGTTTATCAATGACCTGTTCAGGCGTAGCTCCCGTCTGGAAATGAAAGAAATATTGTTTTCCATCGAGGCTGATCCGCACGTTAGCAGGTGTGGAGGCAATACCGTCAACACTGATAAAGCTGCCATTCACCGTGAACTGCAGCGTGGGTTGACCTTTCGCCATGACACGGCACGGCCTCCCAAGCGCAGTGTTGATTTTACGCTCTGTCGGCAACGGCCAGACGGAGATCTGCACGCAGCCTTTATTGATATCCTGCTGAAGTGTGCCTGGCACCGGCCAGCCCGGAAAGATTTTTACTGTGACATCAACAATGCCAGGCAACTGACTACCGCCGGGGTAGATAATATCGGCAATTCGCCTGGCCAGGAATCGGGCTACATCGTCGCTACTGGCCATGTTACACCGTCACTTGGAGTGCAATCAGTCGCCAGCCCATATCCGTTAGCTCCGTGCTACTGATCACATAGCGATGCCCATTATCATCCGTCACGAAATCCCCGGTATGGAGAGTCACGCCACTGAACGCGGGCATCAGAATGTTTTGCCACGCGCTGCGCATCTCACCGGGTAGTTTAATAGGGCTGTGTTCACCGCCGCGGCTGAGCAGAATACTGGCTGGCCAACCGGACATGATGAGCTTTTCATTGGCTGCGGTGGTTCCACCGTAATCCAGCAGCCCCGCATCATTGCCTGGCTGAGCGGTACGCCCGATCTTCACGAGCCGATCAGCACTAACACAAAGGATGGGTTGTAATAGCGGCATGGCTGCGACATAAAAGGTCCCCTCAGTGGAGACCAGAATATCGCCCGCCTTAAACCCCGTCGCGTCAAAGATGCCAATACGGGTAGCCTGTCCGAAACGTGCCGCACGCATGTAGCCGTAATCGACAGCAAATGAAGCAGAAAGGTGACGTACTGGCTGATCGTCCAGTGGACTGAACGGTGATGCCGCGCGGTAATGACGGGCAGTACCGCCCAGAAGTTTTGCGGCCTTACTGTTCCCGTGATTTACCTTCGCGGTTAGCTGATGTGCGTCCATGTCAGCACCGGGTCAAAGTCGATTTGCCATTGCCCAGCGACGGTCCCGGTGGGATACCAAGCAGTCCGCAAAGCTGACGCCGCCACTGGTTGTAGAGTCGCGTACGATCGGCCACTTCTGACCGGTTCCGCTTCCAGACCGCCGCCTTATCTGTATCGAGATTATCTGCGGCTGCGAGGATACCCCTTTCCAGACTGGCCAGCGAATTCAGGTGTCCGACCACAATTACCTCTTCTTCAGGCCGTAAAGTGCTGAGACGGTGCGCCAGCGTCTGATAACGGCCGGACGTTACCTGGGCGTAGGCGGCATCGGAGCGAGCATCGGGTGTGGTATCTCCTGTCAGCAGATATCCCATATAGCGACGTGCCTCTGCCTGCTGTTGCGGTGTCAGCATATCTACCTCTGGAGTTGATTTAAAACGTGAATGAGGATTAACCCAGTAGGACTGCGGTATGTTCAGGTTTAATGTTCTGGCATCCCCATGCCGCGGCGATTTCGTAGCGCACACGGCGGTATTGTTTGTACATGGAGACTTCAAAGGACATGTTGGTGCGTGGGTCAGTGATCATGATGCGGTCATCCGCCATATCACCTTCTTCAGGCAAGGCTGGTGCGCGCGTGGCGAGCACCAGCGCGGAGCGACTGAAGGCGAAGTTGGCGGTAAACTTACTGATGACTTTAAGCTCTGCACCTTTGGGAAGGTCTTCCCGCAGACCAGGGGCAAAGATATGGACCCCTTTATCTGGCTCTACGCGTGCAATAATGTACTTCTGGTGACCTGCGATAATCACATCGCCAGCAGCAGCCTGTGCAGATGTGACCACAAAAGGAATGAAGTGCGCTCCGACAGCAATTTTCTCGTCGCCGGCAAGCTTATAGACAGCACCCGCCTGACCATTCGGTGATGCCACGCCCGCTGATTCGCGCAGGGTAAAACCATGTAACTCAAGCAGCGTTCCCTGTGCACGCAACGCCGTTGTGCCTGCTTCATTGGCTTTGGTTAGCTGAGCCATGGTGCGCAGTGCCGCGCCAGCTGTGGTATCGATGACGCACTGCAGGTCACTCAGCGGCGCACCGTTGTCGGTGAGAATTTTACGCACCTGAGCCGTATCAGTGAGGGTATCTTTGAAGGGGGTTTTACCGGCTTCACCTGCGGCACGAGAGCCGCGACGGAAGAGCTGGCCTAAATCCACTTCGATTTCATTGACCAAGGTACGCATCGCCTGAGTGACCTGGTCGCGGCGAATGCCGTGATAGCCCGGGCCCGATTTGATGCCCTTCTGCTGTTCGCCTTCCCAGCGGAACGGCACCATGCGGGATTTCGTGATGGCCAGAGGCACATTATCAATATCCTGATCACCATCATCCGGAGGAAGCTGACCGGGTTTGACATCTTCAGCCTGTGAAGCAGGCGTCAGCGGAATACGGATCGGCTGGTTAAGAGCGGCACGTTCAGCCGAAGCGTCCAGCGTGATGGACGGAATAAACCCGCACAGTTCGCGGGACACAATGTCCAGCGACTGATAAAGGTCGGGAATAAGTTGGGTCAGAGTATTAGCCATTCAGGGATATCCTGTTAGTCGGTAATCTGCACACCCGCACATGCTCTTTCGCTCTGCTCCTGAGGGCTGAGGGATTCAAACTGTTCACGGGTAAGCGTTTTGGGATTCGTATTACCATTACCTCCGCCGGAACCGCCGCCTGATGCACCGGTGCCTTTGAGGATCTGATCTTTATACGGGTAGTGCTCAACGAGAATGCTGAGTGCTTCGTCGAAGCCGGCAGCTTCGCCGGGTTTTACCGCACTGAAGATTTTGTTACCCTCACGGTCGAACGCTGTGACGGCGTCACCAACTACCTGGAAGTTGCTGCCAAAGCGGGCCTCCACGAGATCTGCTGGAATACTCAGCTTTTCGGCGATAAATTTTGACCGGGCGAAACTGCCGCCAATTTTCTCAGTCGTCAGCTTCTGATTCAGTTCATCGCGTTCTTTCACGATCGGGGCATATTTCTCTTCCAGTGCACGTACGGCTTCCGAGCGGACCTTTTCGACTTCACCGGCATCCACCAGCGTTTTGTCTTCAAGGTTCTTCACAGTTTCCATCGCAGTAAGAGCCGCGGCCGGATTGTCGATGCCTTCGAAAGTCTTCAGTTGCATCTCCACGCTCTCCGCGCGCTCACGGTGTGATTTCGCCTCACCATTTAACCGTGAAATGGTCTGCAGCGTGCCGGGGGCATCAAACGCCACCTCTTTGCCGTCATCCTGCACGTACACAGGTTTGCCATCGCTTACGACCACATGGCCGTTCTCATCGAGTTTCAGTTTCATAGGGTCATCCAACCGGTAAGAGCCATCCGGCTCGTGGCGCCGTGCTGCATCCGCAGCAGCTGGCAATAAAAAAAGCCTGAGTGGAAACACAGGCCTGAAAGATGTTAATCCGGCGATTCTGTCATGGGCTTATCCGGCTGAGGCGGCGGCATGGCGCGGATACGCGCCTTTTCATCTGCCCAGCGGAGTTCACTGTTGATGAGGCCGCGGCGTTGAATTTCGTTAAACAGCGTTTCGTCAGACAGCGCTCGCGTTTTATGCATGCCCACCAGGAAGTCAGTTGAAGCTTCAGCCAGCGTGGTCGCGCCAAAGTCGTTAAAGATAGTGACGTGCCCGCCTTCGGATTCCCCTATCCATTCCGCCAGATATTGCAGTGCCAGTCGGGCCGCATCAGTGAGGTCACACACCATGCGTTGCAGGGCACTGGTACTCGCCTCGTTATCTGTCAGCGTCTGCACCACGGTACGGTGCCCGGGTTTGATCACCAGCAGCTCCGCCCCTATCTGGCGCATCTTCTCTTCAAGGTCGATGATATCAGTACGCCCGGCTTCGATGGCTTTGCCGCTATGCTCCACGTAACGCAGGTCAGCCTCATCCTCTTCGGACATGATTGCCGATGCGGCACCCACCGAGATGGGGCCATCACCGAGCTTTTTGCCAAACAGGACCGGCACGCGGGCAACATGTAGAATGGTTTGCTGGTCACTGCGCGACTGCCAGTGTTCGACGTTAATCCAGGCCAGTTCGGCCAATGGAGCCCTGCCATTCATGAACCCACGTTTGTCGCCATATACCGGAACAAAGGTAATTTTATTCAGGCTGGTGGTACCTTCGTCGTGCAGCTGCCACTCCAGCATCCCACTCGTTTCATTCAGCTTTTCGCGATAAATCCGCCAGCGGCCAGGATTCAGCACCCTGACCTGCTCGATGTTTTTCACAACGAATTCATTCTGTGGGTCACGCTCACTTACCGTCTCGATAAAGCGCAGCATGGTGAATGTTTCCTGTCCGTTCACACGCTCGGAGTCGTAATCCAGCAGGCTGTTGGCGTTGACCTTAACGAAATAGGGCCGCAGCCCGCGCTGGCGCTCTTCGGCCAGGGACAATTGTTTGTCTGCAGGGGGATGCTCGACCAGAATGCCGCAGAGACCGTATGCCATGGCCTCTTCAAAGATGTCGGCCAGGAATGAATGCAGATTGGTGCCCTGCAGGTCCACATCTCCGAACATCTCCAGAATCCGTACTGGGACCTCTTTCTCATCCCATGTGACCGGCCGGGAAAAAGGTTTACCGCTCAGCACCTCGACCGTACGGGAAAAAGCCGGAAACAGCGTGGCCATTGCCAGCCTGTTCTTATAGAACGCCTCTTCTTCATTAGGCCATTTAGGCAGGTAGATTTTACCCGCCTGCCGCATGGCAGCCGTACCACCCAGCAGTGCGGTGATCATCGGCCAGCATCCGGCCATCGACTCAATTTTGGGCGATCGCTTCCGGACGTCGTTGTTCATGGTGATATTCAGTTATGCAGTGAATGGACGGACCGTAGTGCCTTTCGGCTGGAACAGCTCTGTGATGGCCCAGACCAGAGCATCGAGGCGGTCAGGTGATTTCTTCGCGGTAGCGGGTACGTATTCCAGCAACTGGTTCTCAAGCTGATAGAGATTGCCGCGGTGTGCCACCCGGCCCTGTTCATACAGTGCTGAGATAGGTTCCGCACGGGCAAATTTTCCCTTACTGGCATGGACACGAATAATGCGACCGTGATAGCCCGCATTACGCAGCGTATCTTCCGCCATGTCCCCGCCCTGATTGGTTTCGATAACGATGGCTTCAGCCCGGTGCTCTTCATAAGCCCGAATGGCACGCATCGCCCAGCCGTTGGGTGAGTACTTGCCCGAATAGTCGGCATCAGCGGAGAACAGCCGGTCATTACCGCGTCCATAACTGCTCGCCACGACAATACCGGTTTCGTCACTCTCTTCGCTGTTAGTTGCCTGCGGGTCGATGGCGACTACCGTTCTCGACGGATCAGGGGCAATCGCGAGCGCGCGAGCGCCGGACACCATCGCTTCTGTCCAGAGCGCACCTTCAGCATTAAAGCGCCGGGGGCGCTGCATGTACTGCGCCTCCGCGGTACGACGGTGTGAAAACAGGGAAACGCGATGCAAGTCGTTGTGCTTGTATGGCCACAGCCAGCCGTCAGGCAGACCATGTTCAATGGGGATCGCGTGCGAGTTTTCCGGGTAAAGCGATGAATACTGTTCGCTGTTATCAATCAGCACCGGCAGGTTCAGGTGATGCCACTGTTCACCACTGCCACCGCGCAGCAAATAACCGCTCAAATCATGGTAATGAATGCGCTGCATGATGACCACAATGGGCGTGGTTTCAATGGCCAGTCGAGAACGGATGGTTTCGTTGAAGCGGGTATTCACCCCGTCACGAATAATTTCACTGTAGGCATCGTCGGGCTTAACCGGATCATCCAGAACCAGACACCCCTGCCAGCCCGGTTCCATATGTCCGGCACGAAACCCGGTAACCTGCCCGGCAGCGGACGAGGCATACACCCCGCCGCCGTATTCAGTCCACCACATGGCTTTACTGTCTGCATCATCGCGCAGTGCCATTGGCCACATAGCCTGAAAGGCTGCAGACTTCACGATGCTGCGCGTGGTTGAAGAGTTCAGTAATGCCAGGTTGTGGGAATAGGACAGATGCATAAAGCGTGCGCGGCGGTTTAGCGCCAGCCCGCGGCCCATCATGTTGATGGTGGCCAGTTCGGTCTTGGTGTATCCCGGGGGAACGTTGATGATGAGGCGCTGGATGTTGCCATCAATAACCCGGTCCAGCGTCTTCTGAATAACCTGATGATGCGGCGCGACAATCATTTTACTGCCGGTACGCTGCTTAAAGAAGTAACGGGCGAAGTACATCCCCTCCTCTTCACACTCTATACGGCGTGCAGTGGTCCTGAATTCAGCAGTCGTCATCCTCCAGCATTTCCCGACGAGCCTGCCGGTATTCCTCGCGTGTAAGCAGCGCAACCTCAAGCGGGCCGCCATCTTTACCTGTCAGTGTTGTCGTGGCCTGTTCGCGGAACGCCTGCACTGAAATGTGTTTGCCAAGCAGCTCGAGATTTCTGACTTTGTCCGGCCACTTAATCTTCTTGAGGATGCCGACCATCTCTCGATCCTCACCGCGACCTTCAAACATCTCAGCCAGATCGAATCCGCTAAGGTATCGACGCCAGGATGCAGGCCACTGCGATACAGACTTAATACCCATGTCATCTTTCAGGATGTCGAGTACGTCCATTTCATCAATCTCAACCAGGCGGCGCAGTACGTAATCTGCGTTGACCTCTACCCTTGCGTTTCGGCTTGATTTAAGGTCAATAATGCGTTGCGCAACGTCAGGTTTTGACAGGTTTTCAGATCCGGTGCGATTTGCAGTCTTTTCGCTATAACCTGCCCGAATTGCCGCTTGCGTGGCGTTCAAATCGATGAGGTACTCGCGACAGAACATTTCTTGTTTAGGTGTTAAGGTATTCAATTCAAACCAAACCTCCGTTAATCGCCTCGATTTTTTGCAGATGCAGACTCAAATATAAGAAGAGTGCTACCACTAAATTTAGTAGTAAATAATCTTCAATTTCTTCCGATATTTATTCATCCAAGGCGTTGATGCATCCTGCCTTACCCACCAATGCGAACAAAACAGGGATTGCTATGAAAAAAACGGAGTACGATCAGAAGGCACTTAAAGAGATCCATGAATGGAAGAACCCTCAGGTAGGTTGGTTTGACAAGGCTCTGAAAGTTATAAATGAACCTTTGAACGCTGCAGGCAATGCAGTGCTTTCCACGCCTGTTGTGGGCGAAGCAATCCAGAAAGCGGTTAAAGGGCTCATTAGCGTATGCAACGATGCGGCTCAATGGTCTGTCAGGCCAGAAGCAATCCTGGAAGAATATCGCTCGGATGGACACGTGCACGTCAAATCACTAAAAGACGTCTCCGGATTATCACTGGAAGATGCTGATAAGACTGTCGGCTGGCTTGCTGCGAAGTATAAAGGCTTAGCGCTTGCTGAAGGTGCCGGCGCAGGTGCTGTGGGTATAGCTGGGATTGCAATTGATATCCCAACGCTGATTGCTCTAAACCTTCGAGCTATTGGTGAATATGCAACTTATTATGGATTTGACATAGAGAGGCAAGAGGAACGACTTTTTGCTTTTAACATTCTTGCACTTTCATCATCGCCTGCCGATGCATCCAAAAATGTGGCGATGGCTCAACTTGTAAAAATATCACAACAAGTCGCCAAAAAACAAACCTGGAAGCAACTTGAGCAACATGCATTCGTAAAAATTATTCAGCAAATTGCGAGCAGTTTAGGAGTAAAGATTACCAAAGCAAAATTGGCTCAGATCATACCTGTAGCTGGTGCAGTAGTGGGCGGCGGATTTAATGCGTACTTCACTTCAAATGTTTGTGAAGCTGCATATTATCTTTACAGAGAGCGTTTCCTAGCTGAACAATATGGTCCTTCAGTCATTGACCAAAGTGTCGAACCCGCTGCCACTTTCGAGCCAGACCTACCAGATGCATTAGAAGGAGAGCTTCTTTAATCATATATTGCCTAGCATCATAATATTTTACATACGGTAATTGAGGTAATCTCAAGGGTTACTATGTACGACGACATTGAATGCTCATTCGAAAATGACGGCGATGTACAAGAATATTAATAAATACATCTGAAGTTAACTTATATTTAAATAACGCTAAACACATCAAAAAGGAGTTTACCCATGAAACTTATGTTACTTGCCGTATCATTACTCTCTTTGCCTGCGATTTCATCAGCACAAAGTAGTGACATTGAGGGCCAAATAGGCATTGCGTGTACACATTCCCAAAGTGGATTTCAGGAACTAAAGAAAAAAAGCTCAATATTTAGTGCTAATACTGCTGCTGAGGCTTTGGATGATCGGGTCATAAGTGCCTTCAATGAAGTGCTTAAAAAACATCCGGAAATCGTTGATAGCAACGATCCAAATAATTCGACTAAGTGCACTTCATTGTTGAGAACTGAACTTAAAAATATAAATCAGTACAATTAAGCGTTAACACCGGGTAATACTGAGGAAACTTTTCAATTTTTAGTATTCTCTAAAGAACTCTATTGAAACTCTGGTTAATAGGGCGCACACGTAAGAACTGCGCCCAGCAAAATTATGGCATTACATCAGGCAAACCTTGTTTCTTCCGCCAGTCTCTTACCGACTTGACAATTTTCTCCGGCGTTAAGTCATCGTCATCATTGTAGTAAATTAGATCGGAGCCTTCCGGATGCTCAGTAACTTCAACGAAATTATCCAGCAACTCATCCTGATATGTCTCATCGCCCTCAGCGCTGCAAATTTCACTGACAAGCTGAGTAAACTCCGCTTCGGTATAATCTTCGAATCTTGGCTTTAAGTTCATTGGACACCCTCATATTTAGGATGATATTAACTCACGATGTCACTTTAAGTGTTGTTCGTTGAGGTTCTGCTGCAATCCAGCTATTTACTTTCCGGCAACATTGCTTAGATATGTATGATTGAATCTTCCCGTTACACCTCGTTATTAAACAATACATTCAACTAAAAGATAAAGCATGTTGTCTATCTTCATGCCAGATTAAGATGCTTTGAACCAAAGATTTTCCTTTCCCAGTTCTCATCAGGGCGGTCAGGCCAGATATTATTTAATACCGATAGGTAGATAACTTTTTGTTTGCTGTCTTCAACGCTATCACGAGACATCGTTAACTGGCTGTTGTGACGCAGGTCACCATAAAGTTCTCTGAAAGTGAGCCATGACGCTGAAAGGTGTACATATTCAGACACCAGTTTTTGGATATGTTTTTCATCCAGTACTTTCGGCTTACCTTCCAATGTTTCGACAGCCCTTTGCTGGACGTGATGATGATAGTCAAGCAACTCACCAGGGATCATGTCTTCGAATGCCTTAACGTCGGGCGTAAAAACGCACCCACACTTTTCTGCTATCTGAACCATAGTGATTAACGCAACAAACTGAAGATGCCCTTTCACTCTCCGATGGCTGGTGGCCATGCAATGAAATTTCTCATTCCCTTGATAGTCAATTTGTTTGGAAAGAAATGCCCACTGCTCCGTCCTCAAAAGAGGGTAAAGCTCTTTCTTTGCCCGCGTTTTAGCCCAGCTGAACGGTAACCATAATTTATGAGTGGTCAGATCTTTAACCTCATAAATCCATTCAGGATACCCACCTCCTACATCGGAATGCGCACCCGCTACAGTCAACTCCGGGAACTGACCATAAAGACTATGTACAGGAAAGTTGTAACGGTATTCATGCATCGCATTGAGCTGAAATGCACTTCTGACGGCGCCAGCTGGCACGCTAACGTTAAGATTTCGCGTATAGCCGGTATCGTGGGGATCGCTTTCAAAGACTGTTCTGTCAAAGAAGGTGCCGACTGTATCAAACAAACCCAGAAAATTAACGACGGGCTTGCCCGATAACGCGTGGCCACACTGATTTAACGCCCGATGGAGGGTATTGATCACTGTGGTTTCGTTTTCATGGATAGCATTGATGAAGTGGCGAGCCAGAACCGCGCCCCGGCTAAACCCGAACACATCAAATTCAATTGAAATGTTTTTACCTTCAACATCACCTTTAGACAATGTGGCGACAAGTTCAGATGCCATTCGCTCATTGCAGAATTTCAGCTTTGAGTCCGGGCCATACCCCGCTAACCCAAAGATATCCTCATCGCCGGTGATTATTGAATAGATGCTGTCCGGTTTTTTGTTCAGTGTGCCAATGCCTTCGATATAAACCTTACAGGCTTTTTCACCCTTTCCTTCTGGGCAGGTAACGTCGTAGCACTTATATAATCTGTAGATGTTGCTGACTTGGAACGTCTCTTCAGGCGTCTTATCGTATACATGACCGTTATGGCCGGTGCCGTCAAAAAAAACGCCTACGTGAATGACACATCGGTCATTTTCATTGTTCAACGAGGGATTCATGGTTCTGTTCCAAGCTGGATAAAAAAAGGGAATCGGACAATGCGATCGTTGTTATTGCTTTGGGGCTTCCTGTCTCATGTGTTGTGCGCGGACACGCTCTATCTCACGAATGGCTGCTTTGTCGTTATTGCAGGTCTGCAGCGCCGTGATCAGTCGTTCGTTCAGTTCCAGACTGTCTCCCCAGGTAAACTTTCCGGGAATATCAGGTATAGGACAGTCAGAAAGCAACGCTGCCGGTATCGGAACAGCAGGCGTGTCAATGTAACGGGTGTCGGTGTGCGCGCAACTGGTCAACTGCATGACGAGGAACAGGTTCAAGAGCACAGCTGTTGCCTTTAACCAGCTTCCGGATAACCACCACCCTGCCTTCGCTTTCTTCGCGCTGTATCTGGTTAGCATGCTGCGTCACTCTCGCCAGGTCATTTAAGAGGAATGTGGTATTGAGAAAGTTTCTGGCAATTGCTTCGGCAGTCTTTTTGTCTGCCTGCAGCTGCTGGTTGGTGCGGGTGAGCTGAGTTGCCTGTGCATGCTGGACCATGTTAACGACGCCTGAGGCAATAATCATGACCGTCAGAATAAGCACCACCAGCAAAGTTTTATTACTCTGACCTTTCACTGTGTACTCCATACAACCAGCTTTCAATCTGCCTTCTGTTTACGAGACCAGAGCGCTTCTTACCGGCCGCAAACACCCAGCGCTTTAACTCGTCCCGCGCACCCGTTTCATCACCGGCATTCAGCTTTTGCAGCAGCGTGGATCGGGAGAAAGCTTCGGTACCGATGTTGTAAGCAAAGCTATAGAGTGCGGCACGCTGATGATCTCTGAGAGGAACCTTTACCAGGCTATCAACTGTTGCCTGTACGGTTTTCAGGTCAGCGCGCAGCAGACTGTCGCACTCCCGATCGGTGTAATTTTTGTTTATGACAATATCCGCACCGGTGTGACCGTCGCAGACGGTGAGAACACCAGCGACATCCTGATAGGGAACGTAACGCCGCCCCTCTAAACCATCCGCCCCGCCCAGGAGCGTCACTGCCAGAGTAAAGGCACCCGCACCTGCTGCGGCCAGAAGTCTGTTACGCACAATCTGGGAAATAGCCATAACTCAGCGTGGTGCACCCCGCCCTTTACTGTGAAGAGCGTTGATTTCGGCCAGTGTCGTCTTACGCCTGTAGTACCAGTTAATGATGCAGGTGACGGTAGCAAGACTGATACCGACCAGAACGCCTACTGCACTCCACTCTTCCGGGCTGAAATAGGTGAGGACACCATGGGCAATCGCGCCCGCAGATGTACTGTAAGCGATACCGGTTGTCAGTTTACTCATCAGGTTTAGCCGCGCAGAGTCAGGAGGAATAAAGTCGAAGGAAAAGCAGGAAGCGATAACACCACAAACGGCCAAAAAAAAGCTCCGACAGAAATGCCAGAGCTTAATAATATGTCGCGAGGGTCATTTACCCATCGTTAGAACCAAAATACCACATTAACCGGAAAAGTAAATAGCGAGCGATTACATAGTCAATATACTTATCGCGCACTACTTAACGAGGCAATTCAGTTGCAACTCGGCCTGTGTTTGTTCCTGTTCTACCCGGGTGATGAGAAAGTCATACAGATTTTTTAGACTTTTATTCCATGTGTCGAGAGTAATTTTTTCGGTGACGAGAGACACCGCCCTGAAAACCTCAGTTGATGCTATGCGCTTATAGCCACGGCCATCGCATCGCACACAGTTTTTGTAAACCGGTACGCCCTGAATAGCGGTTTTCTCGCGATCTAAGGCTATTCCGCGCCCCTTACAGTCCTTACAGGCTGCACGGACGACACGCTTCCCGAGACATTTGGGGCAGACATTACCTGACCGTAACCCCGTCCCCTTGCATGTCAGGCATTCGATTTCAGTTTCAGCGCTACGGGACCAGTCGGCATAAGCATATTGCGCAATGACGTCTATCACTGCTTTTCGCTCATTTTCTGAAAGTTTACGCAGAACAGGATAAGCTTGCGCGACTTTAAGCCCTTCAGTTGCCAGCAACGCCACGGCTCGTTTAACGTCAGATCCACCGTTTTTAAATTTACCAAAAAAAGCACTGTACCCCAGGGGTGCCCTTGACTGCAGTATTCCCATCACTGCCAGAATATCTTCTGAGGAGAGCGAATCGGGAGACTTAGGTGAAAAAAGATTATCTGGCAGAAGTGAGCGCGGACTGTGATACGAGATGAGATTTTCCAGTTTCATTAATTAGCCCTCTGGCCGATGATTGAAATCAAAATGGCACTTTGAGGGCAAATGAATTCATTTTTCTGAATCTCGTTTCAGAGAATGAGACGAATGATGGATAAATTTACTGGCTAATTTTTCACGTGGTAAATCATTTCTCTCCTTCTTAGTGATCCTGCACCACATATCAATGAGCGCTTCACCTTTGTGATGTCTTGGTTCAGAGCCCTTTTTCCAGCCAATTAATGTAGATGCAACCACATCGATTTCGCTGGCAATCGTTTGCAGCGAAAAACCGGCGCGGTTAAGGTCGATGATCAACCGAAACCAGTCAGTTTTATAATCGTGTATTACAGGCATGTCTCTATTTCCTCGTACATTACAACTTCAGCAGTTCTCTGAGATTTCTGATACCTAGCTTATTGGCGCAATTTTTCCTGTGGTGATAAAGCGTTTTGAGACTGATATTGAAAAAAACAGCCTGTTTTGAGCCACTTACCCCATTAACATATCCCTCTATGATTTTTATTTCACGATTTGAGAGTATGCAGCGACAATGGCTCCGCACAGGACTATCGATTTTCATAGTGAGAATATGAATAACGTATGCTTCAGGCATGGCTGGGTTAAGAATGAAATCAAGCGTTGTCAGTCTTTTTAATAAACTCTGCCTTTTCTCACTCATCAGCTCAGGACCATCTGCAAAGATCAATACATTGCCGTTAGCTTCAGCATTCAGCTTCAGGAACAGGCTAAACCACAGAGGAAAAAAGTCATCATGAGAAATAAACAGCACAGCTAAGCTGTACCATCCATTGCTGCAGGCGGGCTGACGGTGAGCCAATTGCTGCAAATCATCGGCAAAAATTGTTTTTTTACATTTCAGCAGGCACTCATACTCGATTACTTCCATGATGCCACTGTGCAGAATACTTTTCTTTCCGATCACTATTACATAATTCTCTTTACGAAACATTCCTGTCGCACCCCTTAAATATAGAGCACAAAAAGTTAAAACATAACATCTTCCCTGGGAAATAGATTTAAAAGGTTAAAAATCAAAAAACGGGCATGTATTGCAGTTAAGTGAAACATACCTGTTACATCATGAAGATTACACAAGTCATTGATTATTAACATCTAATAACCAGTATGATTTCATAAACCATTGATAACCGCGACAAACTCCCAATACATTTTCCTAAGCTATCTTTGATCTTAGGGGGAACGATTTGAATAATGTAGTCGTTACAAAATATGAGAAATAACAACTTTCTTTACACCTCTTCGCAAGCATCAAGTAAGACTGGCTCAACAAGTGAGTGTTGACGATTTTTTATCGGCTTGAATAAAACGCCTCTGAATCAAAGCGCAAAAAACTGACCTGAGGCGGTTGGTTCGGCGTGAGATATGTAACGGCTAAGGGATGTTTTCAGGGAAATAAAGATACGATGACAGAGAAGATATCAGATTGTAATGAACTTAAGAAGATGTTGCTGGAAGGCCGTACACTAAGGCCTTCCTTGAAATTTTATATTTTAAAATAGTTAAATGCATCAACTCTGACTTATGACCAACCTGAATGAAAACGAGAGTCAGGATGGTTATTTATGTCATCTAAAAATGTAAGTATATTGTTGAGCGTCCACAATCCGCAGTGTTATCTCTGCAGCCTTGTTTCCTGATACGTTCCATACGTCTGTCTCTTTTTATGCCGTGAATGTCTTTCAAGGGATAGTTACCACAAGCCTGGCGTCTGAAAATTTCACCGGGTTTAAGTACTTTGCTTTCATGTTGACTACATGACATAAGTAGTGGCAGGGCGAATATAAAAGTGAGTAGTGACAATCTCACAAATAACCTCCTGTTACTTAGATGTTGATGTTAGGTTGCTCCATGTTTTTTAATTAAAATCCATTTCTAAAACCCCCCATCTCACCAGAACGATTTAATTTAGCTTTCCATTTTTCCCTGAATAAAACAATAAATATCGGCATACTCAAAACGAATCCCATTCGTGATGCAATGGCATTTGACAAATAGTGCTATTTTTTATTGATCTGACTTTCGACTTTGCTAGATTTTTCTGATACCACTCAGGCAAAATCTTAATTTTTGTGAAACTGACTAACAGTTAATAAGTCTTTAAATACCAAAGATATTGATGGCACTTTGCTTTATCCGGGCTTGTAATAATGATTAGGAATTTTCTAAACGCAAAAAAAAACCAGATGAACGTCATTATTGAAACGAGCTAAAAATAGTTGTTAACATTCAATTCGCCCAAACAATCACATAAAAGCAATGATGAAATTAACAGATATAAAAATTGTCTGCGAAAGCTGTATGGGCCGTTGCGAAATTATGAATCCTGATTCAGAGCTGCTTTTCCGGTGTCCAATGCAAAAAATTGCCATATGGCCCGGGAATAATTCATTGCTGTCATTAGCAGTTAAGTCACTGGTGTCAGGCAGATATGAAAGTATTTTTTGCAAGGGATGTGTTTTTGTAGATTTCTCGGTCAACAACATCAGGCTTTTGACTAATGAAAAATGGTTAATGCAGTTAAAAAAAACGGGCCTGATGATCATACTCATCACCGACAGGCATCTCGAACAACTGGCCTTATATTGGCAATTGGAGGACCAGGGTATAGCAAATGTCATTTATCCTGACGCAAACTTGCTGGAAATAAAAAAGGCTATAAATCAAACCTATTACGGTATAAGAGGAGGTGCGGATAGAGGAACGGGATCTAAGAAATACTTAAGACCCTTAAACAAACTAGAAGTTGATTTTCTTAACCTCATGTTCAAAGGACAAGCAGTAAAAACCATAGCATTGCAAATGAATCTTAGCACGAAGAAGGTTTACAACCTTAAAGCTGCAATTATGCGGAAAATGAGCATAAAGCAAAACCTTCTAATAACCAGTTAACATTATCAAAGGACGATCATGATAGCCGATAAACTAACCCACAAAGCCGCCCTGACATTGCTGATGATTATGACTGCTTCAACAGCATCGGCATTATCAAATAATACAATAACATTTCAGGGTGAAGTCACTACTGAAACGTGTTCAGTCACTGTTAATGGTAATGACGCCTCACCAGTAATACTCATGCCTACTGTCAGTACAAAAGATTTGAACGAATCAGGTAAGACCGCTGGATTAACATCCTTTACAATAGGTGTATCTGGTTGCACAGGTGATCCAAAAACAACCACAAAAATTTCCACTGTATTCGTAGGAAATAATATTAGCCCCTCCGGTAATCTCTTAAATACAGGTACGGCTAAAAACGTCGAAATCCAGATAGTTGCTCCTGACAACAAAATTGTTAACCTCGCTAATGCTTATGCTGGTAGCGGGGATTTGACACTCAATCCAGGCGATACATCCGCGTCTGCTGATTATACTGCGCAATATTATGCAACAGGCACACCTACTGCAGGCACGGTAAATGCGGCCTTGCAATATTCGGTAACCTATCAGTAAATCAATTCTGCTGCGTATCTTAATTGATACGCACTTTTTTAACGCATTGACTGCATAGCCTGATGAAAATTAAATTAATCCTAAGCCTGTTAGTGACCTTACTAAATTTTTTTATAGTCATCCATACAAATGCCAGCGTGACCATTGTTGGCAACCGAATTGTTTATAAAGAAAAAAACAGAACTATGGATGTATTGTTAAAAAATAACGATAAAATCCCCTACATTATGGAGGTCTGGGTTGATAATGGCAATGAGCAACCTCGCCAGAAGGATCCAGCAGGTGCTCCGTTTATTCTTTTACCACCGTTTTTCAAAATTGAGCCATTAACAAGCAGAAGTGTACGGTTGCAAATCAAAAATGAAACAGACCTGCCTTGCGATCGCGAGTCGCTGTTCTGGCTCAACGTTTTGCAAATACCACCATCTAATCTTAATGAGTCTTCAAAAAATAATAGCATTTTGTTTCTTATTAAAAACAGACTAAAGCTATTTTACAGACCTCATGCAATAGGTGAACCCGTTGATATATTCAGCAACGTTAATGTCCGTATCGACAAGGAACAGGGTTTGAACGTTGAAAACAATCGCCCATGGTATCTTTCTCTTTCGAATGTATCCGTATCAAATGCACGTACATCGATTGATTGTACTCCTGAAACGATAGCGCCCTATTCTTCAAAAAAAATAAAATGCACCTCATCGCTAAATAGCATGACTATCAACAGTCACACTCATCTTTCAGCCTTTAACGATCAAGGGGCGAGAGCAAGTGCAACTTTCCCAATTAAGAAATAAGAAAATTAATGGTTTCTGCATGTTGTTATCTACACTCTCTCTTTCAGCGGCAGTTCGTGGTGAGGATTTCAATTTTGATCCTGCAACCTATAAAGGCTATTCATTTGCTCAGAACATCGAACAATTTAATCATAGTAATGTGGTGCCTGGTGAATATCTCGTTGATATTTTTCTTAATGATAAACTCATTTTGTCAGGTGCCCATATAACCTTTCGATTTACAGGTAAAGACCAATCAGCGCAGCCTTGTTTTAATTCAGATATTGCAAAAAAAATGCGACTGACTCTACGCTCCCTTTCCCCCGTGGTTATGCAGTGCAGGCCGCTGACGTATTGGGCCAGCACAGCGAAATGGGAATTCGACCAGGCAGCCTTGAGACTTCGACTTACCATACCGGAATCTGACATTAATAGACGTCCTCGTGGATATATTCCTGAATCAGAATGGGATGCTGGCATAAGCGCATTATTTATCCGCCACAACACCAACTATCTCTGGACAGAAAACCAGACATCAAACTTCAGGTATGAGTATCTATGGAGCGGGATCACCAGCGGATTCAACGTCTCTGATTGGCAGTTACGCCATCAGTCAAATTTAAGGTTAATCAGGAGTCAACGAAAAAGGTCATTCCATTACGATGCCGTAAGGAGCTGGATCGAGCATCCAGTGGCAGCTTTAACAAGCAGAGTTTATCTGGGCGATAATTCTACTGATAGCTCTCAGTTCGGAAGTCTTCCTTTCAATGGTTTAAAAATTACGACAGATGAACGCATGCGTCCCCAAAGCAAACGTGGCTATGCTCCGGAGATTCATGGAATTGCATCCACTAACGCCCGTGTTGTCGTAAAACAGTTAGACCATATCGTGTACGAGACCATGGTACCGCCCGGTCCCTTCGTGATCGATGATCTCTATAACACTCGTAACCAGGGAGATTTTGAAGTTCAGGTTATTGAAGCTAATGGTAAAAAAGCGATCTACACCGTGCCCTATGCATCAGTTCCGGATTCGATGCGACCGGGGAGCTGGCATTATTCTTTATCGCTTGGCCGGGTACGCCAGTTCTATGCCGTTAATAACGGTTTTTTTGAAGGTATAGTGCAGCACGGCCTTAGTAACAATCTAACCGCAACAGCGGGATCACGGTTGGCGCAGGATTATTATGCATGGCTGATGGGAGGTGTATGGGCAACAGGCCTGGGCGCAGTGGGTTTGAACACGACGATCTCTCAGGCAAAGGTTACAAACGATGAACGTACGTCAGGCTGGCGCGCTGAACTGAGTTATAGCAAGACATTCGATACCGGTACCAACCTGGTGCTGGCTGCATATCGCTATTCCACCCGCGGGTTTCGCGATCTGGAGGACGTTTTAGGCGTCCGCCGTCAGCATAAAGCCGGTATAAATTATTACTCTGATACCCTCAATCAGCGTAATCGTCTCTCAATGACGCTTAGTCAGTCTATGAATGACCTCGGACTGCTCAGCCTGAGCGCAAGTACTGCAGACTATTACAATAATCAATCCCGCATCACTCAGTTGCAGTTGGGTTACTCCAACAACTGGAGGGGTATCAGTTACGGATTAAACCTGGCCAGACAGAGAACGTACTGGAACAACCGTCGGTTCAACCTGATGGTCGACAATGATTCGGATAGTAGCCGACATCAGAAATACACCGAAAACACCCTATCACTGAATATTTCGATCCCCCTCAGCTGGGGGGCGGGATTCTCTTCAGTTGCCTACAACTATAACCAGTCAAGACAAAGTCAGTCATCGACAGTTTCACTTACCGGTTCAGCGGGCAAACAACATGACTTCTCTTATTCACTCTATGGAGGCACAGACCATTATAAAAATGGTGACAGTTCCAGGGCCAGTTCATTCGGAGGGAACCTGCAGCAAAATACCCGTTACGGCGCGATGCGCGCTAATTATGGACAGGGTAGCGACTATAGACAGCTCGGTTTAGGCACCTCTGGCACGTTGCTAATACATCGGGGCGGTGTGACGGCAGGACCTTATACCAGTGACACTTTTGCTCTTGTGCACGCACAAGGTGCCGAAGGCGCATTGGTGCAAAACGGCCAGGGCGCTGTTATTGACAGTAACGGTTATGCGTTGTTGCCATCACTTACACCTTATCAGGAGAATTCGGTCAGCCTGGATACCCTGCATATGCGTTCCGATACAGAACTCAGTGCCGGAAGCCAGCGAATCGTCCCTTATGCTGGCGCTGTCGGCAGGATTACTTTCCCAACATTACGAGGTAAGGCCGTGCTCATCGCCATTAAAAATGGCGCCGCACCGCCAATGGGTGCCGAAGTACGTGACAGCGATGGGACATTAATAGGATTGGTAGGTCAGGGTAGCCAGTTGTATGCCCGAGTTCCTCATGATTCCGGCACGCTCAAGGTCAGCTGGAACGGGAATACCAGTCAGTGCCTGGTCGATTACCAGATAACCGGAATGGTCCCCCAGGAACTTGTTCAGTTGGAAAGTATTTGCAGGAAATTATGACATCATGAAAATTAACAAAGCTATTCTGGTGCTGATTGTGCTGATGATTCAGTTTCAGTCAGCACGGGCAAACTGTATAACGGTCATCAGTACTTCATTGCTTTCTCCCGCTGCCCAGGCAGCAGGCTATACCGCGAGTTATTGGCCCGGAACCTGTGACACATGTTCAGGTAATCTCGGCTTGCCGTCAGTTATCAGTCTTAATACCGGTAATAATTTCCAACCACCGGGAACGTTACTTGCCAGTTCAGTCGGAAGCTTTCTGTCGTCTGCCAGCAGCGTCACGTACAGCCCCAATCAGATTCTTTACAGATGTTCCGTAGAGGATGCAGGCAGTCTTTATGAAATGTACGCCACAAATGGAGACAGCCCTTTTGCGGGAATGTATGCCAGTGATGAGGTAGAGGGCGCCTATTACGATGTGGCAAAGAATGTAGCGGTACGTATGACTAATCTTTCAACGGGGCAGTACTATAGCCGCTACTGGAAATCGCGTAAGTTGACAGCTGACAGTTGGTATTCTGATGGAACCTATATTTATATTCCAGCGAGTGCTTTCAGTAATGTGCTGTACGAAATGTTCAAAATCAGTTCTGGCCGACATTATGCTTCAGCTGCAAACCCTTATCACGACTTATGGGCTCAGCCACGTGGTTATATTGCATTAAAAGGGCCCGGTCTTATCACCAATTACCTCATGGATGGCCAGGATAGCGCATTTTATTATTATGGTTTCCCAGGACAATGGCCCGCTGCATGGAGTACCTATAATGATGTCACGTATGTTCGTGGGGCGCTATGTGAAGTCAGCAACTATCCCTCCGTTGTTTCGTTACCGTTAATTACCAGCAGAGACCTGTCTTCAGGGATGAAAAGTCAGACGCCCTTCTCCATTACATTAAGGTGCGAATCCGGCGCTAAGTCTGACACAAGTCCTTCTCGTTTTAATTCAGCTAATGTGGCAATGGGGTTCCTGGTGAAACAGTCGACTGCCGTATCTAAAGCCATGTCGATGGGGCTGGTAACCCCAGGTGGTGGACTGACCTGGCTACTGGATTCCAGTTACGGAAGTCAGGGTACAGCATCAGGTGTAGGTATAAAGATTTATGATGTAAACGGTACGCCACTCAACCTGTTGCCAGATTTTCAATCCACCGGTATGGGGAATTCGCGTGGCTGGTATGCCTATAAGCAGTTAACGACCCTCAGTTCATCCTCAGATGGCCTTGAAATTTATAATGGCGATTTCATCGCCTCACTCGAGGCTCTGAAAAACCAGACGATTACAGCAGGACGCGTTAATGCACAGTTACAAGTCATTGTCAGTTTTCAATAGCCTGGTTTTATTATTACTCATGGCGCGTGCTACCTGCGCATTCGCGGTAGTGAATATTGATACGACCCGTATTGTCTTTAATGAAAAAGAAGTCGCCAAAGTTTTTCAACTTAAAAATTCAGGCAGTTCCCCTGCGCTTGTTCAGCTATGGACAGATTATGGTGACCCGCTGTCTTCACCAGATTTAGTCAAAACCCCGGTGGTTGCACTTCCACCGGTAAACAAAATGTTCGCAAATGAAACGCGCTCATTTCGTCTGATACTGTCATCTCGTCAGTCTCTGAAAAGAAATGAAGAAAGTCTGTATTGGTTAAATATCTATCAAATACCGGTCATGCCTGATTCTGCAGAGCAGCCTGAGCAGATGCTGGTATTACCATTGAGAATCAGAATTAAGGTATTCGTACGTCCAAAGGGAATCAGTGCTCCCACCCATGATGATTACAAAAAAATTAACTTCAGAATTCAGGATGGCCGTTTGGTCATTGAAAATCCGTTACCCTGGTTCATAACTATGAATGTAAGAACGAATTATAAGGAGATAAAGAACAACATAATGCTTCCCCCACTCTCTGATACGCCCCTTGCAGAGGCAAAAAATGTCAGAAACGGAGACGTCATTAACTACCAGGTCATCGATGACCTGGGAAATACTCTGGATTACGAGAAGAGAACTGAAAATTGAATTCAGAATAATCACTGCAGAAGGCTGCCCTGCCAGCACAGGGCAGCTGAAACGCTGTCCGAACCTGGGAATGTCTTTTACTGGATGAGGTTTTCATTGTCTTTAAAGATCGACTCAATATGCTGTACGAATCGCAATGCTTCTTTATTTTTTGTTCGTTCATTCCAGCATAAGTAAAGCACTGTTACTGCGGTATCACATGCGAGAGATACCGAAACCACATCCCTACGGGGATAAATGGCCCGTGAAGATGGTATGAACGTGATGCCCAGCCCAATAGCCGCCAGGTTTATGGCTGTGCTTACGTCTTTAGTGCGGATGATATTAACGGGTATTATCCCAGCCTCAGCACATACACGTGACACGGTTGCGCCCAGTCCAAATCCTTCGGGATCATCCTGCATTATCAGTGTTTCGTCTTTCAGGTCGCTCAGGCTTACCGACGTCGCGCTGGCCAGGGCATGGTCATCAGCGACAATAAGTTTTAAAAACGACTGATGAATTGCGCGATGGGCAATATGTCGGTGCTCAGGTATTGGCCCCCGAATGATCCCGACATCAATTTCACCGCTTTGCAGCAAACTGTATTGCTCGCTGACACTGTACTCATTGGGTTCAATAGAAACCTCTGGCCAGTCTTTCCTGTACATCCTGATTCCGCTAACCAGCAGCGGTTCTAGCACCGATGTCCCCACATATCCCAGCCGAAGAAGTGCCAGCCCGCCTCCAGAAACGAGTTTAATTGTTCTGGACAGACCATCCATTCTTTGAAGGGTCTTCTCGACTTCAACTGCAAGCAGTTTGCCTTCTGGCGTCAGGCTGACGTGCCGCTTGTCACGTTCGAAGAGTCTGATGTCCCAGCTTTGCTCCAGGGACTGGATATGATAGGTCAGTGCCGGCTGCGACAGGCAGACCTCTTCGGCAGCGCGAGCAAAATGCAGCGTTCTGGAAAGTGCAAGAAAGGAACGAAGTTTGCGGTGATCCATACGCCCTCTGATAAAGAAACGTTATTAAAAAAGCGAGAATAGCAATTAGACCCTGATTACTCACCTTCCTTATATTCAGTTCATCAACACATTGCTTCATCGAGCAACTGACAGTAACCGACTATCAAAGGCAGCAGAATGAGAATCATAGTAGGTATTACAGGCGCAACCGGGGCTCCTCTCGCAGTTAACCTGTTGCGAAAACTCGCCGATATAAAACATGTCGAAACTCATCTCATCATATCTCGCTGGGGTAAGACCACCCTTGAGCATGAGACGGATATGACTATGAATGAGATTAAAGCCCTCGCCACCTATCACCACAATGTTGGGGATCAGGCTGCCACCCTCTCATCCGGTTCGTTCATGACAGACGGAATGGTCATTATCCCCTGCAGTATGAAAACCCTGGCAGCGATACGCAGCGGTTATGCCGAGGGACTGATTGGTCGCGCCGCTGACGTGATCATGAAAGAACAGCGCAAGCTCATTCTGGTTCCACGTGAAACCCCGTTTAATACGATTCACCTGGAAAACATGCTCGCCCTTTCGCGTATGGGAGTCCGGATTATTCCGCCCATGCCAGCCTGGTATAACCATCCTCAAACGATAGCTGATGTTGAAAATCACATCGTCGGACGAATTCTGGATCAGTTCGGTCTCGACGCCCCCTGCGCGACCCGCTGGAACGGTTTGAAGCACCAAGAATCTGAAAAGACACTCTGATAAATACAGGGAAAAACCATGAAAAACAGCACACTCAAAGAAAATAACTTCGACCTACGTTCTGCTTTAGAGACCCTGAAACGTTATGATAACGAGTACATTGAGACGAACGAACCTGTTGATCCCGAGGCCGAGTTGTCAGGCGTATATCGTTATATTGGCGCTGGGGGCACTGTTATGCGCCCCACCAAGACCGGGCCAGCGATGGTCTTCAATAAGGTCAAGGGGTATGAAGATTTTCGTGTATTGATTGGCCTGCTTGCATCAAGACAGCGTGTCGCGAGGTTACTGGGCGTGCCAAAAGAGCAACTGGCGCATCATTTACGTGAATCTATTCATCACGCCATAGACCCGGTGGTAATCCCAAATGAAAATGCGGTTTGCCAGGAAGTGGTGCATCTTGCGTCCGATGCCGGTTTTGATATTCGCACTCTGTTGCCGGCGCCAACAAACACGCCTGAAGATGCAGGCCCCTATTTCACTATGGGCATGTGTTACGCAGCAGATCCTGAAACCGGTGAACATGATGTCACTATCCATCGCCTCTGCGTTCAGGGTAAAGATGAAATCTCTATGTATTTCGTTCCCGGGCGACACCTGGATCAGTTTCGCATTAAAGCTGAGCAGGCCGGTAAATCCCTACCTATAACCATCAGTATCGGCGTAGACCCGGCTATAGAGATTGGTGCCTGCTTTGAACCCCCAACAACTCCGCTAGGTTTCGATGAACTTGCTATAGCTGGTGGTCTCCGTGGTCGTGCAGTGGAGCTGGTACAAGGGGTTTCAGTAAATGCACGTGCAATAGCAAATGCTGAAATAGTCATTGAAGGAGAACTGATCCCGAATTACAGGGTTCAGGAAGATCAACACACACATACGGGCAAAGCTATGCCTGAGTTTCCTGGTTACACCGGCGAAGCTCAAAGCGCAGTTCCGGTGATCAAGGTCAGAGCGGTGACACATCGCACCCAACCTATCCTTCAGACATGTATCGGGCCAAGCGATGAACATACGAATCTTGCCGGTATTCCGACCGAGGCGAGCATTCTGGATATGGTAGAACGGGCTATGCCTGGACTGGTCAAAAATGTGCACTGCCCCTCTCCTGGTACTGGAAAATACATGGCCGTATTGCAAATTAATAAACGAGGTGTACAGGATGAGGGTCGCCAGAGGCAGGCTGCACTGATCGCTTTCTCCGCATTCTCAGAGCTCAAACATGTTTTCCTTGTTGATGATGACGTGGATATTTTTGATTTGAGTGATGTCATCTGGGCAATGACAACACGCTATCAAGGCGATGTTGATACCATTTTTATTCCCGGAGTGCGCTGCCACCCACTGGACCCGTCGCAAGATCCAGCATTCAGTCACTCAATTCGCGAGCATGGTATCACCTGCAAAGTTATTTATGACTGTACTGTGCCATTCGGCCTCAGGCACAACTTCCAGCGGTCGAAATTTATGGAGGTTGATGTTAAGCGTTTTCTGAGCGGTTCATCTGGCCAGCTCGCTGAACAGGCTTAGTGAATTCACCACTTGCCTTTAGAGCGAAGTTAAAGTGCTGCCCGATAATAGTTATGCCGAAATACTGGAGAGCAGATATGGCCATCAAAATACTGATGGCCACTTAGTGCCAAAAGCGGACGTTGTTGATTTACATGCACTGCCGAAAAATGTACCAGCAACCCAGCACCTTCAACCCTTACTGGCTTCATGATTCGTAAGACGCGCACGGCAGACATCCAGAATTTCATCAGCCAGTGCTGAGTTATCTGGACAGGCACGAGACAACACCAGGGCGCCAACAAGATGCGCAATGTTATCAATCAGGTCAGCGCGCGTTACGTTTTCATTCCCTAAAACTTCGAGTTGACGTTCTATCCCGGCCGCAAATTCAGCCTTCAATGACTCAGACTGACGGGCTGTATCGGTGCAGAGTGCCGACATCACACAACCAGTTCCCATATCATCGCGGTGCTGTCGGGAGAGATAGTATTCAATAAATTTTTCCCGGTTAACGCCTGCCGTACTCTCTGCGGATCTCTTGAAACCGCAGCTCATCGCCTCCGACATCAGGTCAGCCTTGGAGCTAAAGTGTTTGTAGAACCCTCCGTGGGTTAAGCCTGCCGCAGACATCAGTTCCGCAACGCCCACGCCATCGTAACCGCGCTCGCGAAAAAGTTCTGAGGCCGTTTCAACAATGCGCATCCGGTTTTCCCGAACCTGCTCTTTTGACACTTTCATATTTTGCCGCCCCTCTCACAAATATGCTTAAAGTATACATTGATGATGATCATAATCAAACCGGTTGACATTATAGATTATGATCATCATCATTAAATCAACCTTTGACCCACCACTTAGCAGGCGAATAAACATGACCAACCGACCACTATTTCAACCCTATGACCTTGGTTTAATAACACTTACAAACCACATCGTTATGGCACCGCTGACACGAAACCGTGCCGGCGAGGGTCTGGTTCCGGGCGAACTGGCGGCTACCTACTACGCCCAGCGTGCCACAGCAGGATTGCTGATTACCGAAGCGACGCAGATCTCCGCACAGGCGCAGGGCTATCAGGATACTCCGGGGATCTACACACAAGCTCAAATCGATGGCTGGCGCAAAGTGACTGACGCCGTACATGCCAAAGGTGGGCGCATATTTGTACAGCTATGGCACGTGGGACGAATTTCACATGTAGATCTACAGCCCGGTGGCGCGGCGCCGGTCGCGCCGTCCGCCATCCGTGCTGAAACCAAAACCTTTGTGAACAACAGTTTTGCTGATGTCTCTGAGCCACGTGCGCTGGAGTTGCAGGAAATACCGGGGATTATCGACGATTTCAGAAAGGCATCGGCCAATGCCATTGCCGCTGGATTTGATGGCGTAGAGATCCACGGTGCGAATGGGTATCTGCTGGAACAGTTCCTTAAAGATGGTGCCAATAAGCGTACTGATGAATACGGCGGCTCTGTCGAGAATCGTGCGCGCCTGCTGCTGGAAGTCGCGGCGGCCGTAAAAGATGAAATCGGCGCAGAACGTACGGGCGTCCGCATTTCACCGGTTTCACCTGCTAATGCGATTTCATGCAGTGATCCGCAGCCACAGTATGATTATCTCGTTGAACAACTCGATGCATTAGGCATCGTGTACCTCCATGTTGTTGAAGGCGCGACTGGCGGCCCGCGTGATGTTTCACCGTTCGATTATGCCTCTCTGCGCCGGCGTTTTAAAAACACCTACATCGGCAACAATGGCTATGACCTGGAACTGGCGTCCGCTCAGCTTGCGCTAAGCAAAGCCGATCTGTTCGCATTCGGTCGTCCGTTCATCTCCAACCCGGATTTGGTCGAAAGGCTAAAGACGGGCGCGCCTCTGGCCTCACTTAATCCTGAAACGCTTTATGGCGGTGGCGCAGCGGGATATACCGATTACCCGCCTCTGACTGAAACCAGCAAGTAAAGCCCTTAAGGCATCGTCCATTGCGGATTTTATTAACTCATTAATGAAGAAGATCAACTTATGACTAAAGCTTCAGTTCTTATCACAGGCGCATCCACGGGTATTGGTGCTGTTTACGCGGAACGCTTTGCTCGCCGGGGCCACAATTTGATTCTGGTCGCCCGGGACAAAGCGAAGTTAGAGACACTGGCCTCGCGTCTGCGACAGGAAAATGGCATTTCTGTTGACGTTCTGCCTGCCGACCTTACGCAAACGGGTGATTTAGCCGCGGTCGAAACTCGTCTGCGCGATGACACGCGGATTGGCATTCTTATCAATAACGCGGGTATCGCGCAGTCCGGCAGTTTTATAGAGCAGACGCCTGATTCGATTGAAAGTCTTATCGCACTTAACGTCACCGCCCTGACGAGACTGGCCAATGCTGTGGCGCCAAGGCTGGTAAAAGCCGGAGAAGGCGCGATTGTTAACATCAGTTCTGTCGTTGGCCTCGCTCCGGAATTTGCCATGACGGTTTATGGCGCAACCAAAGCTTTTGTTCTTTTCCTTTCTCAGGGAATGAGTGTGGAGCTGGCATCTAAAGGCATTTATATCCAGGCGGTGCTTCCTGCCGGCACTTACACGGAAATCTGGGACCGTGCGGGTATCGACATCAGTAACTCGGCAAAATTCATGGAAGTAGGCGAGTTAGTGGATGCCGCACTGGTGGGCTTTGACCGCCGTGAACTGGTCACCATCCCGCCCTTACATGATGCTGCCCGCTGGGACACTCTCGATACTTCTCGTCAGACTCTGCTTTCAGACATCAAACAGGATGAAGCCGCCGAACGGTATAAAGCACGGTAGGCACTGAAGTGCACTGTGCAGAACTGTCTTCAGGCTGTTCTGCACAGCGGTGAATCCGGCATAAATCCCTTACAGCCTGTCATCTCATCAACGATGAGAAACCTCAAATACATCATGAAGGATTAATTCATCATGACAAAAAAACGTGTAGCACTGGTTACCGGTGCATCCTCGGGAATCGGCGAAGCGGCTGCCCGTAAACTTTTAGCCGCTGGATTTACCGTATATGGTACGAGCCGCCGTGGCGCACGGGCGGGAAAATATCCGTTTCCGTTACTGACGCTGGATGTGACGAACGACGCTTCTGTTGGGACGGCCATTGAGGAATTGCTGCGTCTTGAGGGGCAGATTGATGTTCTGGTGAACAATGCGGGCTTTGGGGTCGCTCCGGCGGCGGCGGAAGAAAGCTCTGTCGATCAGGCCAAACAGATTTTTGACACCAACTTTATAGGCATCGTCAGGTTGAGCCGGACAGTGATCCCTCATATGCGCCGTCAGGGCAGCGGGCGTATCATCAATATCGGCTCGATACTGGGCATCGTTCCGCTGCCGTATGTGGCACTTTATGCAGCCAGTAAGCATGCAGTTGAAGGGTATACGGGCGCACTGGATCATGAACTGCGCACGCAGGGCATCAGAGTTTCTGTCATTGAGCCTGCTTATATGAAAACACAGTTTGAAGCCAATAATATCGAGCCGGACGCAAAGCTTCAGGAGTATGACCAGATCCGGGCTAAGCTAACGAAAGTGGTGAACAAAGCAATGGCTGAGGCGGAAAGTCCGGATGTGGTAGCTGACGTGGTAGTTAAAGCGGCACAGACGTTACGCCCGAAGGTGCGCTACACGGCGGGAAAGCTGGCAGGTCAGTTGAATTTTATTCTCAGATTCGCCCCCGCTTCACTACTGGATAAAGTGGTGCGTAAAAGTCTTCAGCTTGATGCGATAAAATAAATGATGAATAACACGATGAAAGCATTTACGTTTCAACGCTACGGTAAATCTCCTGAGCTGGGATTCAATAACGTCAGATATCCTGTGCCCGCTGCTGATGAAGTCCTGGTTAAAGTTTTCGCTGTGGGTCTGAACCCGATTGATAACATGATCCCAGCCGGAATATTCAAGCCGGTTTTGCATTTCACACTCCCTGCCACATTGGGCAGCGACCTAGCCGGGGTTGTCATAGCCGCGGGGAGTCGCGTGACGCGTTTCAAGCCGGGTGACGAAATTTTCGCCAGCATTTTCGACACGGGAACGGGTTCTCTTGCCGAATTTGCTTTGGTGCCTGAAAGCGCTGCGGCCATGAAACCCGCAAACCTTGATTTCGTGCAGGCGGCTGCGCTCCCGATGGTGAGCCTGACGTCCTGGCAGGCGCTGACAGAGCGAGCCGGAGTGCAGCCTGGTCAGAAGGTATTTATCCCGGCAGGTTCAGGGGGGATTGGTAGTTTTGCCATCCAGCTGGCAAAGCACCTTGGCGCACAGGTGGCCACGACAACCAGCGCAAACAACATCGAGTGGATGAGTCATCTTGGCGCAGACCAGGTGATTGATTATAAGACTCAAAAATTTGAAAAAGAGCTGAGTGGCTATGATGTGGTTCTCGGTAGTGTCAGAGGCGATTTAATTGAAAAGTCTACCCAGATTCTCCAGCCGGGTGGAAAGATAGTTTCTCTCATAGGCCCGTTAGATGCTGCGTTCGCCCGGACGAGGGGATTAAATGTTCTACTGCGTTTAGTTTTCGGGCTGATGAGCCGCAGGATTATGCGTATTACGAAAAAACGGGACCTGAGTTATTCATTTCTTTTTGTCCGTCCTGATGGCGATCAGCTTACTCAGATCGGCAAACTCATAGAAGCTGAACAAATCAAGCCCATTATTGACAAGGTATTCCCTTTTGCAGAAACAAAGGGAGCTCTTGTCTATCTGGGCCAGGGTCACGCTAAAGGCAAAGTAGTTGTAAAGATTCAGGAGTCATAACAAGTGAGGTCGGAATCTGTTTATAAATAGAAAAAAGAATCTCAATAAATGATACAAATATTTAGGTCATTCTGATAGCTAAGTTTATGTCCGTCTATCCGACTATTAGCTAATAACGGGGCTTCATCCTTCGTCGGATTTGTGGCCGGGGCGAAATTTTTTCCCCTCAATTTAAATATGAATTGCTGGATAAACCCCTTCAACTCTTTGGATAAATAGCTTTGTCTTTTCGGATTTTATGAAGTGCGATTCAGTGCTTAGCGTCTATAATTATAAATGAGGTTATTTATAATTCGTACTATGGAGGAAATTCTGTGTTATTTCAAAACGACGAGAAAGGCCATGCTATAATTGGCGAAGCGGCATTTAGCCTGGCGTTGGGTGAAAAAGAGATTAGCATTGGCTCATTGTTCACTCAACTTGGCTACATGGCTAAATCGGACACTGATAGCGTCAGGTTGAAGCACATCTTTAATGCCAGAGAATGGCTGAAGAGTTTCCAATCAGACGAGGTCACCGAAAAGCAGGTACCGTACCTGCAGACCCTTATAGGCCTGAACCGAGATCTGAATTAACTATTAAAGAAATGATGCCTTAGGAAGTAATCCGGCTCCGGCCGGGAAACGACGAAGCGAATAACCTCAGCGGTAACGTGAAAACGGGTACCGGCCGGAGAAACTGTCAGGGACGACACTCTCCATATAAACGCATTTATGTGTTAAAAAAAGTTTTAGTTAAATTTGGATAAACAAATTTTGCAGATAGTAGTCTTTAGGTGACATAGGTTAACTGTGAAAATCTCACACCAGTTTTGTTCGTTATCACACCAGCAAACAACTGGCGAAGTTATCCGGTTTCAAATCCCACCAGATTCAAGAACGGTTTAACCCTCATCGTCAGCCGTTTGTCCTACCACAATTTCAAGGCAGTTACGAAGCACATCAAGTTGCTCAATGTCAGTTGTGCATTCCAGTTCTTCAATAAGGCGCAAAATGATTGCCTTATTCGTTACGCGCCCTTTTTCAGCTATGAGTGATTTAACTATGATGCCAATCACTTCTTTTTCTGAGGTAAACTGGTCCCCTGTACTTTCCAGGTACGACTGAAGATCTAATTCGGTAATATTTTGCTGCATACATTTCCCTTATGCGGTTCGTTTACGTACTGATTTCCAGTTCTTTACCGAGAAGCCGTGATCAGTGTCGGGTTGAATTATCGTGATCATAACTGTCGATGGTTAACGTTGCTGCACTTTTACCACCGTCCATTCGGTTTGATTCAATCTGCGTCTTTTCAGACTTTACGTTTTGAATAGCCCGTAATATTGTACAGACTCGCTCGGGATCCTGTTCTGACTCGAGCATATTCTTAAGCTTTAACAGTATCGCCTTTCGGGAAATCCCGACTTTTTCGCGAAGCAAGGAAAATACCGCCTCGCCGATGAGAATGTCACTAAGTTGTTCTTCATCGCTATTGTTCATAAGACTCTCTGCCCTGATTGGGCCATAAGGCAATTCAGCCCCGAGCAAAAAGGAGCGCTATCAGTTGATGATAGTGATGAGCTTCTTCAGGCGAGGATGCATGCTCAAGCCGTGATACAAGTTTTGTGCAGATCGCTTTTCGGTTCAGATTGCGTCCTGAACGAAGAATTTCTACCACTATGCTACCCAGCGTTTCCTGCTGAGAAGGAAGAGATGCACGGCTAAAGTAGGCTGCAATGTCACTTACTGAGTTAGGTATGCCAACGGATTGCTGCATGAATTAACCTCGAATGTCGTTAATTAAATCAGGAAAAGTGACACAAACTTATACAGAGTTAGTGACTTTGTACAGCTTTGCATCTTCCATTTAGGAAATATTTAATACCTAACAAATTAAGGTGCTATAAATCATGAAGTTACATGAGGTTACTTGAGTTAGTGTTTTTCATTTTTCTCTTTGATCTACAGCATAATGAAGGATCAGAGCGTCGATAAGAGGCTCACTGCCTGGTAAAAAATTACCCCTGAAAGTGGAAATCCCTTACGCTTCCAGAGGCGATGCAAAGCATCATTCGTTACGTGCGGAGAGTTCCGCTGGGTCAATTTATACGAGAATTGATATAAAGCATGCATTTATTTCTTTAGATCACGATGATTCGAACAGTTATAATGAAAACGAGATAAATGAAACCGCTTCGTTTATTTCAAAGCAGTCTTGTGAAGAAAAAATTCTACAGTATTCACTTCCCATTCTTTCAGTACCAGTCTAATCTAGATAGAAAGAAGCGCTGCCAGTACAACCTCCCCACCACTCCTTCAATTAGTATTATGAGGAAAGATGTTCATATTAGCATTCACGCAGAGAGTTACTAACCATGAATGAAATCAACATAAATAGTCACGTTAGAGAAATAAGGCGATTAGCCGCAAAGCATCAGGCAGGAACATCTTTATTGGAAACTAAAATACAAGTAGATAATGTTATACAATCGATGCGGGATTCTCTTATAAACGATAAAGATTATCAGTTCACAATATGGTCAGCTATGTTGACCGCTTTAGAACAATACATCACTAATATGGCCGACCCGAAATGGCTGGACGTAATCTCCCATGCTCGCAGCAGAGTTAAGAGCAGACGAAATTCGCTTTTAGCTTATAAAAAACCTAAGACTGTTAAATCGACTAAGACTTTATCGTCAATATTATAGCTCTTCCTCAAAAAGATTTAACAATATATCAAAAACGAAACAGTTGTCATAGGTTGGGTCTATTAACTGCACTCTGCGGGGAAAAAACAATATCTCTTCATAATATTACACTGTAAAAACCCGTCTTATAATGCATGGTGACGTGATCAAACTCAAATTTTCGATTAATCTCTACCTGCTTTGCCTTTGACGTTCTGCTTTGTATATCGCAAACCATAAACTGTCATATTTCAAGACCTGTAATACATGTCATGATTTTTACATGAAATTACCCCCTTCCCTTAATCATGCAGTTTACATTCATGGACAAGAGTTGGATGTCTGTTCAATACCTGACGAATTGCCGTGCCGGGTTTCTCAGGCATAATTGATGTGTAACTTTATCTACACCATGTAAAGCTACGAAACCCGCTCGTTCATAGAAAGTGAATGCTGATGAAGGTGCATTTGTGTTGATAAAATCAAACCAGCGGCCAGCATCTTTCAGTATTTCACTGAGTAGACCACTGCCAACCCGATTCCTTCTCCATTCCGTGTCTACATATAGATGTCGCATACGACCGGCACCAGTTTCTTGCGTAAAAGGATCGATGTTAAGCCCACACACGCCAACAATTAAACCGTCAGCATAAGCCCCAATCAGTTTTTCTCCAGGCCTGTCAAAACGGTTATGACCGCTTAGCCAATTTTCATTTAGCCGACGCAGCATGTTAAATCCTTCAGCCATGCTCTGCGCTCGCAACGCAAGAAATCCTGGGCTGTCCGGGGTGATGTCTGCGAAATGAATATCCATGAGCCACTCCAATGTTTTCAGTCTGCTTAGTCTGGACAGAAAAACATCCTGTCCATTCCTCCGATTGCTCTGGCTCAGACCCAGCGTAGCTGAGAAAGTCCGCTGTGTGCCAAAAGCGGACATTGTTGTAGTTGCTCGGGTGAGATGAACCATGCATGGTGGTTTACAGCTGCATTGAATAGCTACGATTGGAGGAAATGATGATTGCTCAGCAAGCGCCTCAACTTGAAACTGCCCGACTGATTTTAAGGCAATTTGCGCTCAGCGATTTTCCAGATCTTATGGCAAGCTGGGCTACTCCTGAGATGGCTAAAATTAATGGCGGTGAGAATCTGACAGCAGAAATCGTTTGGTCACGATTACTACGCTATATCGGACACTGGCATGCATTAAGTTATGGCTACTGGGCAGTTATTGAAAAAACAACAAGTTGTTATATTGGTGCATTTGGTTTTCAAGATGCCCATCGTGATATCACTCCTGCGCTAAAATACCCTGAAGCTGGATGGACATTGATTCCCGAAGCTAGGGGAAAGGGTTATGCGTCTGAAGCACTGACAGCAATTTTACTTTGGGCCGATAAGACATTTTCCTCATCAGTATGCTGCATTATTGACGAAGAAAATAAACGCTCAAATTATCTCGCTGAGCGTTTTGGTTTCGAGTTTCAAGGGTATGTTAACTACCATGGGAAGCAGGTACGGATGCTAATACGTTAGTAGGCTATTTATGGACATTAATATCAGAATCATTAAAAACAGGCAGTAAATGACTTACAAAAAAGATGGAAAGTGAATGATTAAAGAACTGAAATTCATGTTGTTGGCGCTTGAACACTCCCGCCAAGCATTTCCGGAATGCAGACCTAATCCACCTGTAGGGTGCGTGATTGTTCATAACGGGAATGTGGTCTCGAGGGGGTACACTCAATCCCCAGGCCATAATCACGCTGAGATAGATGCAATTTCCAGACTAAAATTTCCAATTCGGGAATGTGAAATCTATGTCACGCTTGAACCCTGCTCCTTCCAGGGAAGAACCCCCTCCTGTGCTTTAACACTTGCAGAGTTGAAGCCAATACATGTCTATGTCGCATTAGAAGATCCGCATCCTAGAAACAGGGGTGAAGGGCTCAATATTTTAAAGAATGCAGGTGTCAGTTTGACGTTAGGTCTTGGCAAACAAGAAGTAGAGAACTTTTTGTCACCCTATTTAGTGAGGTCATGACCTGCTCACCGTTGCTTAATATACTGCGATGTCAGTAATGTCCGCTTTTCGCTCATAGCGGACCTTACTTCAGTGTCCGCTTTGTGCCACAAGCGGACGTTAATGGCGTGGTATTTATAAAACATGGTGCAAAACTCATGTTAAGTTGATCTCTTAGCAGAAGTGAAAAATTTACGACCGGAGAAAGCCTGAAGTGAAAGCATTTACGGTGCGTCGCATTAATGAGAGCGACCTAGAGGATTTCAGAAGAGTTAGACTGGAAGCATTGCTCCTTCATCCGGACGCTTTTGGCGCGTCCTACGAAGACTGGAGCCAGAAGCCAGCACCATTCTTTGCTGAAAAATTGCGAACCAATTATGTTTTCGGTGGATTTGACCTTCACAACACCATACAGGGCCTGATTGGTTTGAGCTTCAGTACCTCACCAAAGCTGAGTCATGTCGCTACTATCTGGGGGATGTATGTCCGTGCCGGGATGAGGGGATCGGGACTATCATCAGGGCTAGTGGAGGCTGCGCTGGAAGCTGCAAGCTCAGTAAGAACTGTAAAGCTTTCCGTCGTCACAACGAATCATGCTGCATATGCACTCTATCAGTCGTACGGTTTCACTAACTGGGCCACTGATACTGCTGCGCTTTACGCTAATGGTATTTTTCATGACGAATATCTTATGAGACGAGACTCGAAAAACGACTCATAACAAAGCCATAATGATAAATAATTGCTTATCGTGGCGACATAATCGTTCGTAGTCCAAAGGCTACGTCCGCTCCTCGCTCATAACGGCCCTCCAATTCCTGCGCATGGGGGTCACTTCAGTGCCACTTTTGGATAAGCGATTGAACCTCAGACCAGTCAAACTTTCCTCTGCCATTGCCGTTACTATACTGCCAGCAGCAACAAATTAGTCAGACACATTTGAACAGTAGCGCCTTACATCCGGCTTTTCTTACCTTCCACCCAAATACCAAAGGCCGCTTTCGCGGCCCTTAATCACCTATTAGACACTGGCTTATTTGGTCAACTCAGCAGAGATATAGGCACCATTATTGAAACGTGCGCCGGTGATTTTATATGAAGCACCTGCCTGATGTGCCTGAGTAGCAATCTGCGCTTCCGCGGCATCCAGGGTTAAGGCTGAGGCGGTTACGCTCTGAGCAAAGCTACCGAATGAAACACCTGAAAGTGCGATAACTGCAACGAAAGTTTTGATGTTTTTCATGGACTATTCCTCAATGATTATTTTAGTTTTTAAGGCTATCTGCCTCGATGGATTAATCATGCGCTTACGAGACTGGGTTTTAAAGCTAAGAGATTTATCGAAAACATTCAAAAAATATGAATGAATTTAAGGTGTTTTTTTGTCGTGTTAATTCATCAAAAACCCGCCATTTAGGCGGGTAAGAGTGAGCCTGAATTTCAGTCATGCCGACGCGCCGTGACGGGATTGACCACACCCGTTAAGTATCAGCGCGCCTGAACCTGGACAACGCCCCCCTGCTGGCTGCCGTCGCTTTTAGCAATCACAAGGTAGCGACGTTCATCAGCGTGTCGGGCATCTACGATCTGCCGTATCGGGCCAACCGCGTTAACAATGGCCGCACCAGCAGGGTTAGTCATAAAGCGCGTCAAGGGTTCCAGTTCACCGCTGCCGTCAGCTCGCGATGACAATGCCAGCAGGTAAGGTTGTTTGGGTTCTAAACCCGTCGCCGATGCCTGCAGAACCTGGGTTATCCCTTGTTCAAACAGTGAAACCGTTGTCGTCGCCTGCGCATTTTCGGCAGCCCTCACGCTTTTCAACTGAAGATGCACTGCCTGGCCGGCAATCCCCAGAGGCTGCAAGCCCTGTCTACCATCCCCTTGCGGCACAGCACCAGGCACATAAGCAACCGCTTGCGGCGCCTGCCCAATAGGGATGGTAGCTACCACCTTATAAGTCGCCGTATCAATCGCTGCGAGCGCATCGGCATTCTCCAGACCAACGTAAATACGCTTCCCGTCACCAGATGGCCACAGCCCGTGCGGGAGATTTCCGACCGGGATAGAGGCCACCTGTGAAAAGTCATCAGTGCGGTAGACGTTGACTCGGTTCAGACCACCGACCGTGACCCATGCAAAACTGCCTTTCGCGTTTTCGACGATGTTAACGTGATTAGTGATGGGGCCAGTATCCAGCGTTTTAATAATGTTGAAAGGCGGCCTTGCGTTAAAGACCTGGACTTTCCCCGTGTCCTTAAGGGTAAACCACACCTGTTTGCCATCGGGCGTTGCCGCGATGTTCGGGCAGAACGGGCTGGCCTGTTTCACCGAGCCAACAATATTGTGCGTCCTGACGTCAACCACCACGGTCTCCGGGTTAAACGAGGAGCAGACGTAACCGTACTGCCCGTCAGGGGAAAAGATCTGCATGCCTGGACCGCCTGGCACTTTAATGCGCGTCTTCTCTTCACCGCTGCTGGCATCAAGTACCGAAACGTAGTCCTCGCCACGGACCGTCACCCACACTTCTTTTCCATCTGGCGTAAAGAACGCCTCGTGCGGAGAACGTCCCACGTAGGTGATATGCCTGACGGTGTTCGTCGCCGTATCGATAAAGCTCACTGAGTTTGAGCCAATTGAGACCACAACCAGCGTTTTACGATCCGGTGAAAATCCCATGCCGTGTACCAACACCTGGCCTTTGTATAGGGGACTCAGGTTTGCCGGCTGGGGATCGCCCAATCGGATAACGCCGAGCAATTTATTACTGGCTGGATCGGTGACGGAGACCGTATTGGAGAACTGTTCCGCGGCATACACACGGTCATAGTGGCTGAGGGGGATCTCGGCGGCTGCAGCATCAAAGGGAGCCTGGCCTGCCATCGCGGGCAAAGCAGAGAGCGCGACAGCGACAGCAAGTCCGGTCCTTAATAACGTTTTCATTGCATCATCCTATTCAGTGGGGTCTGTCAAAAGGAAAATCGGTGTGATTTATCAGGGCGTCATACCCTGTACTGGCGCAATCTGGTCGGGAGCCGCCTGCGCGGGTGGCAGCGGTTTATTCAGTGCCTGATACATGGCAGTGATCTCCTGCTGCTGAGTGACAATAATTTCCTGCGCGATACGGCGAAGCTGCGGATTGGAGCCGTAGCGAAGTTCGGCGATGGCCATGTCTATCGCCCCCTGATGGTGCGGGGCCATCATCGCCACGAAATCATCATCAATGTTGCCAGATGGCTTAACCTCCATGGCTGTCATCATCCTGTCCATCGCTGTTTGATGGTCCTGGATGAATGCGGATTCAGCAGAGCCAGACTGATGTGCGCGATCCTGTGCTTCAACATCCGTAATAAATAACAGCACCAACAGGAAAGGAATTAATTGATATAACTTCATACGCATGCGTGCCTTTATTCCAAAAAATGAAAAGGAAAATGCGGCGAGAGGGTAAAAAATTTAATAGCGTGACCACCTCATACTTAAATGAGGTGGCTGGCTCGGATGACTTACGACTGAATAAATTCCAGCAAATCCTGGTTAAGTTGATCCTGATGGGTTGCCGCCAGACCGTGAGACGCACCGGGATAAATTTTCAGTTCTGCATGCGGGATAATCTCAGCAGATAACAGCCCAGAGTGACCAATCGGGACGATCTGATCATCATCGCCATGAATGACCAACGCTGGCACGGTGATTTTTCTCAGATCTTCGGTGTAATCCACTTCCGAGAACTCTCGGATACAGGCGTACTGACCGACAATTGAACCGGCCATGCCCTGATTCCAGAAGCTCAGGCGCAGGCCTTCGTTGATCTCTACCCCTTCACGATTCATCCCATAGAAAGGTATAGCGAGGTTGAGATAAAAGTCCGAACGGTTATCATAGACACCTTTACGGATGCCATCGAACACCGCCATATCGGTGCCTTCAGGCCACTCAGCCGATGAAATCATGATGGGCGGAACCGCGCCAACCAGCACCACTTTTGCTACGCGAGCTTCGCCATGGCGTCCGATGTAGTGCGCCACCTCACCGCCACCGGTCGAGTGCCCAACCAGCACCGCATTTTTTACATCCAGTTCATTCAGCAGCACGGCGAGGTCGTCGGCGTAGGTGTCCATATCATTGCCGTAAGATGGCTGGTCGGAGCGACCATGACCGCGACGGTCAAGCGCTATCACACGATACCCTTGCTGCAACAGGTAAAGCATCTGCCCATCCCAGGCATCTGAACTCAATGGCCAGCCGTGTGAGAAAATAACCGGCTTTGCATTTTTGTCGCCCCAATCTTTATAAAAAAGACGAGTTGTATCAGGCGTGGTAATAAAGCTCATTTAATGTTTCTCCGTTGATGATGTGCAGGTTATTCCTGGCCTGACGTCATACCCGAATGAATAAATATCGTCTTTTACAACGACATTTTTCATCGTTCTGATATGCATGGCGCAAGGCTATCCACCGACAAAATAAATAATCATGTCGTTGTTTTA